>Ga0265295_1004116_pt1 | contig 19969 bp, 15 predicted proteins | sample Munlansysbiofilm_FD_192503 | JGI IMG/M metagenome (GOLD analysis project Ga0265295, IMG submission 192503) | Leachate microbial communities from a municipal landfill in Southern Ontario, Canada - Methane capture system biofilm | ecosystem: Engineered > Solid waste > Landfill > Unclassified ... | reverse complement strand
ATTCTGTAACCCGTACCAACTCTTTTGCTGGTATAAAAAACCCTGCCTTTTGATTCTAGTCTGATGGCCACTGCTACCAGAATTAAAACTGGTGACAAAAGAAGCAGTGCGAAAAAGGATACAATGATATCAAAAAGTCGTTTATCCCAAGGGATATGGTATTCTCTTTTTGGTGCTTCTTGCGAATTTTCGGAGGTAAAATAATTGAGGTAAATCCGCAGATAGTGGATGCGGTTAGCAATATTTTCTAGATCAAAATCACCTTCGTAATAGTCGTTTACAGCAGATTTAAAAGCTTTTTCTCTTTGTTTTTCATCCTTTTCCGGCGAAAGTAAAATGATGGGCGTTTTTGAGTGAAATTGCTCCAGATGTATCATTTTGGCGATTTCAATGCCATTCATACCCGGCAAAAAATACTCGCATAAAACAGCTTCGATGCTGGTGTCGTTTTTGAGTAAACCTATGGCTTTTAGGCCATTCTCAACGAGAACTATTTCAAACATATGTGGATGCTCAGCAAATTTTTCTATAAATTTCTGATAGCCTCCTATATAAAGTATTTTTCGCTTAGGGAGCTGTTTCTCATCCATGGCTGGTATATATATTGGTTTATTTACGAGCCAGCAAAAGTTCGATACGTACCGATAGCTCTTCAGGATTAAAAGGTTTTACCATATAATCGTTAGCGCCAAGTTTAAGGCATTTTACCTTTTCCTGCGAGCTTTCAATCCCCGAAAGCATAATGACAGGAACATCTTTGAAGAATCCACTGGATCGGACATTCTTGATAAACTCATATCCATCTAAATTAGGCATCTGAATATCAGCAACAATCAAATCGGGCATATTTCCCTCTTCCATCCATTTTATCCCTTGCAAACCATCATTTTTTGTAATGACGTCATAGCTCTTACTCAGAAAGTTTTCCAGCAACATCCTGATGCTTAACTCGTCATCTATTACTAAAATTTTCTTTTTCATGCACTTAACTTAAATGTATTCAAGGTTTTTAGTTGATTATAGCACTGCTAAGGCTAATTTAATAGTGCTATATTAAGCAAAATTAGGTATTTAGGAGCATATTTCAATAAAAAAAGATGAAGTTATCTACAATATGTTTTTGATAGCCTAAGGCCTAATGCTTACAGTGACTAATTAAGATGCTTTATATCAATTATTTGTCTCAAAAAATATCACAAAAAATTATTGTTTTAATAATCAGCTTAGGCTTTCATAAAGCAGAATCTCGTCCCGGAGACGCGCCGCTTCTATAAAATCAAGCTCTTTAACCGCAGCTTCCATGGCCTTTTTAGCCTTTTGGATAGCCTTTTGGCGATCCTTATCGCTCATATAGGCCACCACTGGGTCTGCAGCTAAATTCTTGTCGCCGGTAAGACTTTCTGGACCAGCATAATACTTTTCATTTTGGCCTGATTTTCCTAAAACGCTATGCATAGGCCGCGAAATTGATTTTGGTGTTATACCGTGCTTTTCATTATAAGCTAACTGCTTAGCCCTGCGGCGATTGGTTTCATCGATGGTACGCTGCATCGAGCCAGTCATCTTATCAGCATACATAATTACCTTGCTGTTCACGTTTCTGGCTGCTCGCCCTGCCGTCTGTGTTAGCGAACGTTCTGAGCGCAGAAACCCCTCTTTGTCAGCGTCTAAGATAGCCACCAGACTTACTTCGGGAAGGTCGAGGCCCTCGCGCAGAAGGTTTACACCAACCAACACATCGAAATCGCCGTTGCGCAAGCCGTGCATAATTTCTACGCGTTCCAGCGTGACGATATCCGAGTGGATATATCGACTGTTCACCTTGAGTTTGTTCAGGTATTTTGTTAGTTCCTCGGCCATGCGTTTGGTGAGCGTGGTAACCAAAACGCGCTGACCGCTTTTTATTATGCCTGCAATTTCATCCAGTAAGTCATCAATCTGGTTCAGGCTTGGCCGCACCTCTATTAGCGGATCAAGTAAACCTGTCGGACGGATAACCTGCTCCACGAAAACGCCTTCAGATTGCTGCAATTCGTAATCGGCAGGTGTGGCGCTCACATACACAACTTGATCGGAAATGGCTTCAAATTCGTCAAACTTCAGCGGACGGTTATCCAAAGCAGAAGGCAGCCTAAAGCCATATTCTACAAGGGTTTGCTTGCGCGAACGGTCGCCGCCATACATAGCACGCAATTGTGGAATAGTAACATGACTTTCATCAATAATCGTGATATAATCGTCAGGAAAATAATCCAAGAGACAAAAAGGACGCGATCCGGGCTTTCTACCATCAAAATAGCGCGAGTAGTTTTCTATGCCGCTGCAATAGCCAAGTTCGCGCATCATCTCAATATCATAAGTCACTCTATCTTCCAAGCGTTTAGCTTCTTCGTATTTGCCGATTTCTTTATTATAAGCCACTTGTTTAAAGAGATCGTCCTGAATCTCTAAAACGGCATCTTTCATCTTGTCGGGCGAGGTCACGAAGATATTGGCCGGATAGATGGTGAGCTCGTTCAGTGATTCGATTCTTTTGCCGCTCTCTGGCTCAATAATTTCCAGACTGTCAATCTCATCTCCCCAAAAAATAATTCTGAAGCTTTGATCAGCATAGGCTGGAAATATATCGAGTGTATCGCCTTTCACCCTGAATTTCCCGCGGCTCAACTCCAAATCTGTGCGGCTGTATAACGCGTTCACAAGCAGTTGTAATAAATAATTACGGCTGATTAACTGTTTCTTTTCCAGGTAAATAACATTGCTGCTGAAGTCTTCTGGATTACCAATACCGTAAATACAAGAAACTGAAGAAACCACGATCACATCGCGCCGACCTGAGAGTAGGGAAGAGGTGGTGCTGAGCCGGAGCTTTTCGATTTCATCGTTGATGGACAGGTCTTTTTCGATATAGGTATTCGTGCTTGGAATAAAAGCTTCCGGCTGATAATAATCATAATAAGAGACAAAATATTCCACGGCATTTTCCGGGAAAAACTGTTTAAACTCACCATACAGCTGAGCCGCCAAGGTTTTGTTATGGCTTAGAACCAAGGCAGGACGGTTTACCTCCGCCAGCATATTGGCTACCGTAAAGGTTTTCCCTGAGCCGGTAACACCCAATAAGGTTTGAAAATGGTCGCCCCGCTTAAGGCCTTCCACCAACTGAGCAATGGCTTCAGGCTGATCGCCTGTGGGCTTAAAATCTGAGACTAAATTGAATTTCAAAGTTGCAATTTTTTACAAAAATAACTTTAATTTGCGAAGGTATTTTTGAGCTATTCATATTTATGAGTTGATGGGGTCACGAGTTTATGAGTTCAAGAGTTCACGAGTTCACGAGTTCACGAGTTTTAGATCAACACATCCTCAAATCTTCAAATCCTCAAATCTTTAAATCCTCCTATCAACACATCAGCACATCAACAAATCACGGCTTCCCGGATTTAAAAAGAAATTCCTTCTCTTTTTTTGTAAGGCTTTTGTAGCCGTCCTTGGCAATTTTATCGAGGATATGGTCAATATTATGCTGTTCACGATTTTTGTGCGCATTGTATTCCTCGTCTGTCAATGGCCTTGCTGCTTTTCTGTTGCCGGGTTTTACTTCCATCGGCTTGCGGTAAAACTGATTGAAAACGCTGTAAACATCTGTGCCGTGGCGATAAAGATATACATACAAGAAGCCCCACAAGGCACCGCCCAGATGTGCGATATGGCCACCTGGATTATTTCCTTGAATGCTGAAAAAATCAAGCACAACAAATACTATCGCTAAGTATTTTAGCTTCACGGGGCCAACAAATATAAGGTTTACACGGTATTCGGGTACATAAGTTGCTGCTGCAATCAGTATGGCTAAAACCGAAGCGGATGCGCCCAAGGCAACAGATATTTCTGAAACTTGGTGAAAAACGGGAAACAGGTTGTAGGCCAACACATAAAACACGCCGCCCGTTAAGCCCCCTATAACATAGGTGCTTAGTAATTTGCGCGACGACATATATTGAAGGAAAATCTGTCCGCCAAAATACAACACCAACATATTGAAAAATAAATGCAAAAAACCCTCATGCAAAAACATATAGCTAACTATCGTCCAGGGTTTTGTGAGTAGTTGATCCATACTCGCCGGAAGTGCCAGCCAGCGCGTTAAGGGCGATAGTATTGCCGGTCCGGAATCGACCTGAAAAAGCCATGCAAACAAATTGACGACGTAAACTAATAAAAACACGCCGGTATTGATCAAAATCAGACGTGGTAATACATTGGGTTGCCTGAAAAAATGCCGAAAATTATCTAAAAACTGATTTGAATGATAAGGATTCATCAACGAAATTCACCTTTCTTTTTCCAATAAACAATTAAAATATATCCAAATAACATTCCACCAAGGTGGGCAAAGTGTGCGACATTGGTGACATGGCCTCTAAACACACCTGAATAAAGCTCGAAAGCACCGTATAGGATTACGAAATACTTGGCTTTGATGGGGATGGCAAAATAAAGGTAAATAACTGAATTGGGAAACATCATTCCAAAGGCTAACAATATGCCAAAAACAGCTCCTGATGCGCCAACCACAACAAATTGATTGAGGTAAAAGGCTTTGTAATCGGTCATAAAATTTACTGCAGTTTGCATGGCATCGGCGTTGGAAGGATTAACCGATAACATCCTGACACTGCTTTTAAACTCCTGAAACTGATACCATATCTGTCCTGAAAACTCATTCAGCCTGAACGTATGCTCTCCTGTGAAGTTGCCTAAAACAGCCAGATCACGGCTATTGATAAAGAGATCAATCTGATTGATAACGGGCATAATCTGGAAACTAATCCAAATCAGGTAAACAATGCCGGCACCAACCCCCGTAACCATATAATACGTCAGGAAACGTTTTGGGCCCCATACATTTTCCAATGTGTTTCCAAACATCCACAGCGCGAACATATTGAACAAGATATGTGCAAAACCGCCATGCATAAACATATAAGTAACAAACTGATAGGGCGAAAAATCAGAGGCAGTGAGATAATGCAATCCGAGTAATTTGGTCAGATCTACATTAAATACACTACCGAAACTTATAGTTGCCAGAAAAAACAAGCCATTAATTATCAGCAGGTTTTTAACCACAGGCGGAAGTATCTTGAAGCCGGTAGGCTGAAATTGCGTCATACGTAAGGTTTATTTAAGTAATTGTTGTAATTCGTGAAGAGGTAAAGTGGCAAATATTTTGCGCCCATCCGGTGCTATCTCGGGAACCTGACAAGCAAAAAGCCTGTCAATCAGCGCGCCCATTTCCGTTTCACTTAGCATTTGCCCGTGTTTGGTAGCGGTATGTGCCGAGATTGTTCTGGCCAGGTTTAGCTTCTTTTCCAGTTGCAAATCGCTCGCGTTCTTTTTATAGTGTTCTAAAATATTTTCAATCAGTCCGTGAATGTCTTTTTCAACAAGACCTTCAGGCGTTCCGTTTACCACAAAAGTGGTTTGACCCATTTCTTCAATGTTGTATCCCAGTATTTTAAGCGGTTCAATCAGTTCTCTCAGCAAGGCTGAATCGCTGCTGTTAAACTGGATGTGTTGTGGGAAAAGTTCTTGTTGTGAACCGGATTTTTCTCTTTCGAGCTGCTTGAGATTTTGCTCATAAAGAATGCGCCAATGGGCTAAATATTGGTCAATCACCATCAAACCCGATCTTATCGCCGTAACAATATACGCCTGTCTGAGCTGCAAAAAGCGGTTGTTACCGGGTGTAAAACCAACTGACGTATCTTTCTCTGCTACTGGTTCTTGCTCATCCTGATGCTGTTGTTTGTCCGTTCTTTCTCCAAAAAGCGAGCGCCAGTTATCACCGCCAGCTTGTCGGTTTTGTGCTGATGGCTGCCAGTTGCCTCTGCCGTGTTCAAAAGGATTAAAATCCGGATTTACATCCACAGAGGGAGGTGTTATTGGCCGGTTCGATCGGCTTATTTCACCAAAATCTATATCCATCTCCGTATTCACATCAAAATCAATCATAGGAGCCAGGTTGTGCTGGCCGATTGATTTTTTCACGGCAGCGTGCAGCATGGCATATATCAGCTTGGTATCCTGAAAGTTAATCTCTGTTTTGGTAGGATGAATATTGATGTCGATTTCTGCCGGATCAATCTTGATGTTTAAAAAATAACTTGGGAAGCTGTCTTTTGGTAGCAATTCCTGAAAAGCATTTTCGACGGCGTGATGCAGGTATGGATGCCTGATATAGCGGTTGTTGACGAAAAAATATTGCTCTCCCCGTGTCTTTTTAGCAAAGTTGGCCTTACCAATAAATCCTTCAATAGAAACAGTGTCAGAATCTTGTGAAACAGGCAGCAGTCGTTCGTTGTAGGCATTCCCAAATAGTGCAACGATACGTTGTTTGAGATTTCCGGCATAGAGGTGAAAAACCTCCTTGTCGTTGCTGGTGAGCGTGAAAGCTACTTCAGGATGCATTAGCGAAACGCGGTGAAACTCTTCTACGATATGACGCATCTCTGCTGGATTGGATTTGAGGAAGTTACGTCGCGCCGGCACGTTAAAAAACAAATTTTTTATCGCGATCTGAGTGCCGTCGTTCATAGCGGTAATCTGCTGGTCTTTTACCACAGATCCTTCTATTATGATATGTGTGCCGGCTTCGTCAGAGGTGCGTTTGCTTTTAAGCTCAACCTGCGCAATGGCAGCGATACTTGCCATTGCTTCACCCCGAAAGCCCATCGTTCTAATTGAAAATAGGTCGTTGGCTTTGCTGATTTTTGAAGTAGCATGCCTTTCAAAGCTCATACGTGCATCGGTGTCCGACATGCCGCAGCCGTTATCAATAACCTGAATAAGGGTTTTTCCGGATTCTTTCACGATCAGGTCAATTTGGGTTGCGCCAGCATCTAACGCATTCTCCAGCAGCTCCTTAACCGCAGAGGCCGGACGCTGAATAACCTCGCCTGCTGCAATTTGGTTGGCTACGGAATCAGGAAGTAACTTGATGATATCTGTCAGCATGAAAGCATCAGTTGTTAAAGCGTGAGCCCGAAAGCACTAAGTAGGTTTTCAATAAAACGTGTAAAAAATATCACATAAATTCCGATTAAAACCACGGATCCATAAACGATAAAACTCATTTTTTTGTAGCGATTACCAAATTCCACCGGATTTTGTTTCCGCCACCTGGCCGACATCCGCATGCGCAATTCTTCCTGTTCTGTCAGTTTGGCATCTAAACCCATCTTCGCACGTTTGCGTTCAAGCTCTTCCCTTTCGGGATTGTAGTAGCGCGGGCGATAATTAAATCGGCTGGGTTTACTGGTTCTAAAAAAAATAAATCTCATAATATCAGTGACTTTGACCTGGGATATGTTCCTAAATAACCTATAAGGTTTTAAATATAAAAACTACAAAAGTATCTATTATTTTCGGGAGTAGCCCGGGTTCAAATTCCTTTTTGTAATTTTGAGCAATCAAAAATGATGCAAATTTGTTTCTCTTCATGTTATTTACTCATCGAAAGTGAAAACAATTTATAAGATTAATACTTTCTTGAAAAAACGGTTTTCTATCTATCTATTTTTTGTGCTGCTTGGTTTTTTTACCGCTTGTATCAATCAGCCCACACAGAAGCAGTTTGTTATTTCACCTCAGGAAAATTTGATTCAATTTGCTGAAGGCGTTCGTGTTATGTCTTTGGGCAACGGCTTTTTACTTCAAATTGATCTGCCCTGGAAAACAGCTGCTGAGGCAGAGAATCAGTTTTTGCTTTGGCCTGATAGTCTTGAAGTTCCGGAAGAACTTCAGTCCTTGCCGCTGATAAAAACGCCGGTAAAAAAGCTAGTTACACTGTCATCAACGCAATGGTCGCCGCTACTAAAATTGGGTCTCGAAGACCGTATTGTGGGTATTTCGGAAGCCGGTTATGTGCTCGACAGTTTGATACAACAGCTTCTGCAAGCGAAGAAGGTGGTTGAAGTAGCTAAAAATGGCCAATTTGACTTTGAAAAACTCGTAAACACAAAAGCTGAGCTGGTTTTGTTTTCGCCTTATCCCACCGGAACACCTGAAAGCCTGACACGCACAGGAATGACGCTTTTGCCCTGGCCTGATTATACCGAAAATAGCCCTTTAGGTAGGGCCGAGTGGTTTCGGATATTGGGTTTTCTAACCCAGAGAAATACAATTACTGACCAATGGTTTGCTGATGTTGTCCAGAATTACCAATCTTTAAAACAACTTGTTGCTGAAAGTGAATTAAAAAAGCCGACCATTATCGCCGAAAAAGCCTTTAACGGCCAATGGTATATTCCTGGCGGGAAAAGCTATTTGGCACAAATTTTTGAAGATGCCGGCGCTGAATACCTTTGGAAAGATGAGCCCTCAACAGCGAGCGTTCCACTTGATATTGAGACGATTATCGCCAAAGGCTCTACAGCAGATTTTTGGCGAATCAGTCAGGCCAGCAATGCCAGCTATAGTTATGATCAGTTGTTGAAAGAGAATCCTTTGTACAGCAGTTTTGATGCGTTCAAAAAGCACAAAGTCATCCTATGTAACACCTTTAAAACTGGTTATTTTGAAAAAAGTCAATATGAGCCAGATGTGGTATTAGCCGATTTTATTCATATTTTTCATGCACATTTGCTACTAAATCATAAACCGGTTTATCACACCTTATTAACAGAATAAAAATTAGCATGCGCAAGCGAACAGCAGTTTCATTAATTCTTTTACTGATAGCAGGGATTTTGCTCTTGTTTTTAAACCTTTTTTTAGGTTCAGTGGTAATCGACTCCAAAGAAGTGCTCAACGCGATATTAGGACGTGCTACCAAATTGGATGCCAGTAGATTAATCATCCTTTATGAGTATAGGTTTCCACAGGCAATCGTGGCAATTTTTGCCGGAGCAGGCTTAGCTGTTGCAGGTTTATTGATGCAAACACTTTTTCGCAATCCATTGGCTGATCCTTCCATACTCGGAATCAGTTCGGGTGCCAGCTTAGGTGTGGCACTACTTCTTTTTGTGGCGGGCAGCTTTTCGGGACAGGCTGTCGTAAACTTAGGATGGATAAGCACTTTAGGCATCAGCATGGCGGCTTTTGCCGGCGCGTTGGTGGTGCTGTTTTTTCTGCTGCTGATGAGTGCGCGCATCAAGCAGGTGGTTACTTTACTGATTATTGGGATCATGATTGCTTATCTCACCGGATCGCTGACCGGTTTACTGCGTTTTTACAGCCAAAAGGAAGATATTCAGTCTTTTGTGATTTGGGGGATGGGTACCTTTTCGGGTGTGGGAAGAACGCAACTGCCGTACTTTAGCGGTGCGATTTTAGTGGGACTTATTGCTGCCTTATTCCTATCCAAATCACTTAATATGATACTTTTAGGAAATCGTTATGCCGAAAACTTGGGCCTAAACACGAAATTGCATACCAACCTTATCCTCTTGCTTTCAGGCTACCTCACTGCCATTATCACAGCTTACGCAGGTCCCATTGCATTTATCGGGCTGGCTGTGCCGCATATTGCGCGTAACTTGTTTAAAACCAGCGATCATCGTGTACTTATTCCGGCCAGCATTTTATCAGGAGCCGTTTTGGCCCTGTTTTGTAACCTGGTTGCCCGCTTGCCGGGATTGGAAGGCAACCTGCCCATCAATTCAATCACTTCGCTGATCGGGGCGCCCTTTGTAATTTGGGTGATGCTTCGCCAACACAACGAATCCGTTTTTGAATCATGAAAAAAATGCTCGAACTTCAACAGCTTTCGATTGGTTATGCTGATTCAAGAAAGAAAGTAAAACCTTTAATGCCAGCTATTTCCGTGAGTTTGGACAAGGGAGAATTGGTGGCACTTACAGGGCCAAATGGTGCCGGAAAGACCACTTTATTCCGGGTTATTTCATCTAACCTAAAGCCTTTGCAAGGACAAGTTTTTATAGATGGCAAAGACATCGCTGATTTATCTGCCCGCCAAAAAGCCGGATTGTTGAGTATCGTGCTGACCGATCGCGTGGGCGAAAACTTTATGAAAGTGTTTGATGTAGTGGCTTCCGGGCGCTATCCCTACACCGGATTATGGGCGCGATTAACCCGGGAGGACAAAATAATTATCGACCGAAGCCTTGAGCTGACCGGAGCTGCCGTTTTGTCCGACAGGCTAATGCAAAGCCTGAGCGATGGCGAGCGGCAAAAGGTGATGATAGCCAAAGCTTTAGCGCAGGATACGCCATTGATTTTACTCGATGAACCTTCGGCATTTTTGGATTATCCGAGTAAAATTGCCCTGATTCAGTTGTTGAAAAAACTGGCTTCGGAGTTTAATAAAACCATCCTTTTTAGTTCGCACGACCTGGATATGATTATGCGTCAGGTGGATAAGCTCTGGCTGATGTCGCCCGAAAAACCCATGCTTAGCGGCACGCCCGACGAACTGTTAAAAAACAGAAAATTGCTGGCGTATTTTGGGATGGAATTTACACCTCATGAAGCTATTTTGTAAAAATAATATGCTCAGGGAGATTTGTCCGTCAACTATGCTAAAGCACTCTATCATCGTCATTTACAATAATAGAAAACACATCAAACTCAATTTCCGGCTTTTTGTAAGCATGGATTTTGTAATTTTGACTTTTACAATTAAACCTCTATGAATCCGAGAACTAACACGAAAACCCGCAGCAAAGGCCTGAATTTATTGATCTATGCCGCACTAATAAGTACAACTATTATGACATCCTGCCAAACTCCAAAACAAAAAGCAGACTTGATTTTAACCAATGGCAATGTTTATACCGTTGACAATGAATTTGCTGTACATCAGGCTTTTGCTGTCACAGATGGCCGATTTATTGCTATTGGGACTACCGATGAAATTCTCAGCCGTTTTGAATCCAAAAACACCATTGATGCCAGTGGTCAAGCCGTTTATCCGGGTTTTATTGACGGCCATTGTCACTTTTTTGGTTTTGGTGAGAACCTGGTCAGGTATGCAGAACTGTCTGGGAGCAAGTCGTTTGACGAAGTATTACAACGCCTAAAAGCACATTACGAAGCCCATCCCGGCGACTGGATTTTGGGCAGGGGCTGGGACCAGAACCGCTGGCCTGATAAGCAATTTCCCGACAATCAGTTGTTGGAAGAACATTTCCCTGGCAAGAAAATTTTCCTGATCAGAATTGACGGACACGCTTTTTTGGCCAGCAAAGCCGCTTTGGAAGCTGCTGAAATTGATGCAAATACCACTATTGACGGTGGCGAAGTGCAGCTTTTGGCAAACGGTAAACCAAGCGGAATCTTGATTGATATTGCCGGCGATGCCATAAAAGCACTGATTCCACCGCTCACTTTGGCAGAGAAAAAGACTGCCCTGATGGCTGCTCAGGATGCCTGTTTTGCTGTTGGGCTTTCAGGTGTGGTTGACGCCGGACTTCCGGTGGACAAAATCCAGTTGATCGACAGCCTTCAGCAAGCCGGTTCGCTCAAAATGAAGATCAACGCCATGCTTGACCCCGATGAGAAAACGCTGGCACATTTTCTTCCACGAGGGCCTTATTTTAGCGAAAGGCTTTCGATTACAGCCATAAAGCTGTATGCCGATGGCGCACTGGGTTCCAGGGGAGCGCTGTTGATTGAGCCTTATAGTGATGATCCGGAGAATTCGGGATTAAAGCTTTTTTCAGATGAATTTTATGAAGGGATTTGCATGCAAGCTTTCGAGGCTGGTTTTCAGGTAAATATGCATGCTATTGGCGATGGCGGAAACCGTTATGTTTTAGAACTGTTTAGTAAATTTTTGCCCAAAAACAACGATCGCCGCTGGCGGATAGAACATGCACAAATTGTTCATCCTGATGACTTTAAACTGTTTGGCGAATATAATATTATCCCCTCTATTCAAAGCACACACGCCACTTCGGATATGTTGTGGGTGTCTGACAGAGTGGGAGCGGAGCGCACAAAAACCGCTTATGCCCAACAGCAGTTGCTGGAACAAAATGGCTGGCTCGTAAACGGTACCGACTTCCCGATCGAAAGTATCGATCCGTTGAAAACGTTTTATTCCGCTGTGATTAGAAAGAATGAAGAAGGTTATCCTGCCGCAGGTTTCCAGATGGAAAATGCCCTTTCGCGCGAGGATGCGCTGCGTTCCATTACATTGTGGGCAGCCAAAGGCAGCTTTGAAGAAGCCGAAAAAGGAAGCATTGAAGTGGGGAAAGCCGCTGATTTTGTGGTATTGGATCATGATATCATGCAGGCAGATGAGCAGCAATTGAAAGAAGCAAAGGTGGTTAAGCTTTGTGTTTCGGGTGAGTTGGTTTATCAGAAATAACTTAATTTGGGTAACTTTCTACTCAATTATCGTTTTTCTTACACCCCAAGGGTTTTCGAAAACCCTTGGGGTGTAAAAAAATAAAAAGAAGTTTTTTTTGTCCTAAAACTCACTAATGAAAAGTACTCGTACTCACACGATGTAAACGTATGGCAGCCATGTAGTGGGGTTTGAAGGGATTTAGTCACAGACTTCAAGCGGGGAAACCTCTCTGAGGTATATTTTTAGTGAGCTTGTTTATCACCCTTTTTAATCTGGGCGTTATTATTGGGTAAGTCCTATGGACTTAGTTATATACCGATTTTTTTGCTTTTTCAAAAAAAAGCTTGTTTTATAATTTTTTTATTTCTTATCTTTACAACTTCAAAAGCCGACTCTCTATTCATTAGCCGACTATGTTATGAAAAACAAGCCAAATAACCTGAACCACACCCTTTTGCGGCTATTATGCTGGCCTGTTTCATTATTTTGTGTTCTGTTGGCTTTTCCAGAAAACAGACTTCATAAAACTTGCACCATTCGTGTTAAAATAATCCCCTATATCTTTTTTACCGGTAAGAACCGTTTCATATTACCGGGCTTCCGGTTTTGGCAGTGATGCCGGAGGCCAGTATTGTTTGCTGCTGAAGTTTGATTGAAGACAAACACAAAAATTAAAGCTATGAAAAATAAATTCATACTACTATTGCTTCTTGCAGCAATAGGCCTGCCATTTGGTGGGTTTTCGCAGGAATATGTTCCTTTTGTTGATACTATCAAAGATTGGAATGTAACGAATACCGGATATAGTGCTATTGGTTCGGTTGCTACAATAAACACCATGAAACTCCATATCTCAGCCAGTGATACAATCATTAATGACACCGCGTATTACAAGCTAATCAATACCGGGCAATATGATTCTGTCTTGCCCGAGGGCATCATTGGATTTATCCGTGAGGATACAGCCGCCAGAAAAGTTTATTTCAGAGAAAGTACCTATGCTTTTTACGAGCCAAAGGACAGACTCCTTTATGACTTTTCACTCGAGCAGGGTGATACAACCGAAATTTTCGGCCTACACCATTGTCTCACGCATGCTAATGCCTACAGGGTTTCATCAACCGGCACCATAACGCTGCTGAATGGTGAGGAGCGAAAAACCTGGCAGCTCATTCCTCTTGCAGGAAGTCCGGTCGAAGCCGACGAATGGATTGAAGGCATAGGAAGTCTTAACGGGCTTATGTTTCCGGGATGCTACGAACTCGCAACTATCTCTATTTCATTTAATTTGCTGTGTTATTATGAAGATGAAGTTAACCTGTTTCTATCTTATGGCGACACTTGTTTTATTGATTATACAACAGGGCTTGAAACAAATCTAAATAGTAAAATAAAACTGTACCCTAATCCCGCTAAGGATTTCTTGATAATAGAATTTGATGATAAGGCAGACAACTGTAAACATTACACTATCTTTTCAGCTGATGGCTTGAAAATATCAGAAGGCAAATCATGTGATGAAAAAGTTTCAATAACTGTAAGCCACTTAAGAAATGGTATCTACCATATAAATATTTTCAACCAATTCTATGCTATAAACAAAACATTTATCAAAACTGATTAAAAACATTTTATCATGAAAACAAACGGATATAAAGGCATTTTAATGTCAAGCTTAATTACAATTTTTTTGTTCTCAATATCATTTACTGTAAATTCCCAAAACTTTGGAGGATGCGCAACTGATGATTTTATAGAGAATCATAGTTCTAAAGACCCGGGCTGTACCAATAGCAGTGATACATGACTCAATGAATACCGCACTCCAGAGTATTGGATACCCAACAGAGCTACCCCGATTAAAACAATACTTGTTAATTGGGTTGTTTGCCGAGATGATAACGGTCAAAATGGTTGGCAAGATACACCCGAATTTAGAGCTCAGGTGGATCTGATGTTTACACATATTAACACATGGTATAGCAATTCTTTACCGAAGGGTTATTCTTTAACTTGTGAACCAACTTACACCCATGTTTCTGATACAAGAATTAGATTTGAGTTGAACGAAATCATTTTTATCGATAGTACTGCGTTCAATAATAGTTGCTGGGCAGATAATGACGGTATAATAGATTATATACATCAAGAAAACCCGGAATCAAAAAATGTCTTGAACCATATATTTACCCAACCCTCATCACAATGTCGTCAGAATGCCTGGGGTTATTATGAAGATAATGGTTCAAATAATACAGCCTTTGTGCAAACATGGTATTCAATGTGGCATCCATCGCTCGTTGTTTGGGATGATCATATTAATCACATTGCTCATGAATATGGACATGCTGTTGGTCTTCATCATACTTATGACGGGGAATATACTAATATTTCACATTACGATTTTCTGGATGACGTTTTTGGTCTTTGTGCTGAGCCACTAATGATGAATCCCGAAAACCCTTGTTTCGATTCATGTGGAGAACCAAACAAACCTTGTCCTTGTGAACCAATCCCAAATCATATTTGCTTTTTTGAAAGCAATTGCTTCTTTTCTAATTTTCCTGAACCCTATCCATTGATGTCAGGGTATAATAATTCGAGATATATTAGCCCAAAATCTGCCGGGAGGATGCATAGAAGCCTTTCACTTTATGGTAGCACTTTTAAGGTTAACAATAAACCTATGCATAAATATGTTAAGGAAAAATATTCGAGTCCGTTACCAAAAATGATTAGTGCACAAGAAGAATGGGATTTTCCAATAAAACTATATCAAGATATCATAGTAAAGGAAAATGCAACTTTAACAATATCATGCGAAGTATTAATGCCAATTAATGGAAAAATAATAGTATATTCAGGCGGCAAACTGATAGTAGATGGCGGGCATATTACTTCAGCTCATGACGAACCCTGGCAAGGCATAGAGGTATGGGGCAATAGCGGTGCCCACCAATATGCAGATGCTAATGGCAACCGACAACAAGGTTACTTAGAGCTTAAGAATGGAGCTACTATCGAAAACTCCATTACTGCGGTAAGTTTATGGAAACCAGGTGATTATACTACCACAGGTGGTATTGTAAAGGCAGATGATGCCGTGTTCCGCAACAATGCCAGGTCTGTCCATGCGCTTTACTACAACAACTACCACCCTTATGATCCTACACAGCAGATGGATAACCTTTCCAGGTTCAATAATTGTAGCTTTGAGATAGATGAAGAATATCCCGGCACCGTAAGCTTTCACAAACATATTGATCTGGTGAAAGTAAAAGGTTTCAGCTTCAAAGGTTGCGATTTTGTGGTGAAGAATGGTGTTGCAGGAGTATCCACCTGGTCATCGGCCATAGCTGCCTATAGCGCAGGCTTTAGAGTTGATGGCCTTTGCAGTGCCAGCATAATACCGTGCCCCGCAGCTAATACTGACTCCACCTACTTTTCCGGCTTCTGGAAGGCTATATTGGCGACGGGTGACTTATCAAATAACAACACATTTTATGTAAATAAAGCCAATTTCAGCAACAACTACACTGGCGTTGATGTGAATACTATCAATAACTTCGTTGTTATCAACAACACCTTCGAGGTTGGCCGCAGCCCCTGGAATGGCGAAAACTGCGATTACGGGATACGCATTGATAACGGCGCGGGTTTCGCTGTTGAAGATAACCGGTTTAGTATAACACCTAATCTGCCGCCCTCGGTCAAAGTCGGGATTAATGTATTGAACAGTCCTTCAATCAACGAAATCTACCGTAATTCGTTTGACGGTTTAAGCATTGGCAACTATGCCTACGGCACGAATTTTTTCGACAGAGGGGCGAATGAAGGTTTGACCTATATCTGTAACGAAAACCAGAATAATTGGGCGGATTTTTATGCTTATGGCGATAATAATTCTGGAATCCAATTCATGCAAGGCGGGCTTGAAAAGGCTGCCGGCAACACTTTTTCACCTACAGGTGCAACTTGGCATTTCTACAACGAGACCAGCAGACTGATAGGTTATTATTATTTTAATGGAAGCACTGTGCAATACCCTGAATACGTTGAATTTGTTACGCGCGAACCTGTAACTACAGCAAATAGCTGTCCATCGCACTATGGAGGCATCCAGAGCAAAAGCATTCAGTTAACAGAAACTGAAGTACAAGCACTTGCAGTGGAGTTTGGGGTGGCCGATAATGCGTTTAATACTATCAAAACTCTGTACGACCAACTGACTGATGGAGGTAGTACAGAAAACAGCCTTGCTGAAATTGCCATGGCACAGCCTGATGATATGTGGCAGTTAAGGTCGAAACTGTTGGGTGATTCACCTCACCTGAGCGATGAAGTGTTAAAACTGGTAGCAGATAAAACAGAAGTGTTTACCGAAGCAGCAATTTTCGATGTACTGGCCGCTAATCCGGATGAGCTGCGCAAAGTCGAACTGATAACTTATCTCGAAGAGAAAGAAAATCCATTGCCCGACTATATGATTGACATCCTGAAACAGGTGGCCGAAGGCACCAGCTATAAAACAGTGTTAACCTTACAAATGACCCAACACAACAGCTCGCGCAACAGGGCGGCGCAGGACATCATTCGTAGTCTAAGTCATAGCGAAGAGTCTGATCATCAGGAGTTGCGTAACTGGCTGGCTAATCTACAAAGCTTGCAGGCTGACAAGCAAATTATCGCTTCTTATTTGGAAGAAAATAGTTTTGATGAAGCACTTATGCTGGCCGAAACGCTACCGGCTATTTATGCACTTGAAGGTGATGACCTACAGGAACATAACCGCTTTGTTAGCTTAATCCAATTGCAACAAAGCTTGCAAAGCGAGAACAGGAAGCCGGATAAATTAACGACAACGGAGAAGAACCAGTTAGAGAATATGGCTGATCTTGAAACAGCTTCCGGTGCAATCGCGAGAGGCATACTGGAGTTTTTCTTTGGTGAAACCACGGTGGTTTGTCCATCCATGGAAGAAACCGTTCCGGAATATAAAAGTAGCACACCAGCGGCAATACTGCAACTGGCAGAAAACAGTCTACAGATTAGTGTGAAACCCAACCCTGCCACTGCCTGGGCTGCTTTCGACTATGTTCTACCCGAAAAAGCATCACAGGCGATGCTCAGCATCACCAATTCTTCAGGTAAACTGCTTAAAGAAATACCACTCAACCAACAGCAGGGGCAATACCTGTTGGATACCCGTGAACTGGCACCCGGTACTTACACCTATACCTTAAGTGCCAATGGTGTTTCAAAAACAGCTAAGCTGGTAATCAACTAGCAATAATCATATCAGGCATTTAGCCGACAATTAGTGTCGGCTAAATGCCTTTATTATTCCTTAAATATCATGAAAAAAATAAAAGCATTTTTCACTATCCTATTTGTTTTACTCTTCTTTTTTTTAAATCATTATAAAGCTAGTGCTCAGTTCGAGATTAACTGGCAGTTTTGTTATGGAGAGTCGGTGGTTGACCTTGCCTATTGTTCGCTTTTGACGGAGGATGGTTATTTAGTCGGGGGTGCGATTAGCGATGAGGCAACCCTATTAAAACTCGATTTTCAAGGTAATCTTATTTGGCAAAAAACTTATGGTATAGATACGTATAGCGGAGCTATTACTAAAATTATAGCCACTTCTGCTGGTGACCTTTACTTAGTAGGAATGTATGATTTTATGAACAACAACACAAGAAGTTTGGTAACACAGTTCGGTGTTCACAAAGTAGATGCAGAGGGCGAGATTATATGGCATAAAACCTATGGGGCGGCAACCACAAGTGATCACCTGTTCTCAGCCGTACTTACCCATGACAATGGCCTTGTTATTGGTGGCTCCATAAATGGCGGAGGTGGTGATGTGAGCGTGTATTACGGCCTTAGGGATGCCTGGATCGTTAAAATTGACAGCTCAGGAAATATACTGTGGGACTTCACGATCGGCAGTGGTGGTGGAGAATTTACTGCTACCATTCTTGAGACATCCGATCACAAACTGCTGGTAAGTGTTAACAATTCGCATGTATATGGCGAAACCAATATAAATTGCGACAATACCTATTGGGAGGGCACACTGTTTATGCTCGATGCCAATGGGCAGGAGCTTTGGCAAAACTGTTATGGGGGTACTTATGCTGATGTGTTTAATTATATATATGAACTGGATGACGGATTCCTATTGTTGGGTTCCAGCGAAAGCAACGATGGCGACCTGGAGGGAGCAGGTTGTCACTATACCGGCCCCAGTGATCCCACAAACGATTTCTGGCTATCAAAAATAGATTTTGAAGGCAATATGTTGTGGTCAAAATGCTATGGAGGATATAATAGAGATCATGGCAATCAGATTATTCCCTACAGGAATGATGAATTTCTGCTTATTGGCGATGCCTTTTCCCATGGTGGAGATGTAAGCGGAAATAACTCCTATACGGGGCGTAGCGATATATGGGTGGTAAAGGTGAATAGCACAGGTGAGCTTATTTGGCAACAATGTCTGGGTGGTTTGGGAAGTGATTGGTTGTACAGCAATGTGGTGCGAAATGGAGATAAATACTTTTTTCCCGGTCATTCTAGGGAAGGAACTCAACCAAATACTGGGATGGTCAACTGCGACCCACAGGGTAGATTTTATATGTGGATGTTCGAGGTAACAGACATCACCGTTGGCCTGCCTGCAAACAGCGACCGTCCTGCTTTCCTAAGTGTAGTGCCGGATGCGTACGGCCAGGCCATGGCTTTCAGGCGCAGCAGCCAACAGCAGGAGCAGGGTACCATAAGCATCAGCGATATCAATGGCCGCTTTATCGCCAGCATACCCATCAACAGCGAGGCAGCAGTATGGGATTGCAGCCATATCAGCAGCGGTGTTTATTTTTACCAATACCATTGCGGCAAGCATTACGAAAGCGGTAAAGTGATTGTGAGGCGGTGATTTTAAGTTGATTTTTCTGTTCAGCTTTTGGCTTATTTTGTTCTTTAGCTCAAGGAATGATTGTAATACGACTAAAGAATGGGAAACCTCTCTGAGGTTTGTGTGTACTTAGCTTGCTGCACTCGGATAAATCCGGACATTATTATTGGGCAAATCCTACGGACTTCGTTTTATGTCGGTTTATTTTTTTAAACCCCAAGGATTTAAAAAACCCTTGGGGTGTAAAAAAACATACAAAAACTAATTACAATTCTTACACAATTTTTGAAGCACTTTTAAACCGTTTTCTAAAGCAGTTAACTCTTCTTGGTTTAATTCCATCAAGTAATTATCTAACTGTATATCAATAGCTTCATTGATTTTTTTAGTCAATTTATCACCAGATGAAGTGGCGGAAATATATAATTTTCTTCTATCGTTTTTATCATAAACACGATCTATATATCCCAATTCAACCAGTTTATCCAATAAGGAGGTCATTTGAGGCTTTGTAATATTCAGCTTCTCCACAAACTCGCTAACGTAAAGGTGTTCATAAGTTTCCAGCAACTTCAAAATCATAAAATGCTGCTGTGAAATATATATTTTCAGCGCTTTCAAAATTGACTTTACCAACTGATGGTCCATGTTTCGGCATATCTTGATCGGAACAGCCAACAAGAGTTTTTTGAGCTCGGTATTATTTAGCATATAATTAGTATTGAAATTTA
>Ga0265295_1004115_pt1 | contig 19973 bp, 20 predicted proteins | sample Munlansysbiofilm_FD_192503 | JGI IMG/M metagenome (GOLD analysis project Ga0265295, IMG submission 192503) | Leachate microbial communities from a municipal landfill in Southern Ontario, Canada - Methane capture system biofilm | ecosystem: Engineered > Solid waste > Landfill > Unclassified ... | reverse complement strand
ATTTCGCTTCAGGGTGGTAAAGCGTGGTGGGATGAAACTGCATGAACTCCATGTTGGCAATTTTAGCGCCCGCGCGGTATGCCATGGCGACACCGTCTCCGGAAGCCACATCGGGGTTGCACGTATACAGGTAGACCTTGCCGGCCCCCCCGGACGCGAGGAGGGTAATTTTCGCGGGGAACGTCTTTACGACATTGTTTTTCGCATCCAGCACATACGCGCCAAAGCAGTGATCCGTTTCAAGATTTTTCCTCAGCAGCTTTGATTCGGTGATGAGGTCGATAGCCGTGTGATTCTCATAAACCTCGATATTCGGGTGCTCGAAAGCAGCGGTGACAAGCGCTCGTTCAATCTCCCGCCCCGTCAGATCATCGGCGTGAAATATCCTTCTCTTGCTGTGTCCGCCTTCTCGGGTCAGATCGTATGATCCGCCACGGGTGGTGAATTGGACGCCCCACTCAATCAGGTTCTTGATTACCTCCGGACCCTCTTCCACCACCATCCTTACTACGTCCTCGTGGCAGATTCCGGCCCCTGCGACCATGGTGTCCTCGCTGTGAGAGGCAAAGGTGTCTTCTTCGGAAAAGACGGACGCAATCCCCCCCTGGGCATAGTTGGTGGCTGATTCGGTGATCTCTTTCTTTGTAACAAGGGCCACCTTGCCGTGATCCGCGGCTTGCAGGGCAAAGGACAAACCGGCGATGCCGCTGCCGATCACAAGAAAATCGTTTTCAATTAACATAACATTCCCCCGGGAAAGGATACATTTTTCATACAGTGCGTGGATTATCCATCTCGCTCCCGACATTGTCAATCTATTTGGCGGGTTGGAAAGCGGGATAAAACCCGGCAGAGCGGGACAGATGGGTAAAGAATAAAAAAGGGAGCCCTGCATGTGCGAGAGTCTCCCATTTATGGAATTGTGTCGGGATTATCGGGAATGGCCGTAAAGAAATCTCACCAGGTAATCTATCCCCGACCATATTGTGATTATGGTTGCTATCCAGAGAAAAAACATGCCGATATTATGCATATTTGCATAAAGATACGTGTTTTCGACACCGAAAAACCAATAATAATCGTAATGCAACAGCAGACCAAGGATAGCTACAATCTGGAAAATGGTTTTGTATTTTCCCAGCTTGCTGGCGGAGATGACGATACCCTCCGAGGAAGCGATGCTCCGCAGGCCGGTTATCACGATCTCCCTACCAAGAATTACGAGAACCATCCAGGCGGGAACCCTGCCGAATGGAAGGATCATAATCAACGCGGACATAACCATGAGTTTGTCCGCAATCGGGTCAAGAAACTTTCCAAGCATGGTAACGATGTTCAGACGGCGGGCTAGATAACCGTCCAGCCAGTCCGTAATGGAGGCCACAGCGAACAGTGCTGCCGCGAAAAAACCGGCCTGCCTGGAGGGGGAAAAAAGGATGACCACCAGCGGTGGGATCAGGAGAATACGCAAGAGGGTAAGTATATTGGGAAGATGCCTGATAAGGCCTTGATTATTCATAAATTGGGGTAACACCCTAATTGTTTTGATATGTTTTCTGATAACTCAAGACCCGGGAGACATAATTGCGCGTCTCCTGATAAGGAGGAACGCCACCATGTTGCGAAACCCTGCTCAGCCCCGCGTTATATGCGGCCAGGGCCAGGGTTACGTCTCCTTTAAATGTATCCAGCAAAAAGCGCAGATAACGCACTCCTCCTCGTATGTTTTCCTTTGGGTCGAAAGAATTGTTCACTTTCAATCCCTGAGCGGTCTTGGGCATCAGTTGCATTAAGCCCTGCGCGCCTTTGGGAGAAACGGCATTGGGGTTGTATCCCGACTCCGCGTGGATAACCGCCTTTATGAGGCTCTTGTCAACCCCGTATTCAGAGGCAAGAGACTTGATTATCGGATCAAACTCCTCTTTATTTCGACAAGCCGCGGCAAATTTGAAATTCGTTCGCAGTTTCCGATCTTTCTTCAGATCGCGCATGAATATTTTGAACTTGCGATTAGTGGGGGCATCCGTAAAGTGCATGACGCCATCATTATCGACATACTTGTAGATATCCGCCTGAACGCCGCGTGTCTGATAAAGAAAGCAGAATAATAAAAGACAGACAAGAGGAACCCATTTTTTATGGAGCCTTCTTGCGCGCATGAACCCCTCCTTGTTTAAGCTTCATTGTTGTGGACTATAGAACAAAAAATCCAATACATCAATACCGGATCCCCTGAAATAAACGCGCTGAAGCTCCATTTTCCTGAGGATAATGGATGATTTCCGCTTCATCTGCACGCTTCCGCCTGGGCAATGAGGGTATTTTCCCGCATCTGCGTTATACTGGTTAAGTAGAATTTTCTCCATGTAATGGAAGTGAATCATGGAAAAGGAACAAGGTAACAAAGGATACGGTAAGGGAAAAGAAGGCGAGGTTGTTGTCGTCCGCGGCAGCGTTATCGATGTCCGCTTTCCTCACCGGATTCCCCTTATACATAGCCGTTTGGAATCCCCCGGATCACCAGCGGTAATGGTTGAGGTGCTTGCCCATCTGGATCATGAAACGGTACGGGGCATTGCCCTCAATTCCACCCAGGGACTTGCGCGCGGCTCGATATTGATTGATACGGGCGAACCCTTTACCGTCCCCACCGGAAACCGCCTTCTCGGCAGGATGTTCAACGTTTTCGGGGAGACCATCGACGGAAAGGGAACCCTGTCCGGCGGAGAAAGGCGTCCCGCCCATCGGCCTCCGCCCCCTCTGACGGAGCTGGTGACGTCGTCTGAAATCCTGGAAACCGGAATAAAGGTGATCGATGTGCTTTCACCCCTGGAACGGGGAGGGAAGGCGGGACTCTTCGGAGGCGCCGGGGTAGGCAAGACGGTGCTCATAACCGAGATAATCCACAACATGGTGGGAGCCCATGAAGGGGTAAGTATCTTCTGCGGCATCGGAGAGCGCTGTCGCGAGGCCGAAGAACTCTACCGTGAGATGGACAAGAGCGGTGTTCTGGACAAGACAGTGATGATCCTAAGCCAGATGAACGAGCCGCCTGGCGCCCGTTTTCTTGTCGGCCATGCGGCCCTGACCATTGCGGAGTTTTTCCGCGATGATGAGAAAAAAGACGTTCTCCTTCTGATCGACAATATCTTCCGCTACATACAGGCCGGCACCGAGGTTTCGGCTCTCCTGGGACAGATACCCTCCCGTGTAGGTTACCAACCTACCCTGGGAACGGAGCTGGCCCAGCTGGAGGAGCGTATCTGCACAACATCCAATGGCGCCATCACCTCCATCCAGGCGGTCTATGTCCCGGCCGACGACTTCACCGACCCATCGGCCGTACATACCTTCGCACATCTTTCCGCGTTGATCGTCCTTTCCCGCGGGAGGGCGGCGGAAGGGTTTTATCCGGCCGTGGATCCGCTGGAGTCCGCTTCGAAAATGCTTTCATCGGCCGTCGTGGGGAGGCGGCACTACGAGATTGCGCGGGCAATCCGCAAGAATCTGGCGGAATACAAGGAGTTGAAGGACATTATCGCCATGCTCGGCATGGAGGAGCTCTCGGCCGAAGATCGGGCGGTTGTCCACAGGGCGCGGCGGCTGGAGCGTTTTCTCACCCAGCCCTTTTTTACTACAGAGCAGTTTACCGGCCATGGTGGAAGATTTGTGAAACTCCAGGATGCCCTGGACGGGTGCGAGAGGATACTGAACGACGAGTTTTCGTCATTGCCAGAAAGCGCGCTTTACATGATAGGCGCGATTGATGAGGCGCAAAAACGATGAGGCTGATTATCATGCTGCCCACGGGAACGCTGGTTGATCAGGAGGTTGCCAAGGTGACGGCAGAGGCCGAGAACGGTTCCTTCTGTCTGCTGCCCAGGCACATCGATTTCCTTACCGCTTTGTCGCCTGGACTCCTGTCGTTTGAAACCGAAGCAGGTGACGAGGAATTTCTGGCCGTGGATGAAGGGATCCTCGTCAAATGCGGTTCGGAGGTCAAGGTTTCCACACGCAATGCCGTGCACGGAGTACCGCTTGGACAATTGCGCCAGGCGGTAAAGGAGCGATTCCAGGCCCTTGATGAAAGGGAGAGGCAGGCGCGGGAGGTTCTGGCAAAGATGGAGGCCGATGTGGTGGTCAGGTTCATAAGAATGGGAGAAAAGAACCGTGCCTGAACCCGTAAAAAAGGACAGGATGGAAATAGCCAGGGAGATGGAGAAGGCAATAGCATCAAAAGAAGAGAGGCGCATTATCGCGCGCCGGGAAAAGGACCACGGGCTGTTGTTCGGTCTGAGCATCTTCGGCATTGTCGGCTGGTCAGTGGTCATCCCAACTCTGGTGGGAATCGCCATGGGCATCTGGATCGACGGCCGGTGGCCCGGACGGTTTTCCTGGACACTGATGCTGTTGTTCGGCGGCCTTATCTGCGGATGCCTGAACGCATGGTACTGGGTGAGTCATATTTCAAAAGAATGAGTGATGCGTGAACGCTTTTTTCCGTTTTCCAGTCAGGAAGAATGGAGATTCTCATGATTTCAATAATAAGCAAGTTCTCAATTGCAGCCTTGGCCGGGTTGCTTCTCGGTTTGTTCTACTTCGGTGGATTGTGTCTGACCGTTCGCGCAATAACATGCGGCAAAAGACCGGAAATGCTCATGCTCGCCAGTTTTGTCCTTCGATTGCTGGTAGCGCTTTCGGGTTTCTACCTGGTGATGGATGGCAGCTCGGGGCGGCTTATAGCCTGTCTGAGCGGTTTCCTGCTAATGAGGTATGTTCTGACAAAGGCAGTGAAACAGGGTGAACCGGCCGTCCAACTCCCTGACGAGTCCGCGAGGGCAAGATGGAACTGAGTCCGGACAGCACGGTTTTCTGGCAGTGGGGCCCGGTCAGGCTCAACGCCACCATTGCCTTTACGTGGCTGGTAATGGCGATCTTGTCTCTCGGATCATGGCTGGTGACACGGCGACTGGAAGACAATGGCAATATGCCTCGCCGCCGGAACTTTCTGGAAACCCTGGTCGCGATTCTCATTGACCAGATCCGCGCCATTGGTCACAAGGAACCGGGCCGGTTCCTTCCGTTTATCGGCACCCTGTTCCTGTTCATCGCCGCCAGCAACAGCATGGAGATTATCCCCGGATTCGAGCCGCCCACCGGTTCCCTTTCAACCACCGCGGCCCTGGCAATATGTGTCTTTATCGCCGTGCCCTTTTTCGGTGTCAAACAGAAGGGATTGTCCGGTTATCTGAAGCATTATGTCAAACCCTCAGTATTCATGGCGCCGTTTGAGATCATCGGTGAATTTTCACGCACACTGGCGCTGGCGGTCCGTCTCTACGGCAACATCATGAGCGGTACCATTATCGTGGGGATCCTGCTAAGCATTGCTCCATTGTTTTTTCCAATTGTCATGCAGGCGCTCGGCCTCCTCATCGGGATTATACAGGCATACATATTTGCTGTTCTGGCAATGGTTTACATAGCTTCCGCAACGTCGGAAAAGAAATCGACGGAGGCCGGAAGCGAAAATGGAAAGAAGGGGGGCGTATGACTATGAACGATATAGGGCTTATCGGCATGGTTTCCATTATTGTGGCCGGAGGAACCATGGCCATCGGTTCCATCGGGCCGGCTTTCGGCGAGGCGCGCGCCGTGGCACAGGCGCTGAGCGCCATTGCGCAGCAACCGGACGCATCCGGCGCCATCAGCCGGACCCTGTTCGTAGGGCTGGCGATGATTGAGTCCATGGCCATTTACTGTTTCGTCGTGTCATTGATACTGATATTCGCGAATCCGTTCTGGAAATATGTCGTTGAACATCCGTGAGGCAATCGATGGGACCTGACTGGTTTACTGTTGTCGCCCAGATAGTAAATTTCCTGATCCTCGTAGCCTTGCTCAAGCGTTTTCTGTACGGTCCCATCGTCAGGGCCATGGACCGGCGCGAGACCGCCATTGCAACCAGAATGGAAACCGCGGACAAGAGAATTGACGAAGCGGAGCAGGAGAGGGTGAGATACGAAAAGCTTGCGCGAGAACTCGCGGAGGCGAGAGACGAACTGCACGCCAAGGCACGAAAAGAAGCGGAACTGTTGCGCGAAACGCTTCTGAAGGAGGCACGCGAAGAGATTGAGGTGAGCAGGGCCAAATGGCATGAAGCGCTTCGCTCCGAACGTGAGTCGTTGATCCGCTCGCTGCGCCGCCAGGTCCGCGAAGAGGTCTGCAAGGTGTCGCGGAGGGTTTTACGCGAAATTTCCGATTCTTCCCTGGAGGAACGAATAGCCCTATGCCTGGAGCAGCGGATTAGAGATTTGGGAGGAGAAGAACTGGCGGAACTGGCCAGGCACTTTCATGCTTCTTCACGGGGTATTGTCGTGAGGAGCGCATTCGAGATGGATCACAACGCGAGGGAAACAATAATCCGGGTGGTGAAGACCCTGTGCGACAGCGCCATCCCTCTGTTCGAAACGGATCCCTCCATGGTTTGCGGCATCGAGATCAGCGCGGGGGGAAGGTCGCTGTCATGGAATTTTGAGCATCATCTGGAAATGCTGGAGGAAAAGCTGGTGGAAGCCATGGAAAAATCCCCCCATTCAATCCAGGGAGGTTCAACGGAAGAGTCATGAACGCCGACATGATCATCAATCCGAGTACCCGGATTTTCGACGAAGTCCTGGATGCCCACCACCCCGAGGTACGTCTTGAGGATGTGGGGACCCTGTTCTATCTGAATGGTGGAATTGCTAGAGTTTCAGGACTTCCCGGCGTTCAGTCAAACGAACTGGTCCGTTTTTCCGGAGGGGTTTTCGGCATTGCATTCAATCTTGATCCCGAGATGGTGGGTGTTGTTATGCTGGGAGACAGTGATTCCCTGCAGGTTGGGTCCGCAGTGCGTCGAACCGGAAGGGTGCTCGATACGCCTGTCGGTTACGAATTACTGGGGCGGGTGATAAACTGCCTTGGTGCGCCATTGGACAGGCTGGGCCCGTTGCACGTCACCAGACGGCTCCCGGCAGAACGGGAGGCGGCAGCCATAATGCATCGCGCGCCTGTTACCATCCCGCTGCAAACGGGGATCAAGGTTGTTGACGCGCTTATCCCCATAGGAAGGGGACAGCGTCAGCTTATCATCGGCGATCGGCAGTCCGGCAAAACGTCCATTATCCTTGATACAATCATCAACCAGAAGGGAAAGGACGTCATCTGCATCTATTGCGCCGTGGGACAACAAGGCGCTTCGGTGGCCAGACTGGTGGACGATCTGATCAGGCACGATGCCATGGGCCACTGCATCGTGGTCGTGGCGGATGGCTCCGATTCAGCGGGTCTCCAGTATGTGACCCCCTATGCGGCTACCACAATGGGCGAATTCTTCATGGAAAAGGGACGCGACGTCCTCATTGTATACGATGACCTGACCCGCCATGCGCGCGCCTATCGTGAACTTTCCCTTCTGCTGCGAAGGCCTCCCGGCCGCGAGGCGTTTCCCGGCGACATATTTTATATCCATTCCCGGCTGCTGGAACGTTCCACCCATCTGGATGCTGAACATGGCGGTGGTTCCCTCACCGCATTACCTGTAATCGAAACAGAGGCGCAGAACCTTTCCGCATATATCCCAACCAATCTCATTTCCATCACAGACGGTCAGATATATCTCTCTCCTGACCTGTTCCAGAAGGGTATCCTCCCAGCCGTGGATGTGGGAAAATCGGTATCCAGAGTCGGCGGAAAAACTCAATTCCCCGCATACCGTAAAGTGGTGGGGGACCTGCGTCTTTCCTATGCCCAGTTCGAAGAAATGGAAGCCTTTTCCCGCTTCAGCGCCCGTCTCGATGAATCGGCGCGCCGGATTCTCGAACGTGGACGCAGGGTTAGAGAGACACTCAAACAGCGTCAGTTCGACCCCATGACAATTAGTGAACAGATAGCCGTGCTTGTGGCAGTTACAGACGGGGTCTTCGACCGCCTGGCGCTGGAAAAGGTTGATGAAGCGGAAAGACATGCGAGGCACGCTGTAAAGGAGAAACTCCCGGATCTCTGTCAACGCATTGAAGAGGGACTTGGCATTGACAAAGAAGATCGTGATGCAATCCTGTCCGCAATCATCCCTCTTCCTGAACACCTGAATGAAGGCGGCGATAATGGCGACCACTGAATCGATAAAAGCACGCATCGTGACCGTCAAACTTCTTCAGTCCGTGATAAGGACCATGAAGACCCTCGCAGCGGTAAGTATTCGCCATCAGGAAAAGGCTATCCAGAACCTCGCCGATTATTCGCGAACCATCGACATGGGTCTGGTCATACTGCTGCGCGAGGGCGCCGGCGTTTTTACCGAAGATTCGCCAGCCTCAGGTGGAGAACTGGGCGTCATCATTCTCGGCTCGGATCAGGGTCTTTGCGGACGTTTCAACGAACAGATAGTCTCTTTCAGCAGGACGGAGATGAGGCGTCTGGAGCCCAATGAATCACGCCGCCATATCCTGTGTGTCGGCGGCCGTACCCATATGCGCCTTACTGAACTGGGTGAAAAGATGGAAGATTCAACCCCGGCGCCGGTTACCGTACCTGGAATCCTTACTACTGTGAATTCCATCCTGCTAAGCATTGACCAATGGAAAAGACGCCTGCAAGTAGAAAATGTAGTGGTGTGCTACAACCGGATTCTCTTTGGAACCGTATGCGCCCCACAACTCCTGCGCCTTGTTCCCTTTGACCGGGAACGCCTCAGAGAGCTGTCAGGGCAAAAGTGGCAGGGGCCGACCATTCCCTTGTTTACTATGGAACGTGGGAAGCTTTTTTCCTATCTCATCCGTCATTCGCTTTTTTCATCACTCTATCTGACGATTGCCGAGTCCATGGCGGCCGAGAACGCCAGCCGCCTGGCATCGATGCAGGCGGCGGAAAAAAACATAGGGGAAAGGCTGGATGATCTCAACCTCCATTTCCGGGACCTGCGCCAGGGCGCCATAACAGAGGAGTTGCTGGATATCGTGGCCGGTTTCGAGGCGATGACATCGGCGCAAACGCCGTGAAACCACTACAGGGGAAATTTCCAAAGGAATTTTCAGGAAAGAAGGGCGGTTTTTGTTGCCCTGACAAACAAAAAAAGGCAGAATTGCACAGCTCAGGGACTCGGAAAAACAAAAATCTGTTTCACATATGGAGAAAGAATGTTCCGTCTGAAAATATGCACCTCTTTTGCCTCAGCCCATAATCTGAAAAACTACCAGGGGGAATGCGAAAACCTCCATGGCCATAACTGGAAGGTTGAGGTTTCCGTTACCGCGACGGAGTTGGACAAGTCCGGTCTGGGCATTGACTTCAAAATTCTCAAGGCTGAGACTAAAACTCTTCTGAAGACGCTGGATCATAAATATCTGAACGAACTGCAACCCTTCATAGACCTGTCACCTTCTTCGGAAAACATAGCCCGTTACCTGTTCCAGGAGCTTTCCGGCAGGCTCAACAACGATAATATCAAGGTCGATTGTGTAACCGTCTGGGAATCCGAGGCGGCATGCGCCAGTTACTATGAATAGCAGATCCGCTGATATGATCGAGGTGTTCTCCTCCATCCAGGGGGAGGGACTCCTGATTGGACTGCGTCAGGCCTTCCTCCGGTTTAGCGGTTGCAATCTGGCGTGTGCCTATTGTGACACCAGGGAAGCCATTCCCGGTCATGGGACGGAATGCTGTCGCGTCGAGAAAACTCCCGGAAGAGGTGATTTTTCGTTACTCAAGAATCCGGTATCACTTCAGAACATTAAACCATTACTTAAACAATGGGAGAGAATATGCCCGGACTCTCATCATTCTATCAGCTTGACAGGCGGAGAACCATTGCTGCAAATTGAAACTCTGCTGGAATGGCTCCCAGTATTGCGGAGCATTTTGCCGATCTATATCGAAACAAACGGGATCCTTCATGAAGCTCTCTCGAAATGTATAAACCTTCTGGATTTCATATCCATGGACGTTAAGCTGCCGTCAACATCCGGAATAGAGTCCCTCTGGGAAAAACACAGATTGTTTCTCTCTGTTGCATCCAGTAAACATGTGTACGTCAAAACCGTGGTAAGCGACAGGACAGAGGATTGGGAAATAATAAAGGCCAGCGAAATTATTTCAGCAACCGATAGAAATATTCCGCTGGTCATCCAGCCGTTGACTGGAAAAGCGGGAGAGCTGTCCATTTCTTCTCTGAAACTCCTGGAACTCCAGGAGATTGCATCCGGGATCCTTCGGGAAGTACGGGTTATCCCCCAGACTCACAGATATATGAGCATGCTCTGAGGTGTATTATGAATATCGAACATATGACCATGGGTGAATTCGAAGAAGGTCTGAAGAAAACGAGAAGCGTTTTGATTCCCTTTGGTTCCGTCGAGGAACATGGATACCATCTGCCATTGTCAACCGATACCATCCAGGCTTATGAAGTCGGAAAAGCAACCGCGAAGCTGATTCCGCTTTTTCTCGCGCCCCCGGTTCATTACGGTTACTGCCGTTCCACCTCATGTCACCCCGGAACCATCTCCATCACAACCTCAACGTTGAAATGCATCATGAGGGATATTGTGAGGTCCCTCTACAGACAGGGACTCAGAAACTTCATCATACTTACCGGGCATGCCGGCGGAAGCCATACAATGGCTCTCCAGGACGCCGGCGAGGAATTGATTTTCGAGCTTGAGGATTGCAGACTGGCTGTAATAACGGAATACGACCTTGCATACGAAGAAGGGAAGGGACTCATCGAAACGAAAGGTGACGCCCATGCGGGAGAAATCGAGACATCACGGATTCTTTTCCTCTATCCGGAACTCGTAAAGGGAAAGGGGAAGCGGGAGTTTCCACGTTTCCCCAAGGGGATTCTTGTAAGGGACAAAAGGAAATACTGGGAAAACGGCGTCTGGGGAGATCCGGAGAAAGCAACTGCAAATAAAGGAAAACTGATTCACGAACTGGTGGTTTCAAAACTGGTGGAGTTCGTCAAGATGATGGAATATTTCGAAGAATAGCAATACCCAAAACATGATTTCAAAGGGTTACAGTCTGGATTCCCGATCAAAATCCACTCGGGAATGACAATTTGCGATTGCATCACAAATAGAACGCGTGGGTAAGTTTCGAACCGAATCTTATCGAACTTGACATAATATATCTTATCGGACAACAGGCCGACGGTTGTCTGGCCATGAACAATCAAGGGTCCTGAATGAATGTTGATTTTCTGCTAGCAGAACAATTCATGTTTCACCATTTTCAACTGGAAATACAACCAGATGCCGGTCCGGTTCTCTTCCAACACTCTGAGCTACAAGCCCAAGGCTTGTTATATGTCTGTGCTGGAGTTTCCTGATTGAAGGTCTTCTGGGATCGAGCGAAACCTCCGCACCTTCTTCCAGAGCTCTTCTGATTGCCGATTCAGCTTCCTCGATTGCTTCACGGATTTCTTCCTCATTGATGCCTTGAACCAGATTGAATATTTTCTGCAAAAGCCTTCTGATTTCGGCAGTTGTGTTCCGCTTGATATAGTGCAAAGGCGCATCGGAAAGTCTGGCTATCTTCTTCAACCCCAAATCTTCGGTACGCGTTCGCAGTGCGAAAACGAGGTCAGCGGTCTCCACCTGGGAGGCAATGCGGATGTCAAGATCAAGCTCACGCCCGGCGCGTTCCAGCAGTTCACGATTGACTCCATGAGCATAGATGCGAACCGGCACTTTCGAAGAAAATATCCTTCCATCTGTTTTGGAAATATTCCGCTTTTCCCTGAGCATTTTTTTCGGGAAACCCGCCTGGCTTTCAATTTCTGCCTTTTCCACACGCACTGAACCATCCTCGGTCATAGTCCGCTTTTCACCCGCAGGTTGATACCCCCGCAGGATCGTGTCAACGGCCGCGCCCGTGTCCTGGTGAACAGTCACTTCGTGTCTGTCGACTATCTCGACGAGTATGTCGAATGTCGGAGGAGCTTTTCTTTCATTAACCGTTTTTGTCGTACCCCTGCGCCTTGCTTCGTCGTCTCCCAGGGTAACGGTCTGCACACCTCCCACCAGATCAGAGAGTATCGGATTCATTATGAGATTCTCCAATGTGTTGCCATGGGCCGTTCCGATCAACTGCACACCACGTTCTGCTATGGTACGCGCCGCTGCGGCCTCGGCCTCCGTGCCAATTTCATCTACAATAATTACTTCGGGCATATGGTTCTCAACCGCCTCAATCATGACCGCATGCTGGCGGTCAGGTTTAGGAACCTGCATCCTTCTGGCATTGCCTATGCCCGGGTGAGGAATATCCCCGTCACCGGCTATTTCATTGGAGGTATCGATTACTATGACCCTTTTCTGAAAATCGTCGGCAAGCACACGGGCGGTTTCCCTGAGTTTGGTCGTCTTTCCCACGCCCGGGCGACCAAGAATCAACAGGTTTTTTCCACTTTCAATGAGATCCTTAAGCAGTTCAATAGTGCCGAATATTGCTCGACCCGCCCGAAGCGTCAGGCCTATTACCTGCCCCTTACGGTTACGAATGGCGGAGATGCGATGAAGAGTCCTTTCGATACCTGCCCGGTTATCATCCGTAAAATCACCGACATGTGCCAACACGTGGGCCAGTTCTTCATGGGTTACCGGCTTCTCGCTCAACCGCACTACCTTGTCCGAGAAACGCGCCTCCGGCGCCCGCCCAAGGTCCATAACAATCTCCAACAACTGGTCAAGAGGCATTTTTAACAGCGATGCCTGGAGTTCACCGGGAAGGGTTGCCACCAGCAAATGGATATCGTCAATGGATGGTCCTGTTTTTTTACGATTGGGATTCATTTCTGTTCCTCTTGGCATTATGGCTATCTAAGTGGATTTTCAGTATAGCACATCCTGCCATCAGGAATCCGGTCCTTTCTGATATGAAATGAGCCACTTTGTCCTGGGCAGCAGTGTAAAATCACCCTACAAATAGCTAGAGGGAAAGGATTTTTCAAATCCGTTTCCCTCTAAACAATAAAATGCTGACTTTACCTGGAATTAACCACAAATTATGGCTTTACCTCGGGCCGCCACCGTGCCCCCTTTGTCCTCCTCCGCGGTCCGGCCTGCCATGCCCCGGCGCACCAGGGCCTCCGTGGCGTCCTCTGTCATCTCTTGCCGGCCTGTAGTCACGATATGCCGGCTGAAAATGTTTGTGTCTGTAACGGTCCTTTCCACTAACGTATTGGCGATAATGGTTGTCACGGAACTGGTGAATCCGGTTGAGGGGATACCTCCTTATCTGGTGGGGAATGGAATTGTATCTGACGTTGACCCACGGACCATTGTAGTATGGAGATGAATACCAGATATTGCCCTTGTTCAGATAATAGCGGTTACCGAGATAAAACATGTCGTATCCCACTCCCGCCGCCACGTAGAAACCCAGTTTGGGCGGCATAAGGAATAACGGAGGTCTGTCAATAACCACCGGCGGCGAGACAGACGGCACTCCAATATTGACGCTTACACCCACGTTGGACGCCAGAGAAGAAGAAACACCGCCCAGCAGAATGGCACAGCAGATGAACGCAATTCGCATAAAAAACTCCTTTCCTTCATTCATTTGATTTTGGGATATTGAACGCCTCATGTAATAATCGGTTTACACCCTTCGAATAAATCTTTTTTCGTAACAGCGGAGCCGTTAATGAGATCTTGACCGAAACAGAGAAAAATGCTAGGGATATAGAGAAAAGGGGCCAAGGCCCCTTTTCTGTTGATGAAACCTATTTTACTGGTTGCAGGGCGGTACCATGATTAAAGCTTTCAGGTTTCTTTTGCCGGCGATTCTCTTTTCGGCCATCGTAGTCCATGATCCGATTGCCACGGATCTGCCTGCCGCTTCACCCCGCGATGAAGCAAAGGAAGACCTGGGCAGGGTTGATTATCCAAGCACTCGCCGGATTGCCTGGAAACCGGCTTTTATCCATCCGGAAGATACCCTCGAAAGTCTCTATGGTGATAACTGGGTTTATGTAGCGCGTTTTAACCGGATCGACAGACGTCATGTCTATCCGGGCATGACCATCAAGTCTCCCGTGAATATTTCCGATATCAGAAACTACACGCCACTTCCCCGAACATACGAACCCGCCCGTACATACGACAAGTACATACTGATCGATATGGAGGAGCAATGGCTTGGCGCCTATGAATACGGAGTCCTTCAGTTTTCCATACCGGCTGCCACCGGCAAGAATGGACATGAAACTCCCACGGGTCTGTTTCGGGCCGATGCCCGCCATAAAAACCATACGTCGTCACTGTACCAGGTAGAAAATCAGTCCGCTCAATACCCCATGGATTATGCCATCCGCTTTCACGTGGGTGAGGATAATGTAGCCTACTGGATACACGCCAGAGACTTGCCGGGCAAACCCGCGTCACACGGCTGCGTAGGGCTATACGATGAAGAGATGCAGAAAAGAACTTTTAATTTCCCGGATAACCCGGTATTGAAGGATGCGAAAAGGCTGTATGACTGGGCCGTTGGAGAAGGTGTCTATGAAGGGAGTGACAGCGGAGAACTGGAATTAATTGAAGACGGCCCGATTGTGGAAATTATCGGCAATAACCCTAAATATCTTTCGGGATCGGAAAACCACCCGGCCAAAACAAAAGATTGATTTCCGTAAATCATCCGGTAATTGCATCCCGCTGAAATTCATCATCCATCAACAGACGCCGTATCGGTCGGTATCCATTGATGAAAGTTTCCAGAAGGTCTTGGGCAATCACTGGTATGACGTTCTTTCTCGATGGAAATCCACCTCCCTTCCTTATGGTATGCAACCACCCTCCCCTTTTTTACCAGGCCGTCAAGGAGTTGATTATCAACAACACCAGCGGTCTGGTCACTGTAAATAACCCGAACCATCATGTTCCTTCCCTCCTCCCCCTCCTTTTTGCATGAAACCGTTTTAAGTATACAAACGTGCCGGATATTGTCCAGCTGCATCGGAAGCTCGTTATATATGCAAAGAAATATCTACCCAACCCTCTCTTTTCCTCCCTTCTATTGACTGGTCACCTTTTTCACTTACTATAGATAAATCAATCCTGAAATATTACATTACCTCGGGATACCGCCCGGTTAAGGAGGATGCAAGGTGACACCTGGCAACAATATTCGCACCGGTTCTTCGCTTGATGAGATTTCCCAGGCCTTTCTCGATAATCTCTATTACACTCGGGGACGCATCCCCGCCCTGGCCTCCCGAAACGACCTTTATCTTGCCCTTGCTTATACGGTGCGAGACAGGCTCCTCGACCGCTGGATCGACGGATTTGAAAAGATGCGGGAGGTTGCCAGAAAAAGGCCTCTCAAGCTGGTGTGCTATTTTTCCGCCGAATATCTTCCGGGTCCCCATCTGGGCAACAACCTCCTTAATCTGGGAATCTACCGCCAAACCGAACAGGCGCTGGCCCAGATTGGATTCTCCCTTGAGGAGATCATTAACCAGGAAGAGGAGCCGGGATTGGGTAACGGAGGCCTCGGCCGTCTTGCCTCATGTTTTCTGGACTCCCTCACCACCGTAGGAGTGCCATCCCTCGGATACGGTATACGCTATGAATTCGGCATCTTCGATCAGGAAATAAGGGATGGCTGGCAGATTGAAATAACCGATAAATGGCTCGGACCCGGCAACCCCTGGGAAATCCGGCGACCGGAACTGGCGCAGGAGGTGATGTTCGGCGGCCACACTGAAAGCCACCATGACGAAAAAGGAAAGCTGATAGTCAGGTGGATACCTGATGGAGAAGTCCGCGGAATACCGTATGACACACCTGTCCTCGGGTATAACCAGGACATGTGCAACACACTCCGTCTCTGGTCTGCCGAGGCGGTGGAATCCTTTGATTTCAACGATTTCAACGTGGGTGACTACTATGCCGCCGTGGAGGAAAAGGTCAAATCCGAGACCCTGACCAAGGTGCTCTACCCCAATGATGAGACATCAGCGGGAAAGAGCCTTCGTCTGATGCAGCAGTACTTCTTCGTATCCTGTTCTCTCCAGGACATGATCCGGTTCTGCGGCATGGCAGGCGCCCCTCTCTCGCGTTTTCCTGAGCTGTTCGCGGCCCAGTTGAATGATACTCATCCGGCCATTGCCATAGCCGAGCTCATGAGGCTTCTGGTGGACAGGCATGGAATTCCCTGGGATGACGCCTGGGCTATAACCACAAACACATTCGCCTATACCAATCACACCCTTCTGCCCGAAGCTCTGGAAAAGTGGCCGATTCAACTCTTCACAAGGGTACTCCCCCGCCATATGGAACTCATATACGAGATCAACCGGCGCTTCCTTGACCAAGTCCGGGAGGCATTCCCCGGCGACCAGGAGAAGATATCCCGTCTATCCATAATTGACGAGACCGGAGAGCGTTACGTGCGTATGGCCCATCTCGCATGCATAGGAAGCCATGCGGTAAATGGTGTGGCAGAACTGCATTCGCGCCTCCTGAAACAGGAGGTGTTGCGCGACTTCGCCGAACTGGAACCCGGAAAGTTTCACAACATCACCAATGGAGTGACTCCCCGGAGATGGCTGGCGCTCAGCAATCCGCGGCTCAGCGAACTGATAACCGGGGCCATCGGTGATGCCTGGATACGGGACCTGGCTGAGCTGGAAAAACTCGAGCCCTTTGCCGAAGAACCCGCTTTCCGCCAGGAATGGAGGCTCGTCAAACGCGGTAACAAGAATGAACTGGCCGGTATCATTGACCAACGAACGGGAACGATAGTCAACGTTGACTCCCTCTTCGACGTACAGGTGAAACGCATTCATGAATACAAGCGGCAACATCTGAACGCCCTTCATATCATCACACTGTATTGGAAAATAAAAGAAAATCCCCGGGCCTGTAGCGTTCCACGGACATTCATTTTTGGAGGCAAGGCCGCACCCGGCTACAGGATGGCAAAACTGATAATAAAACTGATAACATCCATCGCGGAGGTTGTTCACGCCGACGCAGACGTCCGGGAGATGATAAGGGTTGTATTCCTGCCAGATTTCAATGTGAAAATCGGGCACAAGGTATACCCGGCCGCCGACCTTTCGGAACAGATCTCCATGGCGGGAAAAGAAGCATCCGGCACGGGCAACATGAAGTTTTCCATGAACGGGGCGCTCACCATCGGAACCCTTGACGGGGCCAATATCGAGATTCGCAGAGAGGTCGGCGCCGATAATTTTTTCCTGTTCGGACTCAAATCAGATGAGGCTCGCGATCTGAAATCTCACGGATACTCACCGCGTCACTACTATGAATCCATCCCGTCGCTGCGCGGGGCAATCGATCTCATCGCAGCAGGACATTTCTCCCATGGCGATACGAACCTGTTTGCCCCTCTCGTCGAGTCCCTCCTGAATCACGATCCCTATCTGGTTCTCGCGGATTACCAGTCTTACCTGGAGCGCCAGGAGAAGGTTGCCAGGGTGTTCAGCGACCAGGAAGCATGGACGCGCATGTCGATTCTCAATGTAGCGCGCATGGGTAAATTTTCTTCTGACCGCTCAATAAGAGAATACTGCTCAAAGATATGGAAGATTAAACCGGTGAACTGAATGAAAAAAGAAGATATTGAATCCAGCGGCGCGCCGCGAAACGGGGTGTGTAATGAAAAAGAACCGGCCGATGCCTGTTGCGCTCCGGAAAATAGACTTGATGAAGCGCAACAGATGAGGTTCGGCAAGACTCACCCCCTGGGAGCAACCATACAGTGCGGAGGCGTGAACTTCAGCGTCTATTCAAAAAACTGCACCTCCATGGAACTCCTCTTGTTTGACACCGTTGACGCCCCTCAACCCTCCAGGATCATCTCACTCAAGCCCAACCGGAACAGAACGGGCCACTACTGGCATGCCTTTGTCCCGGACCTGAAGGCTGGACAGATTTACGCATATCGGGCCTACGGTCCATACGAACCGTATAACGGGTTGCGATTCGACGGGGACAAAGTGCTGCTGGACCCTTACGGAAAAGCCGTAGCGGTGCCTGACGGCTATAGCAGAAAGGCCGCATGCTGCTTTGGAAAGAACACGCCCACCGCCATGAAGAGTGTTGTGACGGATCCCCGCGACTACGACTGGGAAGGCGATACGCCTCTGAAAAGGCCATTTTCGCGAAGCGTGATATATGAGATGCACGTCGGTGGTTTCACCAGAAACCCCAATTCGGGAATTCCAGCCGAAAAGCGCGGCACATTCTCGGGCCTGATGAAAAAACTTCCCTACCTGAAGGATCTGGGCGTAACCGCGGTTGAGTTTCTTCCCATCTTCCAGTTCGACTGGCAGGATTCCCCCGAAGGGCTTGTCAATTACTGGGGATACAGTCCGGTCTCCTTCTTTGCTCCCCATCACGCCTATAGCTCCCGCAAAAACCCCCTGGGACCAATGGACGAGTTCAGGGACATGGTCAAGGCGCTGCACCGCGAAGGTATCGAGGTTATACTGGATGTGGTTTTCAACCACACCGCCGAAGGCGGACACAACGGCCCCACCCTTTCCTTCAAAGGACTGGAAAACAGTGTTTACTACATACTGGCTGATAGAGGGGCAAGCTATGCCAACTATACCGGGACCGGCAACACCCTCAACGCCAATAACCCCATAGTAAGGAGAATGATAGTAGATTGCCTGCATTACTGGGTGGAAGTCATGCATGTGGATGGATTCCGCTTCGATCTTGCCTCCATTCTTTCCCGGGATGAAAGCGGATGCCCCATGGCGGATCCACCGATCCTGTGGGACATTGATTCAGACCCTGTCCTTGCCGGAATCAAACTGATCGCAGAAGCATGGGACGCGGCCGGGCTCTACCAGGTGGGCAGCTTTATCGGGGATAGCTGGAAAGAGTGGAATGGAAAATTCCGGGACGACGTGCGGCGCTTCATGCGTGGAGACAATGCTTCCGTTCGGAATTTCGCCACCAGGCTTCTGGGGAGCCCCGACATCTTCGGGCACGAAGAGCGGGAACCGGAACAGAGCATAAACTTCGTGACATGCCACGACGGATTCACCCTGAACGATCTGGTATCCTACAACGGAAAACACAATGAGCTTAACGGCGAAGACAACAGGGACGGTTACGGTGACAACCTGAGCTGGAACTGCGGGGTGGAAGGACCCAGCGATGACCGCGAAATTGAGATGCTTCGCAACAGGCAGGTTAAGAATTTTCTTGCGATCACGCTCTTTTCCCTGGGTGCGCCCATGATCCTCATGGGCGACGAAGTCCGCCGCACCCAGAGAGGAAACAACAACGCCTATTGTCAAGACAACGAACTGAGCTGGTTCGACTGGACCCTTCCCGACAGGCACAGCGATATCTTCAGATTCTGCCGGCGCCTGATCCGGAGGAGGCTCCGCAGGGAAATACCGGATGAAAACTCCGTGGCAAGCCTGAACCAGCTTTTGCGAAGCGCGCGCATACAATGGCATGGAGTTCAGTTAAACCAGCCGGACTGGAACGATTACTCACACAGCATTGCTGTTACCACATGGAGCCATGATGGGCTTGTCATGTATCACCTGATGTTCAACGCCTATCAGGAGGTCCTGGAATTTCAACTCCCCCCGCTTTCATCGGATTCTTCCTCGGGATGGCGCAGAATTATGGACACCTTTCTTGACGCTCCTGACGATATTTGCAGATGGAAGGATGCCGTAACGATTACCGGATTGAGCTATCCAGTCCAGCCCTACTCGTTTGTGTTTCTCTGCGCTAAACTTTCCGTGTGAACCAGCAAAGTGGAGATGTAAACAGGTGGAAGGAGAACAGATGAATATAGCGCCAAACAAGACAAAGATCGTCTGCACGATAGGCCCGGTATCCGAAAGCCGACAGATCATGGAGCGGATGCTTCTGGCCGGTATGAGCGTGGCAAGGCTGAACTTTTCCCACGGTGATTTCTCCGGCCAC
>Ga0265295_1004114_pt1 | contig 19974 bp, 14 predicted proteins | sample Munlansysbiofilm_FD_192503 | JGI IMG/M metagenome (GOLD analysis project Ga0265295, IMG submission 192503) | Leachate microbial communities from a municipal landfill in Southern Ontario, Canada - Methane capture system biofilm | ecosystem: Engineered > Solid waste > Landfill > Unclassified ... | reverse complement strand
CTGTTCCTTTGCCGTCCAAAAAGCAGATTTCTGTTCCCCCGCCTGCACTAAACGACCGTTTTACCTGCAATCCCAGGGTTTGCGTATAGAATTTCAGGGACTCGGCCATGTCCCTAACGTAGATGGTTATCCAGCAGATGTTCATAGTGTGGTGGTTTTGTGTATAGGGTAAAGATAGGGAAAATTGAGAAGTTGTGTTAAATTTTGAATCGGTCGCAAATTGCGACCAGTGCAATGGCCACAGGATAAAAACATCATTAGGTACTTGAAGCGTAAAAATTGTGATAGGAATACTCTTTGCTCTTTTTGTACTCTAGTAGGTACTTTTTGAACTGAATTACTGATAACCATCCGGGGATGCCTTTATATAGTTCTGCCAAACAAGCAAAATAGTCATATAAGGTTTATTTACCTCTTTTAGATAGCCTTATAAAAGATCCTCCAGCGTTACTTCTCTCACCTGCCAGTGTCTCAGGAGAAGGTGGTTGAAGAATAGACTTTTGTTTAACCAACAACTGTCCTTAAATTTGTAGTGGACGGTCATGACATTTTATAGTTAGTTAAGTACTACTATAACACTAGTATATCAATGAAATGTAATATATTTCTATTTAGTTGCATGTGTTATTTAACTGTTTGATTTTGCTCATATCCATGATGTTTCTACCATATATCTTTACTTCTATGGATTTTTGATTCGTTAAAAGTAAAGGTATGCAATTCAATATTAAAGTGGCCGACTATGCTCCGGAATAAGTTCCTCCATAACGCCCTGCTGTGGCCTTCAATCCTACTGCATTGGTTTTTTCGACCCACTCTTTTACACTTAGCTTGTAGCTGTTCAAACCTACCTGACTTTTAATTATGGCAAATTCGCCATAATTAAAATTGAGATTGTAAACCGATTCCCAAATACCAAGGTATTCAACTGTATTTCGATTACGCAACCAATCGGAAATAAAAAAATCTCCATCTTTGGCTTTTAGCATATCAGTTAGCGAGATATACTCTTGTTCTTTATTGGCTATTTCGTTGATATGGGACCACTGTTTTGGAGCATAGGGTACCAGTTACAGTTTTTATACTCTCTTTGATTGGTCCAGTCAAAGAGTGGCATTCTCATGAATCGTTTCGTGAGAATAATAGCTAACCTCTTAGTTTGGCTGGCAACGAATTCAAGGAATTCATCCATGCTCCTTATATGAATGGCAATCCGGAAAAATTCATAATGTGGTAGTTTTGTGTGTAAGATGTTCTTTCCAAAATCTATTTGTACGGTAACGGAAAAGGCAACCTAGAAGATCTGCTTCTTGTAAATTGGGCAAAATCAAACTCTGCTAACTACTTGTAAAATTTTACCACTACTTGTACAACTTCAGGCCAACTTCACTCAAATTGGCCTAACTTTTACAAAAATCACACAAACTTGTACAACTACTTAGAAAAGTTAGGTTGGAGTTAGGAATGTTGGACGGGTTTTATCGGATGCTTACAGACTAACAGCTACACCCTTCAGTCAATTCCCTGACTATCAGTTTTTCTTGTTTAAACACTTGTGTTTATAATTACAAAAATAACACATTGCGACAAACTAAAAAAGGAGGAGTGCGAGCCCTCTTTCTTTTTTAAAATATGTGGTCCAGTATGACCCGGAATGGTGGTATACTATGGTCCGGAATATCCAATTACTCTTTAATCTGCCACAGGAGAATTTATCTTATTTCAAGTATCAGGTCATTGGAAGGTGAGTACAGCATCTAAGAGTAGTGTTGTAGTTGGTGCGGTAGTTAGCATAGATAGTCTGAAGTTAAAACCGGAGAGGTATCATCACATATTTTTTTTAAGACAGTAATCTGGCATCATATAACTAACAATAAGTAAGTGGTACTTTTTTCTAGAAATTTCTAATTGCTTAATTGTTACATCGAAACAAAAACTGTACTGAGAGTTTTGAAAATGATTTTGTATCTTTATAAGTAAAAAATTAGACATAATGTTACAGACTCTTTTAAAAATTGGGAAATGGCAAAGTGAAGGTAAAGATAAGTGGGACAAATTTCTTGATTTACCAGATTTAAACAGATCAGATAAACGAGGAAATGCTATTACTAATTATACTCTTTCAATCATCTTTGACTTAGACAATGAAAAAGTAACTCTCACTCGAGACAATCTAAAGGAATATGACCCTGAAGAATTTGTATCTAAATTTCCTCTAAAAATAAAAGGTGGAAATAACAAAGCTATTTACGCAACTGTTCCCAGTGGAAAACTCATACAGCTATATAAAACTTTTTTTGGGAAAATAGGTAATCCCATGAAGTCAGGTGAGTTAAAGGAAGCCATCCTAAGAACGAATAAAAGCCTATTGACTGAAGAATTTAATAAAATATTGGATGGGATTTTTGAACTAAAAGATGATTTCACTGAACAAACAATTAATGATAAAGGCAATATTGATTTTAAGATCATTCACACTAGAATGGAATTAAACCGATATGAGAATGTGGTTTTTGTCGTTGCATTTATTAAAGCTGAAAAATATGGGATTGCGAAACCTATCCCTTTTACAAAGCTAGAAGAGTACACAAAATTTCTAGAGGCTTCTTATTTTGAGAATCAAACAAGTGAACCTAAAAAAGAAGAAAGACGACTCTGTTATGCTAGCGGTAATATGTTAGACGATGTAACAGAGTTAAATTTAGAATCACGTTACAGCCTCAATAAAATGTTCGTAACAACAACTAAAAATTATGCAGCATTATTTGAAGAAAAAAATTTTAGAAAAAACTATCAAATTAATTTAGAGAATCAAACATTACTTGATTATGCTTCAAATTATCTGTTAAAAAAAGGCTACACAGTTAAAATAGCCGGTGTAGATCATGTAATTATTCCTGAGTTTATGAAGCACAGCGAAGTAAATTTAGAAATGGCATTGGAGGGTATTAACAAAAAATCAGACCTGCTATTTAATTTGAAGATATTACAAAATGTTAGTAATGAAATTGACGATTGGAAAGGAGAAAATGAAATTTACTGGTTGAACTTTATGGCTTTTGAGTCAGATGGCAATTTTTTTAAGGGCATTGGAGTAATAAAAGATGTAAGTAATTTTCATTTCAATAAAATTTTAGATGCTTTTTATCAGACACATAGACGTTTCCATAGGATATCGTTTGTTGATTGGACAAACATTATGACTAGTTATAATTTCGAGACAAAAAACAAACAGTATCATTATCTAAATTTTAATTCCTTATATAAGCTAATTCCTATTAGGCGAGATAAAGAAAAAACAAATAAAGCCTTGGAACTTTTTAAAACTATATTAGAAAATAGAGAAGTACAAAAAGAACTGATTTTCGAATACTTTAATGAGCTTATCCTTTGTCATTATTATGGGAGATATAAAAGTTATCCAAATGTACATGACTATTCACAAAATGGGAACGTGAAACCAACTAATTATTTTGTTTGGGCCTGCAGAGATGCCGTTTTTAAGTACCAGGCCTTTATACAATTTTTAAAAGTATTAAAACTTATAGATATGAAAGAGCAAGTATTACAATCGGATCAAGTCACTGAAAACAGGTGGGGTAAGGCTATTGTCGATTATTTTAAAGAAATGACCTTGAGCAGAGAACAAAGAGCTATGTTTTATCTGGGAAGAATGCTGAACACTGTCGAGTATATGCAGCAAGGTAAAACCATGACTGTTATTCAAAAGGTGAATTTTAACGGAATGGATAGAGACGATATAGAGCGTTTAAGAATAGGGTTAATAGAAAAAGCAAAGCAGTATAATAGAATTGATAAAGTTATTTATACTGATCAAAAATTCAGTGATAACTTTGATTATAACAAATGGCAAATGAATCCAAATGAAGCAATTTTCTTTTTATTGACAGGCTATTCTTTTGGAGTAGGGGTAAAAAAAGAAGAAGATAGTTCAGATCAATAAGCTAAAACCTTTAAATAACTAATATCATGACTGAAATTATTAAAAACTCGTCCGATTTTTTATTTATTTATGAAGCTATTCAATGCAATCCTAATGGAGATCCGGATCAGGAAAACAAACCTCGAATGGACTACGACACCAAAACCAATTTGGTTACCGACACTCGTGTAAAACGGTTTATAAGAGATTATCTTAAAACCATAAGTAAGGAGGAAAGTATCTTTGTGGATATGGAGGGTGAACTTAAAGTAAGTATGGATAGTAAATTAAAATCCGTAGTAAAAAGGATAGTAGAAAACGAAAAAGAGTTGGAAAAGGCTTTTTATAATAACCCGGAAGGTCTGTTGATATATAAAGATATCATTAAAGAAAGTAAGAATGCAGAGGAGGTTTGGCAGGCCATAACAAAAAAAGATTTTAAGAACAAAGATCTTAATTACGAATTACTTGCATATTTAGTGAAAGAAAAATTTATTGATATCAGGATGTTTGGAAGTGCCTTTGCTGTTGCAGGCTTCACAAAAGCATATACAGGGCCTATTCAACTTAATTGGGGTTATTCATTTAATCCTGTAGAGATTATGGATTCCAGTTCAATTGTAACCATCATGAATGATGACAGTAGTACATTTGGGAAAGACTACAGAGTTCATTATAGTCTATTGGGTTTTAATGGTACAATAAACGCTTCTTCCGCAAAATCTACCGGGCTAACCAATGCAGATTTAGCTATATTTAGAAAAGCTATATGGGAAGCTATACCTGCCAACCCTACAAGATCAAAGCTCAATCAGTATCCAAAATTTTATCTAGAAATAATCTATAATGAGGGTGTGGGAAATGGCCAGTTCGGAGATCTAAGAAACTACGTAATTAGCCGTCCAATTGAAGGAAAAAGCGATAAACAAGTACGAAAATTTAATGATTTGAAATTGGATCTATCTAAGCTCCAAGCAGTTATTAACGAGAATACTGGAGAAAAAGAAATAGTAAAAGAGATTATTATTAGAACTTCACCAGATATGAGTTTCTCTTTATAACAGCAGTTTTACAAGAACTATTGTTATGGAAATTTTGAGTTTCAAAGTTAGTGGGAAACTAGCCCATTTTAGGAAGTACTTTGCCAATAATACAGCATTTAGCTTCTCAATTCCTCCCAGAACTACTTTAATGGGAATTGTTGCCGGATATATGGGATGGCCAAAGAATAGTTATTATGAAAAGTTAAGCTCGGAAAACGTAAATTTTGGCGTACGTGTTTTGAATCCTATAAAAAAAGGGTTTCAAAAATTGAATTACCTCAAGATTGATAATGTAGGCGACTTTAGAGGAAAGCAAGGAAGAATTCAGACTCCATTTGAAATCATCAGTCCTCTTAATCTTCACAATGACGAAGTAGCTTATCAGGTATTTCTTAAACCAAAAGAATCTGGTAAATCAACTTTTATACAACTAACAGAACATCTCCTTTATAAGGAACCAGTATACGCAACTACGTTGGGACCAGCAAATTTTACAGCTAAGATAAGTGACTGTATTCTTTATAAACAAGACGGTATTGAAGAAAAAGAATCTGAAGATTTTGTTATGATCCATTCCGCAATTCCTGTTGATTTAGTTGAAGTTTTAAATTTTGATAAAGAATTTCAAGCTGCATATAATTTTGTAGAAGAAGATATGTTACCTGGTGATTTTATGAGCGATAACAATCGAGAAGTAAAAAAAATGAATCAACTATTATTTTCAATAACATCTTTTCCTTTAAGAGTTAAAGTAAAAGGAAAGTATTGGAAATTAGAAAAGGACGGAGAGGTTCTTAACATTCAGTTTATGGATCTATGATTTATTATTCTCATAGTAGAAAAGATGATTTAGGTAAAACTTTGGGCTCCAAGGAATTGAAGATTCACATAGCAGGAGTACAAGAAAAAGCTTTCTTTCACTTAACTAAAAATCTGGATTTAAGATACTCTGAAGATGAACTTAAAGAGCTTCTAAAGCTATTAGCCGTTTTCCACGATTTTGGCAAGTATACTTCCTACTTTCAGGATTACCTGTTAAGAAGACCAAATGTTAATGTAGAATTGAAGAGACACGCACAAGTTGGTGGAGTTGTCGCTTATAATTTCTTAAAAAAGAAAGATGGTCAGAAAGCACTCTTAGCACTATACCTCATTTCATTACATCACAACAACTTGATCAATGTAGTAGATGTAGGAAGAAAATTCGACCGCCAGTTAAGAGATATAATAGAACAACAACTTGATGACTTAAAAGAGAAACTTCCAACCATAGAACAAGAACTTAGTCTACAAAATATAGAGAGGTATCTCCATTACATAAATGATCGGGATTTAAGAAAAGGGTATAAAATCTGGAGTATTAATAACACAACAATTCAAGACTATTTTATAATCAATTATCTCTTTTCACTACAAATTGAAGCTGATAAACTAGATGCTTCTGATACTCATGTATATGAGTTAAAAGACATTAATTCAGAATGTGTGGATATTCGTTTTGGACGCCCATACTTAAGTAAGAAGGAACTGTCCTACTTAACAAATAATGAGTTGAGGAACCATTGTCGTTCAGTAGTTGTGTCTCACTTAGATAGTGACAAAATTTTAGAAAATTATTTGTTCACGTTAACTGCACCTACTGGCATAGGTAAAACTATGACAGCTTTGGATTTCGCTTTAAAACTGAAAAAGAAATTAAAAGAAGAGAAAAAAATTGAAGCAAGAATTATCTATGCCTTACCTTTCATCAACATTATTGAACAAGCTTTATATGAGTATCAGGAGACTCTAAAAACAGAAAAAGTAAAAATTCTAGCTCATTACCAATATGCAGATGTTTTTGGTGAAAAGAAACAAGAAGAAAATGAAGTTTCAGAAGGACATAGCTATAATCAAAAGCTAATGATGCTAGATACTTGGCAAGCTGATATTATCATAACTTCTTTTGTTCAGTTCTTTGAAACTTTAATAGGGAATCGCAATAAACTACTTAAAAAATTCAACCATTTTGCTAATGCAATTATAATACTAGATGAAGTTCAAACGCTTAGATTGGAATATCTCCCTTTGCTAGGCAGTGTGTTGTTTTATTTATCTAAGTTTTTAAAATCAAGAATTGTCTTGATGAGTGCTACCAGACCTAAGATATTTGAATTAGCTCAACAAGAGATTGTCAAGTCACCAATTTTATATAAAGAACTGTTAGTTAACCATGAGGAGGTTTTCGCTCTTTTTAACAGAACGTCGATTCATCCAATTTTAGATCGATTACAAACGGATGGGACTGAGCGTACAGATGAGTTTATAGAGAAGATTTTTTCGAAAAAATGGCACCCCGGCTTGTCTGCCCTGATTGTTGTAAACACAGTGAATCTATCAATAAAGCTCTATGAAAGCCTACAGTTATTTATTAATTCTAATAATTATAAAAACACTCTTTATTATCTCTCTACAAACATTATTCCTGTTGATAGGCTAGTACAGATAGAGCAAATACAAGATGAATTGAGAAAGGGACACAATCCTATTTTAGTAGCAACTCAAGTTGTTGAAGCAGGTGTTGATCTGGATTTTGATATTGGGTTTAGAGATATTGGTCCAATAGACTCAATTATTCAAGTTGCTGGAAGAATAAACAGAAACAACCACCCAGATAAGGCTGAATCACCCCTATTCATTGTTGATTTCAATGAAAAAGCGACAATAAATGTATATGGAACACTTACATACATTCAAGCGAAGAGATCATTATGCCAACAAAAAATATTTAAAGAAAGGGAATACCTCAAATTAGTGAACTCTTATTTTAAAGACATTTCGGATAAACGCTCTTTTTCTAGAAGTAGATACTTGTTCCAATCAATGGAGTCATTAAGATATGACTATGATAACATAAATAATTGTCCGGTATCATCCTTCAAAATCATTGAAGAATCAAATCAATACAGATCGGTTTTTATTGAGATTAATGATAAAGCGAGAAGTTTGGCAGAAAAGTACCTTGAAAAAATTACTGCACTAATAACTGCAGAAGAATTTAACCAAAAATACAAATTGGATTTTCAACAACATATTATAACAGTACCTCATTGTTTATGCAATGATCTGGATTTTATTAATGAATATGAAGACAATATATTGATTGTTCCGTTAGAAAAAATAGAGCTTTTTTATAACCAAAACACAGGTTTTATTCGTAAAAAACCAGATACAAATGTTTCTTATACTTTTTAAAATGCTAGTATGGTAAATCCCAAATTCATTAAAGTCTGTCGAATACGATTTCCGGAAATTAAGCTTAAAACACGTGATGCACATAAGTTACGGGGATTTTTTGGGGAAATATTTAAAGAACATTCACCTCTTTTACATAATCATTATAACAATGGGAGCTTCAGATATCGTTATCCACTGGTACAATATAAAGTTATTAAGGAGGTCCCTATGCTGGTAGGGCTTGAAGAAGGAGCTAATCTCTTAACTGAACTCTTTTTAAAAATAAAAGAGTTGGTACTGGATGGTACACTTTATCAGATTAATCGAAAAAACATTGAAATATCAAATGATCCTGTAGGATATAGTGATTCATTACATAGCTACAGGTTTGAATCTCTATGGATGGGATTAAACCAAGAAAATTTTAAGGTATATAATAAAATGGATGATTCTATTGAAAAACAAAGATTTCTGACAAAAATTTTAGTGGGTAATATTTTAGGTTTCTTTAGTAATGTGGGCATTAAACTCCATCCTAAAGAGAAGCTGATGGCTAATATAGATTTATCTGAAAAGACAACAAGATTTAAAGATAAAACAATGCTAGCTTTTGAAGGGAGGTTTATTGTGAATGCTTATTTGCCAGAATATTTAGGTATTGGAAAATCTGTGTCTAGAGGTTTCGGGACCATTATAAAAACTCGGGAAAATTAATTTACGTTTTTCATTTTACGCTAATGCAAGTTTTCATCAACAGTTACGGCACATATGTTCATGTTAAAGACGAGATGTTTGAGATCCGTGTTCCTTTAAAGAGCAAAGAGCCCGCTAAGGTAAATCACATAGCTGCCCATAAAATTACATCATTTGTCATGAGTCAAGGCTCAGCATTAAGTACCGATGCGATTGCTTTAGCTCTTAAACATAATATTGACATCGTAATAATGAATTCTTTTGGAGAACCAATGGGAAGGTTTTGGCACAGTAAACTCGGTAGTACAACAAAAATAAGAAAAGAACAACTGAAAGCTTCTTTAAATCAGGAAGGAGTAAAATGGACAAAAATATGGCTAAACCAGAAATTAGAAAATCAATCTCTTTTTATTAATGACTTGAAAAAGCATAGAACTAAGTTAGTTGAATACTTGGACGATAAAAATAAAGCTATTTTAGAGTTAAGAAGAAAAATTGAAGAAATCGATGCTGCTAAAATAGAGGATGTAGCTGATTCTTTGAGAGGCTGGGAAGGTACAGCGGGAAGACTATATTTTGAAGCCTTGAATAAATGTATTCCAAAAGAATTCTCTTTTAAAGGAAGAAGTTTTAGGCCAGCTAAGGATGAGTTTAACGCTATACTCAATTATGCGTATGGAATATTATACAGTCGCGTAGAACGAGCATTGATGCTGGCTGGATTAGACCCTTATGTGGGCTTTATGCATCGAGATGACTATAATATGAAAAGTTTAGTATTTGATTTTATAGAACCTTATAGAATTTATGCAGAGCGTTTTGTGCTTAGATTATTTACAGGTAAGAAAATAAACAAAAATTATTTTCATACATTTACTAATGGGATTTCTCTAAATAAAGATGGGAAAGCATTTTTTGTCAATCCTTATTTAGAGTACCTTGACAACGAAAAAATAAGACATAAAGGCAAACTACAAACACGAATGAATGCAATGCAGCTGGATGCTCATAGTTTTGCGAATAATTTGCTAAGATAATTAACACATCTACACATGATTACTTGGGTACTTTATGATATAGAAAATGACAAAGCAAGAAATAAAATAGCCAAAACATGTAAACAGTCAGGACTTTACAGAGTACAATATTCCTGCTTCTTAGGGAGCATGAGTCCAAGTGACAAAGACAGTTTACAGCTGCAAATTGAAGCACTAATTGACACAAGTAAAGACAAAGTTTACATATTCAGAATGAATAGAGAACAGCTTAGACAGTGTGCAATGCTTGGGCAAGCATTTGACAAAAAATTAGTTACTGATGATATTAAATCTCTTTTCTTTTAGTGGTTAGCTTCTACCCATCTCAAATTATCGAGTATTTATATTGTCCTCGGTACACATTTTTTGAATATGTACTAAGGATTCCTCAATATGAGGACAAATATTATAAAGTCATGCGTGGGAGAGAAATACATGACTTAAGGCTTGTGCAAAATAAAGATTATCTGAGAAAGAAAATAGGAGTAGTTAACAAATGGTTAGATCAGTATCTAAGTATAAAAGGGCTGCGGGGTATAGTGGATGAAGTATTGCAATTGAATGATGGCACCTTTGCACCTCTAGATTATAAATTTGCAGAATGGGAAGATGTGCTTTATGAGACATACCGTCAACAGTTGTTTTGCTACGCAACATTAATAGAAGTAAATTTCAAAGCACAAGTTAATAAGGGATTTTTAATTTATACAAGAAGTAAGAATAAGCTAATAGAAGTAGGTATTACTGAACAAAACAAACAAAGCATAAAAAAAAGTATAGAAGAAATGCGAGAAATAATTGCGCATAATAATTTTCCTAAAGGAACTAAAAATAAAAAAAAATGCATAAATTGCACTTATAGAAATATTTGTATCAAATAACTATTCCAGCTGTCACTTTATTTTTTCAAATAAGAAAACAGGATGTAATGATAATATACTCAACAAATTATAAATACGGAAAGAATACTAAATCTCCCAACAAATCGTTCTTTGACATCATGCTCTTTATATACACAAGATTTACAAGAGGCACAGTTTTGACTGATCCTAACTTACTTACAAGAAAAACGTCTTAACGACCTATTCCATTAACAATAAGGATTGAAACCTTAATTTCAGCTCCCCGTGATTATCCCTTACCCTTCTTAACGACCTATTCCATTAACAATAAGGATTGAAACCCCGTGGCTCCAACGGCCTTCAATAGCGACTTGCTTTCTTAACGACCTATTCCATTAACAATAAGGATTGAAACTCAGAAGTGGGTACAACTATACGGAAAAGATACGGCTTAACGACCTATTCCATTAACAATAAGGATTGAAACCCCCCAACGCTTTCAGAGCCGAAACCAGCCCAAGTATCTTAACGACCTATTCCATTAACAATAAGGATTGAAACTTGTTCCCTTCCTTTCCCTTTCCCTCCTCCCTCCTTCTTAACGACCTATTCCATTAACAATAAGGATTGAAACTAGTCCTAAATCGTCTTTGCTTATCGGCCCCACATTCTTAACGACCTATTCCATTAACAATAAGGATTGAAACAGTGTGCAGGGCACAGGTGGAAATGAACAGAGAACTTAACGACCTATTCCATTAACAATAAGGATTGAAACTTACTTGAAGCATCCCAGAGGAACACGGCAAAGATACTTAACGACCTATTCCATTAACAATAAGGATTGAAACTCATTCCAAAGGCACAACTGGCAATAGTAGAATTGACTTAACGACCTATTCCATTAACAATAAGGATTGAAACCCCTAACTTTCCCCATTTACTATCTCTATCTCTATCCTTAACGACCTATTCCATTAACAATAAGGATTGAAACTAATGGTTTTCGGGGTTGTAATACTTGCGATGCGATCTTAACGACCTATTCCATTAACAATAAGGATTGAAACCCTTAGAATGGTGAATAGTAGAAGTAACGCAATCTACTTAACGACCTATTCCATTAACAATAAGGATTGAAACGTTCCTGAAAAAAGAAGCTCGTTACCCTTTGTCGTCTTAACGACCTATTCCATTAACAATAAGGATTGAAACATTGCTCTTATCATATCTTACACAAACATAACAAATCTTAACGACCTATTCCATTAACAATAAGGATTGAAACATAGTCAAATATTGATTCATATGCAGCGCCTGGGTACTTAACGACCTATTCCATTAACAATAAGGATTGAAACTAACTTGACCTTTTGTCTGTACAGGCTGAGCCTGTGCTTAACGACCTATTCCATTAACAATAAGGATTGAAACTGTTAGCCGTTCTTTCCATTATTCCATCCTGTATTCTTAACGACCTATTCCATTAACAATAAGGATTGAAACAGAAAACATTGGGCGATGCTGTCTTGGAAGACCTAACTTAACGACCTATTCCATTAACAATAAGGATTGAAACAAAGTTAAATTCATATAATTTGCTCCCCTTCTCAACTTAACGACCTATTCCATTAACAATAAGGATTGAAACCGTTTCGGCGTACAGGCAGCACGAAAGCGAGGTGAGCTTAACGACCTATTCCATTAACAATAAGGATTGAAACAGCCTTATTTGACAGTGATTTCTGCAAAAATTTTGCCTTAACGACCTATTCCATTAACAATAAGGATTGAAACAGGCACATTATACGGTACACACCTACCAGAAAATTACTTAACGACCTATTCCATTAACAATAAGGATTGAAACCGCTGTTTGTTCCATTTTCTTGCTGCACATAAATTCTTAACGACCTATTCCATTAACAATAAGGATTGAAACCGACTGCAAATATAAGTTACAAAGGCAAAAGGATGGCTTAACGACCTATTCCATTAACAATAAGGATTGAAACCAGGGAGCTATACTCACGATTATGAAGACGGTAAACTTAACGACCTATTCCATTAACAATAAGGATTGAAACTTACTTGATGTTTCTGCTCCTCGATAGTGCTGTCGATCTTAACGACCTATTCCATTAACAATAAGGATTGAAACTAGTCCGGATCTGGGTAGGTGCAAAGATGTTTAGGCTCTTAACGACCTATTCCATTAACAATAAGGATTGAAACCAAAATAAGGTTTCGTGATTGTATCGGAATGATACACTTAACGACCTATTCCATTAACAATAAGGATTGAAACTTTCCTGCTTTTCTAACGGTGTGAACTTGTTGTCGTCTTAACGACCTATTCCATTAACAATAAGGATTGAAACTTTGCTCCTGGAGATGAATATTACCTGGTTGATATTCTTAACGACCTATTCCATTAACAATAAGGATTGAAACATTGTATTCCCGAATATTGCGAAAGGTCGTGAGCAGGCTTAACGACCTATTCCATTAACAATAAGGATTGAAACCGCTTGCTCCTCACGCAAAAAGTTCTGCGATCTGCCTTAACGACCTATTCCATTAACAATAAGGATTGAAACCACGGATAGGCGTAGCCACAAAATTGCGTCTTTTGACTTAACGACCTATTCCATTAACAATAAGGATTGAAACTCGAATCGAGCCTCGCCTCGAATCCGGAAACCCAACTTAACGACCTATTCCATTAACAATAAGGATTGAAACTGTGGCAAACATTGGTACCGCTATTGCAGCTATTACTCTTAACGACCTATTCCATTAACAATAAGGATTGAAACCCATCTGGTCCAGGAACCTTGCAATCTCGGGATCAAGCTTAACGACCTATTCCATTAACAATAAGGATTGAAACAGTACTGCCAAACAGTTGTAGTCGCTGAAGGTTATCTTAACGACCTATTCCATTAACAATAAGGATTGAAACATTCTCCCGACATCGTTGGCTATTCCCCTGCTAACTTAACGACCTATTCCATTAACAATAAGGATTGAAACTTTGGTTATATAGATCGGCCTGTGCATCGGATGCTTCTTAACGACCTATTCCATTAACAATAAGGATTGAAACTTACCTCAACAGCCTGACGAAGGAACATGGTCCTGTTCTTAACGACCTATTCCATTAACAATAAGGATTGAAACACATTCGTTCTCGTGTTAAAGTTTGTAATAATTTGCTTAACGACCTATTCCATTAACAATAAGGATTGAAACTTGCACCCTACAAAGGTGAGGAGGGAATATTCATTCTTAACGACCTATTCCATTAACAATAAGGATTGAAACCCTTCCGCACCGGTATAAAACTTATCCAATAATCCACTTAACGACCTATTCCATTAACAATTGTAATCAGTAACTTCGCATGTACAACTTTTGGCAACGTTGAATGTACAGAAAATGGCAACATGGCATGTACATAAAAAGGGTTAAAAAGAAGAGTCTTCATATATTTGTAAATCACCAAATTTACAAAGCTTATGAAGACTCAGACACAACCCCTTAGAAAGGAAATTATGTGGTACAAAGTTAAGGAACTTTCATCAACTAAAGGCAACTCCGACAATGAAATAGCTCGACAGCTTGGAATAGACCGCCGAACAGTATCCAAGTACAAGAAAATGAGCGAGACAGAATTTAAATCATTCATAGATACAAAACGAGTTTATGACAGGATTTTAGATCCATATTATTTGGCTGTAAAAAAGCTATTAGACTCTGATAATGGTTTACCGGCAGCAGTAATAGAAGATCGCTTAAAAGAAAATTATCCTGATTTACCTAAAGTGAACAGCAAGACAGTTTACAATTTTGTTCAGTATGTGCGCCGCAAGGAAAACATTTTTGCGCCGGTTCATATACGACAGACAGAGGCAATGGATGAAGTGCCATACGGTAGTCAGGCTCAGGTCGATTTTGGTGAATACAAAATGAGACGCTCAGATAAGAGCTGTCAAAAGGTTTACTTTTTTGCTCTTGTTCTCTCTCGCAGCCGTTATAAATATGTGTTTTTCCAGACTAAACCGTTTACCGGTAAAACTGCTGTGGAATCACACGAACGTGCCTTCGAGTATATTAAAGGCATTCCCGGGATGCTTCTTTATGATCAAGACTCTGTGTATTTAAATAAAGAGAATCTTGGCGATTACCTCCTGGCTGATGATTTTAAGCAATACAGGGATGAGCGTAATATAAATGTTTCTTTCTGCCGTAAGGCAGACCCGCAAACAAAGGGGAAGGTTGAAAACGTCATCAGATACGTAAAGCACAACTTCCTTCGCGCGCGAACATTCTATGACATAGACCGACTTAATGAAGAGGCCCTGGGATGGCTTAAGCGTACCGCCAACGGCACCGCGCATGCCACAACTAAGCGCTTGCCCCATGATGAATGGCTTATTGAAAAGGAGTTTCTTAAAAACTTTTATCCTACAGCTATAATTGTGCGTGATAAACTACCCGGGTATACTGTAAGGAAAGACAACACCATCAGTTACCATGGAAACTTTTACAGAGTCCCTTATGGTACATACAATGGTAATGGTACAACTGTCCTTTTATCAGTAAAAGAGGAAGCTCTTTTTCTATATGATCATCAAAACAATCTTATTGCCGAACACCTTCTCAGCAAGGAGAAAGGTAAAATAATAGGCGGCACATCTTATCGTCGCGATCGCTCCCTGGAGCTTGTCGTTCTTAAACAAAACACATTGCTATTACGCCCAAACTGCAACATCTTGGCAACCTATATAGAAGAGATACATAAGGATAAACCCAGGTACCTGAGAGACAACCTTAAAGTAATCCGGGAAGTAATAGGTGAATACAGTGAAGATCTAGTTTACAAAGCACTTGACTACTGCCTTGAACACAGCCTTTACAACGCCTTCAATCTTAAAGAGACTGCTGAGTATTATCGTAAGCTCACGAGCATGCATAAAGAGCCTCAAGTGGCTGTAAACCCTCTTCGGGATGGAGTGCAGATGCGTCAGTTCAATACGAGTGCATATATCCCAGAGCGAACCAGTATTAATCAATATGACAAAATACTTGAGGAGATATGAAGCAGATAGAGGATTTAAAACAATATGCCGGCATGCTTCGTTTGGCCCATCTGAAAGGAAATGTTCAACCACTTTTGCATGATGCCAGTATTAATACACCCGGCTATGCGGACTTCCTTGAGGACATTTTATTAAAAGAGATAGAACTGCGGCAGCACAATGACTATCAGCGCAGAATAAAACTGGCACGCCTGCCACGTGTTCATGATCTGGATGATTATGACTTTAAAGCATCCGCCGGTATCGGGATAAAGCAGATGAGGCAGCTGAGAGAGTTAATGTGGGTTGACCAGATGTACAATCTGGTGCTAATGGGTCCGAGCGGAACAGGAAAAACTTTCATAGCGGCAGGGTTGGTTAATGATGCCATTAAAAAGGGCTACAGGGCCTACTTTACCACTATGGCAGACCTTATAGGTGTACTAAAGCGTAAAGAGATTATCTCATCTGCAATGAACACCTACAAGCGTTATACCAAGGCACATCTTATTGCAATTGATGATATTATGATGTTCCCGGTACAAAAGAATGAGGCGGTTGCCCTGTTTAATCTGATTAATCATCTGCATGAGCAATGTTCAGTGATAATCACAACCAACAAATCCCCCGGTCAATGGGCAGAAACACTTAATGACGAGGTGCTGGCAACAGCAATACTTGACAGACTGCTTTATCATTGTGAGGTGATAAAGTTTGAAGGGAACGGTTACAGAATGGATAACAGACAAACTTTTCTTGATAAAGAAAATGAAGTAAAACAATAAAATAGAGATAGTTAATAAAATGTTAAACCTGTACATAGCATATTGCCAAAAGTTGTACATCCAACATTGCCATTTTTTGTACATTTTAAGTTTGCTAATTACAACAATAAGGATTGAAACCCATCATGGACATTTTTTGCGTTGCCTGACCAAACTTCTTAACGACCTATTCCATTAACAATAAGGATTGAAACAGGTACACTTCAACCATCCCGGGGAAAGTCGTTTGCTTAACGACCTATTCCATTAACAATAAGGATTGAAACCAATAGCGAGAAACATAGCAGCAAACGGAACAAAAGCTTAACGACCTATTCCATTAACAATAAGGATTGAAACTCAAAGCCCTATATTCAACGAATGATGTCCTGTATGCTTAACGACCTATTCCATTAACAATAAGGATTGAAACTGACTGCCAGCTGCTGAAAAAGGGCAAACTACGGTTGCTTAACGACCTATTCCATTAACAATAAGGATTGAAACATACGGCTTTGTCTGCATTTCAAGTAAAATATGAAGCTTAACGACCTATTCCATTAACAATAAGGATTGAAACATGGAACATCAGCGCAATGTCAATGCAAGCCAGGCCGCTTAACGACCTATTCCATTAACAATAAGGATTGAAACTAAACTCCACCTTCATAAACAAATCGCCAAGATTTCTTAACGACCTATTCCATTAACAATAAGGATTGAAACGGGCTGGGGCAGATGAGAAGATACGGCCCATGTGCCTTAACTGATGATAGCGCTGTATGGGTACCGGCTGTAGCGCTTGTAAGGATACCGGCATGACGGTCGTAAGGATACCGCCTCAAAGCCTTGCAATTTTATTGTGTAAAGTTATTTTTATTTTTCTTTTTTCTACGCATAGAGTCGCCTTTTAATTCAATATGAGTAGCATTATTAACAAGTCTATCCATAATAGCGTCTGCAAAAGTTGGTTCTGCAATATAATCGTACCATTTATCAACCGGCAATTGCGATATGATTATCATTGATTTTCTATCATACCGTTCCTCCAGGATTTGTAATAAAGCTAGTCTTGAGTTCATATCCAAAGGTTGAAGACCAAAATCATCCAAGATTATTAGTTCATTCTTTTCAAGATGAGTAATGACTTTCAGGAAGTTGCCTTCCAATTTGGCGAGTGCTATCTTTTCAATGAACTTGTTCATATTCAAATACTCAGTTCTAAAACCCAGATAGCAGGCCTGACGTCCTAATGCACAAGCTAAATACGTTTTGCCACATCCTGTAAGACCTGTGATAAGGATATTCTCTGCTCGCCGGATAAAACTGCAGTCTCCAATTTCTGAAAGCTGAGATTTGGTTAAATTCCTTTCAGAAGAACATTCAATATCTTCAAGAGAAGCATTAAAGCGTAATTTACTTGTTTTTAAATACATTTGTGTCCTTTGGTTAGCACGGTACATACGTTCTGCTTCAGCCATTTTAGCGATGGCCAGCTCCATAGAAGGGCGTTCTGATACGGGCATGATGCTCATAGCCTTAAAGGCTTCTGACATCCCTTTAAGTTTGAGGTTATATAGGAGATCGATTGTTTCTTGATTATTCATGGCAATTAGGGTATTTGAGCATAACAGGAAGCTCCTCTGACTACATTGTTAAAAGGAAGATTAGATATAATCTCTGTTTTACCGGATTGAACTTCCAGGTCGATGTTTTTTTCAATAATGTTTTGGAGTACTTTGAAAGAGAAGCTCTCAGTCTGTTTATGTATTAATGCACAGGCAGCTTCTATTCTTTGTTCTCCGTATCGATTTGTGAGCTTGAAAAAAGCCTGACAACTTCTATAAGCATATTGAGGAATGATACCTCCTTTTATTATGCTATTTACTGCCCACTTTGCTTGAGGACCTATAGTCAAGGCACGCTTGAGATAGTCATTTGCATTTAGTTCCGTAGAACGCTTCCAAGCCAAATGATTGGGGGGCATATGAGCCTCCTCTGTTGTATAGAAAAATTTTTCGAAAGAACGTTGATGTATTGCTATTCGCTCATTGTTATGATAGATTTCAACGGTATCCATATCCCATAAAACAGTAACTGGGAGTGATACATATTTATAGGGCACACTATATTTATGTTGTTCGTGGCCCACAGAAACATGATAATCAGCTCCTAAAGTAACATGTTTTCGATACCTGAAACGGAAAGGCTTGTTTGGAAGATCTTTCATTAAAGGGTATTCTTCTTCAAAATATATTTGATTGCGGCTAACCCCCTTCTTTTGCATAGGCTTTTCATTGAACTCTTCCATAAGTTGAAAGATACGGGCATTAAGTGCTTTTAGGGTATAAAATATCTCATCACGAATACGTGCATACACATAATGATAAAGTTTACTCACAAAACCTTCTACAGGTCCTTTATCGCGTGGTTTTTTAACTCGCGTTACATCAGGTATGACATTATAATAAAGAGCCCATTCATCAGCAGCATCAGAAAAACAAGGCTCATAACGAGAGGTTTTAATTACCCATTGCTTCATATTATCGCTTTTGACTATCGTAGGAACTTTACCAAAGTAATCCATACACGTGGAAAGACAGTAGAATAAATTTTCCATCCTTGCGTCCATCGCAGCCATAGCAAAAGAACGATTGCTGTAAGGCATGGTACAACACAGTAAAACTACTTTGATCTTAGCATTTGTCTTCTTATCAGTCAGGTACAATGGATCTCCAGCATAATCAATCTGCATATTTACACCGGGAACGTAAACGTTGTGATAGGAATACTCTTTGCTCTTCTTGTATTCTAGTAGGTATTTTTTGAACTGTGTATACTGATAACCATTCGGATATGTCTTTATATAGTTCTGCCAGACAAGTAAAATCGTTACATAAGGTTTATTTAGCTCTTTTAAATACTCTTCTAAGAGAGTATCAAGTGTTATTCTTCTCTCATCTACCGGTGGTTCAGGAGAAGGTGCTTGAAGAACAGATCCTAGCTGACTGTCTTCCATTTGCCGTAAGACCGGAATGGGAATACCGCTCTGATTTACTAATTGCTTGTATTTGTGCACAGTGCGTTTACTCATATGCAACTCTGAACAGATAGTATTTAATGAACTTCCTGTCTCAAACAACTGTAATAATCTTTTAAGTTTTAGCATTGTAATTTTTTGGTTTGCCATAATATTACCTCCTATATGAAGGCAATATTATGAAGTTATTAATCATAAAAATTACATGCTTTGAAACGGTACCCTTTGATGCGCTACGATGGTACCCTTTAGAGCGCTACGAGCGGTACCCTTTGGTGCGATATGGGTGGTACCCTTTGAGCGATATTATCA
>Ga0265295_1004113_pt1 | contig 19978 bp, 16 predicted proteins | sample Munlansysbiofilm_FD_192503 | JGI IMG/M metagenome (GOLD analysis project Ga0265295, IMG submission 192503) | Leachate microbial communities from a municipal landfill in Southern Ontario, Canada - Methane capture system biofilm | ecosystem: Engineered > Solid waste > Landfill > Unclassified ... | reverse complement strand
TGGACGTGCGGGAGCTCGGGGCCGATCTCGTCGCGTTCTCCGGGCACAAGATGCTCGGCCCGACCGGGATCGGCGTCCTGTGGGGCCGGAACAACCTCCTGGCCGAGCTGCCTCCCCTCCTCACGGGGGGGGAGATGGTGCGCGAGGTGTGGCTCAACTGGGCGACGTGGGATGACCCGCCGGCCCGGTTCGAGGGGGGGACCCCCCCCATCGCCCAGGCGGTCGGGCTCGGCGCGGCGGTGGACTACCTGCGGGCGATCGGGATGGACGAGGTCCGCCGCCACGGGGAGGAGCTGACCGCGCTCGCCCTGGACGGGCTCCTCGGCCGGCCCCACGTGACCGTGTACGGGCCTCGCGACCCGACAGCGCGGGGGGCGCTCGTCTCGTTCGCCCTCGCCGGGATCCACCCCCACGACGTGGCGACCCTCCTCGATCAGGAGGGGATCGCGATCCGCGCCGGGCATCACTGCGCCCAGCCGCTCCACCGCCGGTTCGGGATCCCCGCCTCGTGCCGGGCGTCGTTCCAGGTGTACACCACGCCCGACGAAGTGGAGCGGTTCCTCGCCGCGCTCGATCGGGCCTGGGAGGCGTTGCGATGACCGGGTACGAGGAGGTCATCCTCGACCACTGGCGTCACCCCCGCCACAAGGGGCGCCTCCCCGATCCCACCGGTTCCGCGATCGAGGCGAATCCCCTGTGCGGGGACGTCGTGCGGCTGGAGGTCCGGGTGGAGGGGGGGACGATCGCCGACGCCCGGTTCAGCGGCGAGGGGTGCGCGATCTCCCAGGCCGCGGCGTCCCTCCTCACCGAGCTCATCGTGGGGAAGCCCGTGGCCGAGGTGGAGAGAATGAAGGACGAGGACCTCCTCTCCGCCCTGGGGGGGGTCGTCAGGACGCGCCTCTCCTGTGCCCTTCTGCCGCTCCGCGCCCTGCGGAAGGCCCTCGCCTCGGGAGGCCAAGGCCAGCGAACCGCCTCCCCGGGCGAGGTGTAGATCCGGTTGGAGGTGATGCCCCGATGAAGGAGAAGCTCCTCGCGGCGTGGGCGGCCCTGGTCGCGTTCGGCCTCCTTGCGTTCGGGGAAGCGCCCGTCCTTCCGCAGGGGATCATCCCCGTCCCCGAGGAGCCCCCGATCATCGTCTCCGTGAAGACCGACAAGGCGACCTACGCCCCTGGCGATCTTCTCAAGCTCACGTTCACCCTCAACCACGACGCCTACGTCTACCTCTACAACCTGACCGCGGACGGGAAGGTGAAGCTCCTCGTCCCGAACCGCTTTCTCCAGGACCCGCTGTTTCCAGCGGGGACCCACACCCTCCCCACGCAGGGGTGGGTCCTCCGGGTCACCGCGCCCGAAGGGATCGAGTACCTCCAGCTCGTGGCGAGCGCTTCCCCCCTTTCGTTCTACGAGGCGAAGGCGTTCGAGGCGGACGCGTTCCTCGTGTACACGAACCCAGCTGCGTTCGCGTCCCAGATCACCGCGCTGCTGCCTGGGACGTGGGGCACGGCGTGGGCCTCCTACCGCGTACATCGGCCTCAGGCCACCCTCTCCGTGGCGACGAGCCCGAGCGGGGCTACAGTGTGGGTGGGCGGGAGCTACGTCGGTACGTCACCCCTGTCCACCAGCGTCACTCCCGGGCGGATCCGGGTTCAGGTCGAGAAAGATGGTTACGAAGCGAAGTCCGTGGACCTCGTGGTGGGGGATGGGGAAGAGGTCTCCCTCGTCGTGAGCCTCCCCCCGGCCCGGCCCGTGTGGCCACCCGTCTTCCCTCCTTCGTGGACGGTGGACGCGGAGCTTCCGGCGGTCGGGTTCGGCCTCGCCGTGGGCCTGACCACCCGTTCCATCTCCGCCGACCTGTGGCTCGAGGGGTTCGGGTTCGGCATCTCGTTCCAGCTGGCGCCTCCGCTGCCCGACCTGAGTGAGCCGGGGCCCGGAGGATGGTTCGCGGGGGGGCCGGAGGTCGAGGGGTACATCGCCGGCTGGCTGCCGCTCGGTCGCGGTGGCCTTATTGTCCTGGTCGGAGTTTCCCTCCAGGAGATGGCGTGGGTGCCGCCGTGGTCGCCCTCTGGGGCCCTCGCTCCGCTGGTGGACATCGAACCCGAGACGAGGACCGACGTTCACCTCACGGGGGGCGCGGGGTTCGGCGTAGAGGGCTCCGGGTGGCGGCTGTACCTCCTCTGGCACTCCCGCCGGGGTCCCACCCTGGGGCTTGTGTTCACTCCGTAGGGCGCGCTCTTATGAACGAGCCGGGGCGCCGCTTGGCGCCCCGGCTTTCTCTCGGAAGACAAGGAGTTACTCGCCGACGATCTGGATGAGGGTCTCCTCCTTCGTCCCGTCTCTGAACCCGATGACCAGGTTGTAGTACCCTGCCGGAAGCCCGTTCGCAGGATACCAGACCGGGATCCCCTCGGTAGGCGCCGTCGGGATCGAGATCTCCTGTAGACCCGTCTCCGGGTTATGATGAGCTGCATTCCAGTACCAAACCGTTTGGTGGCCGTCATCGTGAAGTTGGATCAAGGTAACCCAGGCTCCGATGCCGGGCACCGGATTTCCCTGGAAGTCGCGAAGGTCGACTGAGACGAAGATCGGCTGGTCAACCTCGTATACAGCATCCACGGTCCGGCCCTGGAACGCCCCCGCGCCCCCCGCTACGCCAAGGTCCACGAAGGCCCCTGCACCGCCAGCCGGCGTGGCTCCGTATCCAAGGAGCAGGCGTACGAAGTCGTCGTAGCCCGTGGAAAAATCGAGGGCATGGGCGATTCTCATGAAACCGTATTCATCGAGGAGGGCCTCCACTTCTCCTGCGCTCAGCCCAAACCGATCCATGAGGTCGAGGACCAGCAAGCCCTCAGTCATGAGCCCACCACGGTTGATCAGGAAGATTGCCGTGTCCGCATCTACCCCATACTGGTCCATGTAGGAGAGCACGTCACAGACCGGAAGAGGCAGGTACGGGGAGTAGTTCACCTGACCGACCGTTGCCGCGCTCGGGCTGCGGCCGCCCCACCAGTTGTAGGTGGCATCGAGTGTCCCCAGGCCGTTGTTCGTGACTGTCCCAAATAGGTCGTTCCAGTTGATGTGGATCGTCGCAGCATCGGCCCCCGCGCCTACGGTGATGTCGCCGAGGATCGTGAACCCTTGCCCCATCCGACCGATGAGGATCCCCGCCGCGCCGAGCGACATGTCGCCCGTTACCTGAGGAGCATGGGGACAGCTCGCACAACTGAAGATTCCAGTTGCATCCGTCACCGGCGTGCTCGCGTCGTAGGTCCCCTCGCGGACCATTACTGTGTCTGGGTAGGGGAGCTCGTTGGCGCCGGCGATGGCTTGGTTGAGATAGCCGTTCGTAGGCTCTGGTCCTACCGGAGCGACGATGATCAGCATCGGCTCAGTGATTTGCACGCCGGGCTCCGTAGGATCGCCATCGGGGTCGGTTCCTAGCCATGGGCTATAGATCACAGCACCGTAGATCGCGTCGCCATCCCCGCCGGGGTTCGTCCCCGCCGTCGGTCCCTCCGCCGAGCCCCACCAGTTGAGAGCTGCATCGAGGCCCGACACCACAGCATAGGGGGGGTCGTAATTGACAACGCCGTATGCGTTTCCGGCGATGCTATTGAAGCGGATCACTGAACCCGCAGGTTCTGCTCCGCCCAAGCCGAAACCGTCGACAGCAATGTAGTTGCCCGAAAGCACGTTGCGTTCGATGGTTGTCCACAGAGCATCGTATTGGAGGCTGATGCCATAGTCGCCGTCCACAACTGTGTTGCCAACGATGTTGTTGTTGGTGGCTGGCTCCCCACCCCAAGGTGTAAGACCCATCAACCCGATACCCAACTCGTTGTTGAGCACGTAGTTACCAAGAACATCTACGTTGTCTGCTCCGACGACAAGGATGCCTGTGGCCACCCAATCGGGATTGTTCACCCAGTGGTTGGAGACGACGTTCCCGACGATCTGCCCTGTGGCACCATACCCGATCTGGATCCCGTTCTCGGCCCACCAGCCGGTTGCGACCTCGAGGCCATTGCCCGTGACGACATTCCCGACAACGCTGGCCACGGGATCGGCGGCGGGTCCTCTCGCCCATCCGGCGACGTCGCCCATGACTCCGATGCCTCCACGGCTGTAGTCGGAAAGCACGTTACCGATGATATCGACGACCGAGTCGCCGTAGACCAGGATACCAAAGGTCTGAGCCGCGCTTCCGTTCCCGTCTGGCATCAGGTTCTGTACTGTGTTCCCCTGAATGGTGCCATGCACATTGCGGTACAGGATGCCGACCAATCGCGATTCGCCAGGCGGAACCACGTTCTGGCCGTCCACCGTGAGGAACAGCACGTCCGTGAAGCTGATCTCCGGCCCGGACACGTGCGTTCCGGCGATCGTCCCTCCGTAGGCGAAGATGACCGGATCGAACACCGAACCGGACTCGGCGATGGTGTAGGTTTGCGAACCAGGGGACTTCACAACCGCCCCCGGCTCGCCCAGGAGTACGAGGTTCTTGTCGATCAAGCCTTGAGTTACGTACTCCCCAGCCGTGACGAGCACCGTGTCCCCGGGACGGGCGATGTCGAGCCCCGTCTGCAGGTATCCCGCGGGGAGTTCGGGTCCTTCCTGGGCCACTACGAACGTCCACACTGGCTCAGAAGGCTCGTTCCCCAGCCATGGGCTGTAGGCCACGTTGCCGGCAATTTGCTCAGGGAGCGGTCCCGTGCCCTGACCCCACCAGTTGCCGGTGGCATCGAGGAGTGGCGCTCCGCTGGCCATGTTCGCCACATCCACCGGGTAATTGTTCGTGATCGTGTTACCGTAGACCTCCACCGTAGAGGCGTTCACGGCAGAGCCGATCGTGATACCACCGGGGGTTCTCCACTTTCCGGTGGCTAGCGTATTGTCGACGATCGTGTTGTAGCGGATGACGATGTTGCTGATCTCGAACGCCAAGTAGATCGCACCATTCTCCGTGGTGGCGCCCATCACCGTGTTGCCTTCGACCACTACGTCGCTTGTGTAGACGGTAATCCCGTCCTGAGCTGTGTTCATCACCAGGTTGCCGATAATCCAACCGCCGCTCAGGGTCGCATTGCCGCTGGACTTCCGCCCCAGCTTGATACCGTCGTTCTTCGTCGTCGTGTCCACGATGTTCCCGACGATCCACGTGTACTCGGAATCGTAGATGTAGATCGCGGCGTTCTCGCTGCCGCTGTTGAAGATCTCGTTGTATTCGATCCGGCCATTCGTGACCCGGTCGAAGTTGATGGCATCGCCGGGCGATGGAATGTTGTAGATGTAGTTGTGTGCGATCACAGGAGACTCACCGCAACGGATCTTGACCGCCTCGTTCATCGTTGTGCCTGTGTTGGTGATGATGTTGTAAGCAACCGTCGCGTTCTGTGACACGAAATCCGGGTTCTTATCGTGGATGATGTTCGTCCCTGAGTTACTGATGTTTGTCTGAATCGAGAACCCGTTGATGATCACGTCATGGGCCTGGATGTCGAACACCGTAGTGCTGCTTGTCAGCAACGTCTCTGGGCCCGTTCGCCCACCTGCACTGGGCCGCGGATCAACGTTCGCCTGCGCGCCGAGAATCGTCAGCGGTTTGTTTACGTTGATCGTCCCCGTGAGATTGTAGGTTCCCGCAGCGACGATGATTGTGTCCCCGTCAGCCGCTGCGTCAATCGCCGCTTGGATTGTCGCGTAGCCACCTGGCCCAACATGAAGCTCCGTCCCTAAGACTCCGACTGATGATACGGCGACCAGTCCCGCCACGAGCCAACCTAGTTGCTTCCTTCCCGCCATCCCTGCCTCCTTTCCCTCCCTCACCTTCACGAACAGGCCCGCTTACGTACCGGTCGGCCAGAATGGCGGGTTGCGGAGAGAGCTGTTCCCTTGGGCGCCGCCTTCCAGGTCGTTTTGCCGTACCTGCGTGCCCCCCCACAATTCACTTATTAGTACATCTCGGCGGGGGACAGGGTCAAGGGGCACTATGTCCTAGTGGTAAATCATATAAACAAACGTGGAGTGACGAGGGGCGGGGAGATGTTACTGTGGTTGGCCGCGGAGCTGGCCGCAGCCGGCTTGGATCGCGACCCCACGGGAGCGGCGCACGGTCGCGTCCACGCTGTGAAGGACGAGTTCCCGGCGGAACGCGTCCACTGCATTCGGATCGGGCGGCTGGTAGGGGAGACCCGGAGCCGGGTTGAACGGGATGAGGTTCACATGGGCGAGTCTCCCCCGGAGGAGGCGCGCCAGATCGCGCGCGTGGTCAAGCTGGTCGTTGACGCCGCGGAGGAGGACGTATTCGTAGGAAACCCGCCGCCCGGTGGCGGAGGCGTAGCGGTCAGCGGCGGCGAGGACGTCCGCAAGCGGCCACCGCTCCGCGAGCGGAACGAGCTCGCGGCGCAGCGGATCGGTGGGGGCGTGGAGGGAGACGGCGAGGTTCACCTGCAGCCCCTCCCCTGCGAGGCGGACGATCCCCGGCACGACCCCGACGGTGGAGACCGTGACCCTCCGCGCGCCGAGGGCGAACCCGCGCGGGTCGTTCAGGTTGCGGAGGGCCTGGAGGGTGGCGTCGTAGTTGAGGAGGGGCTCGCCCATCCCCATCACCACGACGTGGGTCACCCGCTCCCCCGCTCCGCGGAGTTCGCGGGCGAAGTGGAGGACCTGGGACGCGATCTCCCCCGCGGTGAGGTCCCGCACGTAGCCCATCCTCCCCGTGGCGCAGAACGGGCACCCTACGGGGCAGCCGACCTGGGTGGAGATGCACACCGTCCGCCGGTCTTCGTCCCGGATGAGCACCGCCTCGATCGCCTGTCCATCGCGGAGGGAAAGGAGGACCTTCTCTGTCCCCTCCCCGTCGCCCTGGCGGGCGATCGGAGCCGGGCCGGCCAGGGTGAACGCCTCGCCGAGCCGCGCCCGCAGATCCCGAGGGAGGTTCGTCATCGCCCCGAAGTCCGTGGCGAGCTCCCCCCAGGCCCAGCCCCACACCTGGTCCGCCCGGTACGCGGGCTCGCCCCACGCCGCAAGCTCGGCGGCGAGGTCGGGGTAGGCAAGGTCGAGGAGGTTGGGCTTGACCATCGCGCTGATTGTAGCCCCCGTTGCCGCCCGCCCCCCGGCGGGCTATCGTGCCCCCGTGGACGGCTTCGCGATCGTCGGCGGGGAGGTCGTCACGCCCCGGGGCGTGCGGGAGGCCGCTGTCCTCGTCCGGGGGGGCCGGATCGCAGGGGTGGGGAAGGTCCCTGCCCGTTGTGAGACGGTCTCGGCGCAGGGACTCCTCGTCCTACCCGGGGCAATCGATGCCCACGTCCACCTCGCCCTTCCCGTAGCGGGAACCTGCTCCGCCGACGACTTTGCGTCGGGAACCCGCGCCGCCGCGGCCGGGGGGGTGACCACCGTGCTCGATTTCACGGTCGGCGAACCTGGGGTACCCCTTCCTGACCAAATCGAGCGGCGGCTCGCCCAGGCCCGCGAGGCGGCAGTGGACTTCGCCCTCCGGGCGGAGATGGTGGGGTGGACCCCGGACCGGCGGGGCGAGCTCGGCGCGGCGGCGGAACTCGGGGTCCGCTCGTTCAAGTTCTTCCTCGCCTACGCGGCAAGCGGCCGGCGGACCCCGCTTGGGATCCTGCGCGACGTGATGGTGGAGATCCAAAAGCTTGGGGGCGTGGCGATGGTCCACGCCGAGGCCGAGGAGCTCGTGGATTCCCCCGGCGGCCCGGTCCCCCGAGCGCGGCCCCCGGTTGCGGAGGAGGTGGCGATCGCTGAGGTGGGGATCCTCGCCCGGGACACGGGCTGCCCGACCTACATCGCCCACATCTCCACGGCCCGGGGCCTGGTTGCCCTGCAGGCGGCCCAGCGGGCGGGAGCCCCGCTCTTGGGGGAGACCTGCCCCCACTACCTCCTCCTCGACGAGCGGGTCTACGCCCGGCCCGACGGCTACCGGTTCTCCGTGACCCCTCCCCTCCGCACCGTAGCGGACCGGGACGCCCTGTGGGGGGCCGTTGCCCGCCGCCGGTTGCAGGCGGTGTCCACCGACCACTGCCCGTTCACGAACGCGCAGAAGGACGCGTGGCGGGATGAGCCGGCCCGGCTTCCGTCCGGCCTCCCCGGGGTGGAGACCCTCCTTCCCCTCCTCTACTCGGAGGGCGTGGCGCGGGGCCGGATCACCCTCCGCGACCTCGCCTGGTACCTCGGCGAGGGGCCGGCACGGGCGTTCGGGCTCTGGCCGCGGAAGGGGGGGATCCGGATCGGTGCGGATGCCGACCTCGTCCTCGTGGATCCCCACCGCTCGTGGACGATCGAGGCGGAGAAGCTCCACATGGCCACGGACTTCTCACCCTACCAAGGGCTCCCGGTGCGGGGCCGGATCGTGGGCGTCCTCTCGCGGGGAGAGTGGCTCGTGCGGGATGGGGAGCTCCTCGCCCGGCTGGGACGGGGGGAGTTCATCCCCTGGCGATAACGAGGCCGTCAGGGAGCGATCTCCCATGCGGCGACGATCTCCCCGAAGAAGAGCGTGTGGAAGTCGCCCCGTGGGTAGTACTTGGCGCGGATCCCCGCGTCGCGGATCCCCTCCGGGAGGAGCCTCGCCTGGGCTACGACCCGGCACTCGTAGGCCACGGCGCAGTCGGCAAGCAGGGGAGCTTGGACCTTCGTTCCCGGCTCCGTCCGCAGGCCGAGCTCGGCGAACTTGTCGCGGTCCCGCCCGGAGCAGCTCCCGCAGAACGCAAGCTCCTCCGCCATCGTTCCCCGGGGCACGTTCACCGTGAACGCCCCGCTGTGCTCGATACAGCCGTGGGTGTAGCGCGATGGCCGGACGAGGACGAGGCACACCGGCCGCCCCCACACCGTCCCGAGCTCGAGCCAGCCGATCGTCATCGCGTTCGGGCGCCCGTTCCTGTCCAGCGCGACCAGGAACGCCCCATCGCCGTGCAGAACCTGCTCCTGTACCTCGTCGAACCGCTTCCAGGGGGTGATCTCGGTCATGGCCCTCTCCTCCAGCTGGCCCGCTCGAACGGGCTCGGGTAGTACGCGGCGAGGATCCCTCCCCCGATGAACTCGCGGAGGATGGACGTCGCCGGGATCTCGTCCCCCGGGTAGGGGGCGTACCAGCGCAGTTCCTCCAGGAGCCGCTCCGCCCTCAGCCGCAACCGGGGGTGCCGCACCTGGAGGAGGAGCGGCTCCGCGCGGGGTCGGAGGACATTCCACTCGTAGACGAGAGCGGAGTTGAACATGACATCGGCCCGCCCCTGGTGGGGGAACACGAACCGTTTCTCGCCCCGCCGCACGTTGTCCCACATCCGCAGCGTGTCCTCGGCGGTGTAGCCGCGGTAGGCGGCGTCCCGCACCACGCGCCGCAGGAGCCGGTTGTCGGTGGTGGACATCCGCACGTGGTTGTCGAGGTTGAGCTGGGTGAGGGCGGAGGCGTAGATGCGGAACGACTGTTCCTCCAGCCCACTGGGGAGGAGTCCGGGGTTCAGGCAGTGCAGCCCCTCCACGAGGAGGATCCCATCCTCCTCCAGCTTAAGCTCGCTCCCCGTCTCGCGTCGCCCCGTCGCGAACTCGAACCGCGGCAGCCGCACCGCCTTTCCCGCCAGCAGGTCCTCCATCTGGCGCTGGAAGAGGGGCACCTCGACCGCCGAGATGTCGTCGAAATCGGTGAGGCCGCGGCGGGCCATCTCGTCGCGGGGCAGGAAGTAGTCGTCCATGGACACCGGGTACGGCCGCAGGCCGAGGGCGAGGAGCTGGACCGCGAGCCGCTTGGTGAACGTTGTCTTGCCCGACGAAGTCGGGCCGGCGATGAGGATCAGCCGCGGGGCGGAGGGGTGATGGGCGATCGTGGCAGCGATCTGGGCGATCCGCTGATCGTGAAAGGCCTCCGAGACGAGGATCACCTCCGTCATACGGCCGGTGCGCACTGCCTCGTTGACCGTGTACGCGTCGTACACACCGAGAAGCTCGAGCCAATGCCCGTACTCCTCGAACACCTGGAGCAGCGCGGAATAGTCCTCGGCCGGGGCGAGCTCGTTCGGCCTCTCCCGGCGGGGGAAGCGGAGGACGAACCCGTGGGGATAGGGGGTGAGGGCGAACTGGGAGAGGAGCCCGGTGGAAGGGACCATCGGCCCGAACAGGTAGTCCTCGAACTGGCCGAGCCGATAGAGGGGGATCGTCTCCCCGCTCGCCGCCTGGGCGAGGAGGTCAGCCTTGTTGGAGAGGCCCCGCGCCCGGAGCCGGGCCTGGGCCTCCGCGAGGGGGACCTCCTCCCGGACGATGGGGGCGTTCGCCCGGACGAGGGCGCGCATGTGCGCCTCGATCCGCTCCAGTTCCTCCGCGGTGAACAGCGGCCGCTGGACCACCCGGCAGTAGTACCCCCCGAACGGCGCGGAGTGGTCGATGATCAGGCGCGCCTCCGGGAACAGGGTGTGGACCGCGCCCGCGAGGAGGAAGCTCAACGAGCGGGTGTAGATGCGGATCCCCTCTGAGTCGGTGAGGAACACTGGCTGGACTGAGGCGTCCTCGCGAAGCGGGAACGATAGCTCACGAAGCTCGCCACCGACGATCGCGGCCATCGCCGGGACCTGGGGATCGGGGTATGCCGCCTGGACGAAATCGGCGAGCGCCGTTCCCGCCGGCCCCTCAAACGCCCGCTCATCAGGGAAGATCGCCTGGACTGTCTCGCGACGCTTGGTCGGACGAACCGCGGCCATAGGCCAGGATTGTACCCCCATCCCCTCCCTTCTCCCCTCGGTTCCTCCTCTCCCCAGAGGGGGGGTGAGGCTAGGTGAGGGCGGTCGCTCACCACGAACCGTGTCCCCCGACCCCGGCCGCGAACCGCTCGCTCATCCTCCCTCCCGCGCGTGGCGGGCTGCTGCGAAAAGCTCCCGGGCATAGGCCACTGCATCGCGCGCGGTCCGCGGCCGGACCCGTTCCGCGGGGGGTGGGGCGCCGGCGTCGCCCATGTCGAGCGCGATCCCATCCAGGCGAAGGAGGGGCCGAAGCGAGCGCAGCTCGGGGACGTGACGGACAGCGCGGGCGAGGAGGTCGGGGATCCCATCGTGGGCGATCGCCTCCGGGTCCTCTCTGTAAGAGAGGAGGAGGGCCCGCAGGCTGCGGTCGGCGGCGACGAGGGCGGCATCGAGGGCCCAGTCAAGGCTCTCCGCGGCAAGCAGCGCCTCGGCTGCCCCCAGGTCGTGCTCCGCCTGACGAAGGTGGCGCTCGGCCTCCGCCTGGCGTGCCTCCTCCGACCAGGGTGTGCCCGCCCCGCCGCGGAGTTCGTCGAGCATCCCCTCGTCGGAGAACCCAAACCGGTGCCCGAGCTCGTGGTACACCGTCCGTCGCACCTGATCGCGCAGTTCGGCCGCGTTGTGGCACCACGTCTCGAGCGGGCGCTGGTAGAGGACGATCGTCCCCGGGAAGTCGCGCGGCGTGTCCACGTCGGGGAGCGACGGCCCCTCGTACATCCCGAACGGGTAGTCGGGGGGGACGAGGCCCCACTCCGCCATCAGCTCGTCGTCCGGGTAGTCCTCGACTCGCACCTCGAGGCCATTCAGGTACCGCTGGAACTCCGGGGGGAGCTCGGCCAGGGCGTCCTGTACCAGCCGCTCGAACCTGTCCCGGCTCATCTCCATGGCCATGGCGCTAATCCTACCGGAGGAACGGCTCCGATCCGCACGGCGCGGGGGGCGAGAGCCAGGCTGCGGCAGCTTGTCGCTGTACAATGCCGCGGAGGTGGTCGTATGAAGCGGGTGGCGGTCATGGTTGCAGCGGTCCTGGTGCTGGGGGTCGGGCTGGCGTGGGGGCAGTCCTGTTGTCCTCCGCCTTCGTGTTGCCCTCCGCCCCCGTGTTGCCCTTCTCCTTCCCCTGAGCCTTCCTGCTACGAGGGGTTCTGGCTGGGGGAGGCGATCCTCATCGAGGTGATCGTCCCGCAAGGCCGGCTCTGCTCCTGTTGCTGTCCGATCACGACCCAGATCAGCGGGTGGAGGGTGGAAGCGTTTCTGGGGGGCGTGATGTACGAGCACACCTACCCGAACCCGGTGAGCGTGGATACGAAGATCGTGTGGGACCAGAAGACCTCCGCAGGGAGCCAAGCGGCGGCGGGGTTCTACCGGATCGTGGTGAGCACCACCGATCAGGGGGATGTGCAGACCTACATTAAACTTGTGGACAGGGCAGATTGCCGCTCTCTCCTCTGCACGCGGCCGTCCAAGCCCTGTGGAGTCCCCATTTGCAATATCCACCTGAAGCTCTCTCCGATTCCGACCTGCGGGCCGTGCTGTGATCCGTGCTGTGACCCGTGCTGTCTCTACCCGTTCTACATGACGGGCACGGGGAGGTGAACGAGGCGACTGCCTGAGCGCAAAGCGGCGAACGACCTCTGGACTGCGGGCTTCCTGCGGTCGGGGGTCGTCTTCTTTGCCCACGTCACGGAGGGCAACTGGCGCTGGCGGCTCAAGGCAGGTCAGCTTCAATCGGAATTGGCTCAGCGGCTCCGCTGCCTCGCCGCGGCCACCGCCCGGCTTCCCCCTGGTCCCGGTTGAACCATCGGTAGGGGCTAAGTTCTCCTTCGAAGGAAGCGCACTGGCCAGGCCCAGGAAAAGTCGCCCGGAGAGAGGTGCCGTCCTTGACCCCTGCCACAAGTAGGCTATCCTCTTATTGGAGAGCTAACCGCGCGCCTGGACGACCCCGGTGGTAAGGGTTGTCGTTTTGAGAAAAACACCGTGATCTACTTGTCTGGCAAAAATAGGAAGGGGGGATGTTCTCATGCGCCTTGGGATCTATGGTGCGGCCGAAGAAGTCACGGGATCGTTATATTTATTGGAGCACGACAGCCACAGGGTGCTCGTGGATTGTGGCATCTTCCAAGGGCAGGATGAGGACAGGAAAAACAATGAGCCATTCCCCTTTGACGTGAGCACGATCGACGCCGTCCTCTTGACCCATGCCCATTTGGATCATTCAGGACGCCTCCCCCTGCTCGTCAACCGGGGATTTCGGGGGGCAATTTATGCAACCGCGCCGACGATCGAGCTCTGTGAAATCTTGTGGAGGGATTCCGCCAAGCTGATGCAGGAAGAGGCCAAATGGAAGACCAGGAAAAATAAGAGGAGAGGCCTCCCCGCTGTTTCGCCCCTTTTCACGGAAAGGGACGTCGATGGAGCTTTAGATGCCTTTGCTCCCATCCCTTACGATGACGTATTCGAGATCGTGCCTGAAATTAGGGTGCGGTTTCGTGATGCGGGGCACATCTTGGGCAGCTCCATCATCGAGGTTTGGGTCGGCGAGGAGCGGGTGAAGTTGGTTTTCTCCGGGGATCTGGGGCAGCAAGACACTGTCCTGGACAGGAATCCAGCCGTGATCAACGATGCGGATTACGTGATTATAGAGTCTACCTACGGGGATCGAAACCATAAATCCCTCGAAGATACAAGAAAAGAATTTTCCTCCATAATCGAGGAATCTCTGGGCGATCGGGCGAAGATTTTGATCCCCACCTTTGTGGTGGATAGGGTGCAGAGATTGCTCTACGAGCTCACACTGCTCCAGGAGAGCGGCATATTAAGCGGCGATATCCCCATATATTTTGACTCCCCAATGGGAGTCAAGACTACCGCAGTGTATAGAAAATATTCCTCTTTGCTCTCGTCGGAGGTCCAGGAGAAACTACTAAGAAACCTCGATCCCTTTAGCCCAAGAGGGCTGAGAGAAGTGATGACGCCAGAGGAGTCCAAGAAGATCAACGACGTTCCCTTCGCCGTAGTTTTAGCAGGGAGTGGCATGGCTAATGGGGGAAGGATCGTTCATCATCTGAAGCACAACGTGTGGAACAGCAGATGTCATTTGATATTTGTGGGTTATCAGGCCGCGGGGACCTTAGGCCGTAGGATAATAGATGGGGCGCGGTTCATCAAAGTGGCTGGAGAAGAGGTGGCCGTGAAGTGCAAAGTGCACACCATCGGAGGGTTTTCTGCTCACGCCGGCAAGGACGACCTCGTTTCGTGGGCCTCCAATTTCAAAACAAACCCGGTGTTTCTGGTCACCCATGGTGAGGCGAACGCCTCGAGCTCCTTGGCTCTTGAATTGAAGACAATGGGATATGAAGCCGTTATCCCTCAGAGGGGTTACGAGATGCTGCTTGCCCGCGGGCGGCCGACCATCGAGAGAAAAAGTGGTGTCCCTTTGAAAACACCCCTCGAGGAGGCCCAAAGGACTCTCAAAGACATGGACCTTCTACTGGCGAACCTCAGCGAGGCGTTAAAGGAAGGGGAGGTCACGGGTGATCTGGAGGCCCTCCTCTTGTCAGCCAAGGTATTGCTTGAAACTGCTAACCAACGGGCACTCGCTAAGGTTGAACTAGGTCAAGGCAAAACGAAGAACGACGGATGATTTCTAGCGTTAAGGCTTCTTTGTCATTCCGCCCCTGGCGGTTTAGAATCCTTATCATGCTCGATCCATCGCTAGTTGAGAGGCTGCTGGTCTTCCAGCGGAACGAAATCACCGAGCACCACGTGTACCGGGGGCTCGCCCGGCTGGCCCAGGGACAGAACGCCGCGGTCCTGGAACGGCTGGCCGAGGAGGAGCTGGGGCACTACCGAACCCTGGTCGAGTACACCCACCGGGAGGTGAAGCCCCGCCGGTGGCGCATCTTTCTGTACCGCTTCGCCGCCCGGGTGTTCGGCCTCACGTTCGCCATCAAGCTCATGGAGGCGGGGGAGCGGGGGGCCGAGGGTGCCTATGCTGAGGTGGCCGGGAAACTTCCGGAGCTGGAGAAGATCGTGGCCGACGAGACCGGGCACGAGGCGAGCCTGGTGGAACTGATCGACGAGGAGCGGCTGGGGTACCTGAGCTCCATGGTATTGGGAGTCAACGACGCCCTGGTGGAGCTGACCGGGGCCTTGGCTGGGTTCACCTTCGCCCTGCAGAGCTCGCGCCTGGTGGGGCTGTCCGGGTTGATTACCGGGGTGGCGGCGTCGCTCTCCATGGCGGCCTCGGAGTACCTGTCCGCCAAGTCCGAGCGGGGGCTAAAGGTGCCTCTGCGGGCGGCCCTCTACACCGGGGTCGCCTATGTGTTCACCGTGGTCCTGTTGGTGTTCCCGTTCTTCCTGTTCTCAAGCCCCTACGCCGCCCTCGGGCTGGCCCTGGCCGATGCGCTGGTGGTGATTGCCGCCTTCACCTTCTTCATGGCGGTGGTGCGGGACCTTCGGTACCGGAGGACCCTGGTGGAGATGGTGGCCATCAGCATGGGGGTGGCGCTCGTGTCGTTCCTGATCGGCTGGCTCCTGCGGGCTGCCCTGGGGATCGAGGCCTGAGGCAGCCCAGTCGAAAGGTTCGCCGGGCTCGTGATGCCATGCGCCGTGTCCCCATCTGTTCAAGCTCCCGGGCCTTCGGCAACCCCGGGGCGGTTCACCCCCCGTATCTCGCGGTGGATTGGATCCTCTCACAGTTCGGCCCGGAACAGGAACGCGCCATCCGCGCGTACCGACGATTCGTACAGGGTGGACGCGGAGTGAGCGTGTGGGACGATCTTCAGGGGGCTGGCTGCTGGGGAGCGACCGATTCGTGGACGAGAGAAGCCGCCCGACCCCGAGTACCGGAAGCGCGAGCGGCTGTTGGCGCGGCCGAGCCTCGCTGAGTTGTTTGCGAACGTGACCGACAAAGCGACCCGCGACGAGCGGATTCACGAAGCCGTGAGGGTGCACTGCTACACGCTGAACGAAGTGGGCGAGCATGTGGGGTTGCTGTACTCGACCGTCAGCGTGATCGCGAAGCGGCTGGACGAGAAGAAAACCCTAAAAATGGAGGTCTGACCCCCTGCCACGCCCCGACCCTAGCAGTCTCAAGAGCCACACCCTGGCTCCAGAAGTCTGCCTCCAAGGTTGCTGCCATGATCGGCTCAGGCCTGGGTCACAAATCCTATAGATCTCAGCTGCCGTCAACGCACTGTGACGCTGGCCTATTCCCCCTGTCTTTCCTCTTCTGGTTCGTGTGCCTCAAGCCACATGTGCAGATGGTCCCACACCGCCCGGCCGAACCGCAAAGTGCTTATCCGACGGGCCCAAGTCCCGATGACAGGGATCCATCCGAAAAGGAGGGTGATGAGGAACCAAAGTCCGGCAGCCTGCAGGTAGCTAAGCGGTTGGAGCAGCCCGAAGGTCCCCACTATTATCGAGTTGAACAGTGCCTGAACCACCAAGGAAAACAGGAAGAAGCCTGCAATACACGCAAGTATCAACATCCTTACCACCTCCTTTAAAACACAAGTATACAACGAGCGAGCTGAAGACGCCAACCTGCGTCGGCCCGAACCTCACCGATGCAGGAGCTATCATTTGCGTTGCCCTACTGCTGATTGGATAATTCAGTGCGGTCATGTCTTAAATATGACAACTCTTCCCCGTGATTCAAGGGTTCAAATAGGTCGGTGGGGGGGTCAGACCTTCATTCTTAGGGTCGGTCATGGTACAGTGACAGCGCCATGGCGCGGCCGTTGCGGTTGGAGTATGCGGGTGCAGTCTACCACGTCACCAGTCGGGGAAACGCCCGGAACGCGGTCTTCCTCGACGACACCGATCGGAGGGAGTTCCTCGAACCCCTGGGCGACGTCATCGAGCGCTACGGCTGGATCTGTCATGCGTATTGCCTGATGACGAATCACTACCACTTGTTGATCGAGACGCCCGAAGTCGGCTTGTCTCGGGGGATGCAGCTACTGAACGGGGTGTAGACCCAATGGTTCAACCGGCGGCATCAGCGGGTCGGCCAGCTGTTTCAGGGCCGGTTCAAGGCCATCCTTGTCGAGAAAGAGAGCCACCTCTTGGAACTGGCTCGGTACGTCGTGTTGAACCCAGTTCGCGCAGGAATGGTGCGCAGCGCTCGCGACTGGTCGTAGAGCAGTTAGTGCGCCACCGCCGGCTACGACGAGGTGCCCCCGTATCTCGCGGTGGATTGGATCCTCTCACAGTTCGGCCCGGAACGGGAACGCGCCATCCGCGCGTACCGACGATTCGTACAGGGTGGACGCGGAGTGAGCGTGTGGGACGATCTTCAGGGGGCTGGCTGCTGGGGAGCGACCGATTCGTGGACGAGATTCGTCCTCTGCTTCGGGAGAAGCCGCCCGACCCCGAGTACCGGAAGCGCGAGCGGCTGTTGGCGCGGCCGAGCCTCGATGAGTTGTTTACGAACGTGACCGACAAAGCGGCCCGCGACGAGCGGATTCACGAAGCCGTGAGGGTGCACTGCTACACGCTGAACGAAGTGGGCGAGCATGTGGGGTTGCTGTACTCGACCGTCAGCGTGATCGCGAAGCGGCTGGACGGAGGTGGCTTGGAGCTGTACTCCGATCCGTTCCCGCAGTTCTCTCCCCTCGCGGAGAGGGTCGAGGCCAAGCACTCGCACTTCTCCCGCATCTGGCACCCGCAGGCCCTCCAGGCACTCGCTCAGGGTGGTTTTTCCGGCCCCGTTGGGGCCCACCAGCCCGAAAATCTCCCCTTCTGCAATCTGAAAGCTCACCTGGAACACCGCCACGAGCTCCCCGTACCGTTTCGTCAGCTCCCTCGCCTCAACCACAAGGTCCATGGTTCGCTCCCTTTCCCTTAAGTTAGGCGCGGGCCCAGCGCCACAGCTCTTTCAGGGTGGCCGACTTGCCGTACATCAGCATCCCCATCCTGAACACCCGGGCGGCGAGCCGCACCATCGCGTAGTCGAACAGGGTGAGGAGTGCGAGCGTGATAGCGATCTCCCAGGCTGGGACGCTCCCGATGGCCGTACGCATGAGCATGGTCGCCGGGGTGAGGGGCGGGATGTAGCCCATGATCCTTACCCAGAGGGCATTTGAATCCTCGATGATCAGACTGGTGAGCCACAGTGGGATCACCGGGATCATGGAGATCCAACCCGTTGCCTGGGAGCCGGACTGCACATCCTTCATCCCCGCCCCCATCACCGCATATATGGTGGCGATGAGGAGATAGCCGAACAGGAAGTAGAGGATGGCGGGGACCAAGGTGGCGAGCGAGATGGCACCGAACAGGCCGGAGACGAACCGGGAGGCGGCGGCCAGCCCCACTCCGCCCCAGATCACCACCTGTAACAGGCCCAGCGCCCCGTAACTTAGGATCTTCCCCACCATGAGCTCCTGGGCAGAGAGGGAGGAGAGCATGATCTCCACGGTGCGGGAGGTTTTTTCGGTGATCACGGAGTACATCAGGAGCCCGCCGCAGGTGAGGGCGGCTATGATGAGGAGCATGGATAGGCCGAACGGCACGGCGAAGTCAGCGATGCTCTTCGGCGCTTCCTCCGTGAGCCTGGGGTAAAGCACCACCGGTTGGGTGAGCCGGGCGATCTCCTCCAGAGGATAACCAGCCCGAGCCAGGCGGCCCTCAATCACCACTTGGGAAAGCGCCTCCCCTAGCTCTCTTGTGGGGACGTCACCCGATTCCCGCATGTAGAGCTCGACGGCTCCCTGATCGTAGACCGCGGGCCCGATCAAAAGGTACCCATCCAGCTCCCCGGAGGAAAGTTTCTCGGCCGCGGTGTTTCTATCGGCTAGCGAGAGTTCCCAGGAGCCTGAAAGCCGTGCGGCGAGGGCGGGAAAAACCTCCCCGGACTCGTCCACTACGGCCACCTTGTAATGCTCCTCCTCTGAGCGGCCCGCGAGCAGCGTGGGAATCCCCAGTGCCAGTCCCAAGATGAGCAAAGGGAGCACGAACGTGGAGAACAGGAACGCCCTGTTCTTCATCACCTTCCCCAGCTCCCAGCGCGTTACCTTCAAGCTATTTTTCACCGTTCACCTCTGCCACTCCTTTTATTGCTCGCTTTCGCCTACGATAGCGACGAAGATCTCGTGGAGTGGTGGTTTTCTGATGGAGATCTCCCTGATCCCCAGGCCCTCGGGAAGTGACCTCAAGAACGCCTCCGGTTCGGTGCCCGGGGGCAGGCGTCCCTCCGCCCGATCCCCCTCAATTCTGAGGCCGACAAGGGCTCCGGTTTTCTTGAGAAGCTCGCCGTTTCCTCGGAAACGGATGGTCACAAAATCCTCGCCAAAGCCAGCCTGGATCTCCGCAAGTTTCCCATAAAGCACCTGTTTTCCTCGGTGGATGAGAAAAATCCGGTCGCACAGCTCCTCCACCAGGTTCATCTGGTGGGAGGAGAGGAGGACGGCCGTTCCCCCCTGGGCGAGCTCTCGGATGAGGCTTTGAACGAGGTCCTGGTTCACCGGGTCCAGGCCGGCGACCGGTTCATCCAACACCAGGAATTGAGGACGATGGATGATCGCCGCCAAAAACTGGACCTTCTGCTGCATCCCCTTGGAGAGCTGTTCCACCTTTTTGTGGGCCCACTCCCCAAGGTCGAACCGGGAGAGCCAGGAGAGCGCCTCGCGGCGGGCCTCCCCAGAAGCCATCCCCTTGAGCCCGGCCAGGTAGACCAGTAGGTCCAACACCCGGGCGTCCCCATACAGGCCCCGCTCCTCCGGCAGGTACCCTACCTGCTCCTTTCTCAGCTCGCCGTCAGGGTTCTCCGGGAAGAGGATCCGCCCCTGATCCGGTTCGATGATCCCGAGGATCATGCGGATGGTGGTGGTCTTCCCGGCCCCATTTGGGCCAAGATACCCCAGGATCTCTCCCGGATGCACCGCGAAGGAGACCCGGTCCACCGCTACCGTGCCGTTGTAGCGCTTCGTCACTTCCTCCACCTGGAGGATGGCCTTTTCTCCCATGTTTTCGGCCACTCTCATCCGTCCTTTGCCTCATGAACGGCTTTTGGGAGGGACTTCAGGGCACCGGGTACCAGGCCACGCCCCAGCTGCCAGGGCCGACGTGCGCCCCCACCACCGGGCTCATGGTCCACCGCAAGGATTCCTGCGGGGAGAACTCCCGCTCGAGCCGCTCCCGGACCTCCTCCGCCCACTCCGGGTTGTCCGCGTCATCGACGACGAACCGCACCCCACTGGCTCTTGTACCCTCGAGGTGGCGGCGGGCCTCCTCCACGA
>Ga0265295_1004111_pt1 | contig 19988 bp, 16 predicted proteins | sample Munlansysbiofilm_FD_192503 | JGI IMG/M metagenome (GOLD analysis project Ga0265295, IMG submission 192503) | Leachate microbial communities from a municipal landfill in Southern Ontario, Canada - Methane capture system biofilm | ecosystem: Engineered > Solid waste > Landfill > Unclassified ... | reverse complement strand
CGGTTCCTATCCCTTTGTCGGTAAAAATTTCCAGCAGGCAGGTGTGTTCCATTCTACCGTCGATGATGTGGGCTTTGGCAACCCCTTCGTTGACGGCGTCGACACAGCAGGTCACCTTGGGGATCATCCCGCCGCTGATGGTGCCATCTTTTATCAGAGCGCCTACGGCGTCAATATCAATGGTGGAAATAAGTTTACCTGCTTTATCCAGCACCCCCTCCACATCGGTGAGGAGCATGAGTTTTTCGGCCTTGAGCGCCCCAGCCACCCGGCCGGCGACTAGGTCCGCATTAATGTTGTAGGTTTCGCCGTTGGGACCAACTCCGATGGGGGCGATAACCGGAATGAAATTATTCTGTTCCAGCGCTCTGAGTACCTCCGGGTTGACACTATCTACTTCGCCGACCATGCCGACATCCACAATTTCGGGGGTGAGGGTAGCGGGATTAACCATGGTCATCTCCAGTTTGTGCGCCATAATCAGGTTACCGTCCTTGCCAGACAACCCCACGGCGCGTCCACCGGCGCTGTTGATGTTCCCTACAATTTCCTTGTTGACCTTTCCGCCCAGAACCATCTCCACCACATTCATGGTTTCCGAATCGGTGACTCGCATCCCCTGCACAAAATTGGTCTTGCGCCCCATTTGTTCGAGCACCTTACCGATCTGCGGTCCACCTCCATGCACCACCACCGGATTGATGCCGATGAGCTTGAGGAGGATAATGTCTTTAGCGAACCCGCGCTTGAGGTGTTCCTCCACCATAGCGTTGCCGCCGTACTTGATTACGATAGTTTTACCGTAAAAGCGCTTGATATAAGGCAGCGCTTCCATGAGAACATTGGCTTTATTGATCAGCTCCTGCACGGGGCAACACTCCTAAGCGTTGGGCACATATTTCGTGCATGTATGGTAGTACATGCGTGAATGCGTTAGAGAATAAAGCGGGACAGGTCCTCGCTCGCAACGATTTTTTCCAGACGTTCGCGTACCATATCCGTATCGATTTCGATGTTTTTCTCTTGGATCTCTGGGGCATCGAAGGAGATCTGTTCCAAGAGCTTTTCGATGATAGTGTGCAGCCGTCTGGCACCGATGTTTTCTGTCTGATCGTTCACTTTGGCTGCGATTGCGGCCATCTCACGAATAGCAGCATCGCTGAAAGTCAGGTTTAGACCTTCTGTTTTCATCAGAGCGCGATATTGATTGATAAGAGCATTGCGTGGCTCTGTAAGGATCTGAAAGAAGTCATCTTCGGTTAGACTGTCCAACTCCACCCGGATGGGGAAGCGTCCCTGCAACTCCGGAATGAGATCAGAAGGCTTGGCGACATGAAATGCGCCGGCGGCAATGAATAAAATGTGGTCGGTCTTTATCGGCCCATATTTGGTATTCACTGTGCTCCCCTCGACGATGGGGAGGATATCGCGCTGCACCCCTTCGCGGGAGATCTCTGGTCCGTGGCCCCCGCCGGTGCTGGCAATCTTGTCGATTTCATCGATAAAGATGATACCGCTCTGTTCCGTGCGCTGGCGTGCTAAGGTGTGTACTTCATCCATGTCCACCAGTTTGCGCGCTTCCTCTTCGATGAGAATCTCGCGTGCATCTTCAACCTTAATGCGCCGCCGTTTGGTCTTTTTTGGGAACAAGTTGCCAAACATATCTTTGAGGTTGAGGCCTATCTCTTCGGCGCCGGGTGGAGTCATCACTTCCATGGCTGGCATGGTGGATTCCTCGGTTTCCAGCTCTACAAAGCGCTGCTCCAGTTCACCCAAGCGCAGCAGGCGCCGCATTTTATCCCTAGTCGATCCTTCCGTATCCTCGACTTTGTCCATGGTAGCGGAACTGCCGGGTAGCAGCAGATCGAGGATTTTGTCTTCCGCCTGATCTTCTGCCTGTAGGCGTTTGTTGGCGGTCTCCTCGGCGCGCACCATGGTGATGGCGAGCTCAAGCAGGTCCCGCACCATGCTTTCCACATCGCGCCCGACATAGCCCACTTCAGTGAATTTGCTCGCCTCCACCTTGATAAAGGGAGCCTGAGCCAGTTTGGCTAGGCGGCGCGCGATTTCGGTTTTACCCACGCCAGTGGGACCGATCATAATGATATTTTTAGGCGAGATCTCATCGCGCAGGTCTGCGGCCACCTGTTGACGGCGCCAGCGACTGCGGAGTGCTACGGCTACAGCGCGTTTCGCGCCGTTCTGGCCAATGATGTAGCGATCGAGTTCAGATACTATCTCTCGTGGAGTCAGGTTGTTCATCACAAAGTTTCCATGCTGATATGGTCGTTGGTGTAGATGCAGGTCTCGGCGGCAACTTTCATCGCTTCGGTGGCGATATCCGCCGGGGTCAGGTTGGTGTTGCGCAGCAACGCCCGCGCAGCGGCCTGGGCGTAGGCCCCACCAGAACCAATGGCGGCCACCCCATCATCGGATTCAATAACATCACCAACACCTGAGATTATCAGGGTTTGATTCTTGTCGGCCACCAGCAGCAGGGCTTCGAGCTTGCGCAACACGCGGTCACTGCGCCACTCCTTGGCCAACGCCACCGCAGCGCGTGCTAGGTGCCCCTGAAACTCCTGCAGCTTGGCTTCAAATTTTTCAAACAGGGTAAAGGCATCCGCTGTGCTGCCGGCAAAACCGCCGATGATCTTGTCGTCGTGCATCCGCCGCAGCTTGCAGGCGCCGTGCTTCATCACGGTATGCCCCATGGTCACCTGGCCATCACCGGCCATGGCAACTCCTTCCGCGGTACGTACCGCCAATATAGTTGTACCCTTAAACATGCAGTGTCCTGTTGAATGGCATTATGTTTATGTACGTTACAGTGTTTTTTCGATCAACTCCGGAGCCTGTTGCAACATGGCATCAACTTTGCTCACCTCTGAACCGCCAGCCTGAGCCAGATCGGGGCGTCCGCCTCCGCGTCCTCCGATCATCTCTGCCAAGGGCTTAATGATCTCGCCGGCCTTGATACGTCCATGCAGGTCTTTACTCACCGCTACCAGCAGCGCCACCTTTTCATCATTTTCTCCGGCTAGAACTATGATACCCGATGGCAACTGATCGCGCAGTTTATCGCTCTGTTCGCGTAGCTTCTTGCCGTCGAGTCCATCTAGGCGGGCGATGAGCAGATCGATATCTCCCACTTTGCGAATATCCTGTGCCATCTCGGCAGCGCGGTCTGCTTCCAGGCGATCTTGCAACGTTTCAATTTCGCGCTCCAGCTCTCTTTGTTGTTCCACCAGTTTTTCTATCCGCTGCTGCAGACGACTGGGGTCGGTCTTAACCAGGGCAGCCACGTTATCAACAAGTTGTTGGCGTTTATGTACCTCCTCTAGGGCTTTATCACCGGTTACGGCTTCGATTCTGCGTACCCCCGCGGCAATACCGGACTCCTGTATGATCTTGAACAGGCCGATGTCACCGCTGGCGGACACATGGGTCCCGCCGCATAGTTCCATACTCAAGTCACCCATCTGCACCACTCGCACCTTGTCGGCGTATTTTTCTCCGAACAGTGCTTTGGCCCCAGCAGCTACGGCTTCCTCAGTCTCCATAACTTCGGTGCTAACGGTGCGATTGGCGCGAATACTGCGGTTGACATCATCCTCGATCTGCCACAGCTCTTTTTTGCTCAAGGGGGAGAAATGGGTAAAGTCAAAGCGCAGGCGCTCAGATGATACTAGGGAGCCAGCCTGTTGGACATGATCGCCAAGAATTTTACCCAGCACTGCCTGCAGAAGATGGGTGGCACTGTGGTTAAGGCACGCAGCCTGGCGCGCAGCAGTGTCGATGCTGAGTTCCAAGTTGTCGCCGAGGCGGATGTTGCCGTGCTCCACTACCGTGAAGTGGGAGACCAGCCCGGGCAGAACCCGAACAGCGTTATTGACTCGCGCTGTGGCATCGTCTGATTTTATCCAGCCATGGTCGCCACTTTGTCCCCCGGATTCACCGTAAAAAGGGGTGATGGAGGTGAATATTTCAACCTCTTGTCCCGCAGTGGCACAGTCTATCCGTTTGCCTGCGTGTAGAATGGCAACAACGGTACCGAAGTCCTCGGTCTTGGTATAGCCGCTGAATTCGGTGCTGACACCTTCCTCGGCGAGTTGTTTGTAGATGGTGGCTATCCCTTCTTCGCCCGAGCCCTTCCAGTGTTCCCGTGCTTGGCGGCGCTGTTCTTCCATGCAGCGTTTAAATCCAACCTCGTCTACGCGGTAGCTATCTTTTTCCACAATATCGGCGGTTAAATCAAGAGGAAAGCCAAAGGTGTCATAGAGCTTGAAGACCACCTCGCCAGGGATCTCCACAGAACCGCGCTGTTTGAGTTTTTCAATTTCATCGGTAAGGATGCGCAACCCGTTATCCAGCGTCTGGATAAAGCGTTCCTCTTCGTTGGTGATGACGTTGATAACAAAGGCTTTGCGTTTGGCCTCTTCCGGATATGCCTGCGCCATACTCTCGAGCACAAAGGCAGCGGTTTTAAACAGCACCGGTTCTTCAAAGCCCAGCATCTTCGCGTGACGCATAGCCCGGCGCATAATACGGCGTAGGACATAGCCGCGCCCTTCATTGGAGGGGAGAACTCCATCGGCGATTAGAAATGCGGCGGCCCGGCTGTGGTCTGCCATAACCCGCATGGAGACATCCTGTTCGTGATCTACGCCATATGTTTTTCCCGCTAGCTGGGCAATATGGTCAAGCAGCAGGCGGATGTTGTCCGTGTCATAGTTGGAACTGACCCCCTGCATAACCGCACTGATGCGCTCCAATCCCATGCCGGTATCCACCGAAGGTTTCGGAAGCGGCGTGAGTTCGCCGTCTTTGCTGCGGTTAAACTGCATGAACACATTGTTCCAAATCTCCATGTAGCGATCACAGTCGCAACCGACGGCACACTCGGGCTCGCAGCAACCTACGCCGGGACCGTTGTCCCAGAAGATTTCAGTGCAGGGGCCACAGGGGCCAGTGTCGCCCATAGACCAGAAGTTATCCGCTTCGCCAAAACGGTAGATGCGTTCTAGCGGCACCCCTTCCTGTGTGTGCCAGATCTGTGCTGCTTCATCGTCATCTTCAAACACGGTGACATAAAGACGATCTTTGTCGAGCTCCATCTCTTCGGTGAGAAATTTCCAAGCGAGCGCGATGGCTTCTTTTTTGAAGTAGTCACCAAAGGAGAAATTGCCCAGCATTTCAAAGAAGGTGTGGTGGCGGGCGGTACGTCCCACGTTTTCCAGATCATTATGTTTACCCCCGGCACGTACGCATTTCTGCACTGATGTCGCGCGCACGTAAGGACGCTTTTCAGCGCCGAGAAAACAATCCTTAAACTGGTTCATTCCCGCATTGGTGAACAGCAGGGTCGGGTCATTGTGAGGGATAAGGGATGATGACGCGACCACCTGATGGCCGTGTTCTTCAAAATAGCGCAAAAAACGTGCGCGGATTTCACTCGTGCTCAGCATAGGGATCGTTCTGCCTTTCGTTTATGTGATCAAATATTATATTCAGGGCAAAACCACGGCGCTGTAGATAGTTTACTATCCGGCGGCGCTGACGTGGATCGCGTAAATCGGTGTTGTCTGTATCGAAGCGACGCGTAAAAACTTCAGTCAGAACCGCATGTTCATCGTGGTTCGTGGCGCTGGTCGCGGCGGCTTCTTCTATATCCTGCTCTTCAAATCCCTCTTTGCGTAACTCTAAGCGTATGCGCGGCCCCACTTTGCCGCTGCGAGTAAGGGCTCTAGCACGTTCACACGCGGTGCGCGGGTCATTTATATAGTCTAGTTCGCGGCAGCGTGCAATAGCTGCGTCTATCTGTGCTTGTGGGTAGTCTTTCTTGCCTAGGCGTCTGCGCAGATCTGCGCTGCTGCGGGAGCGGACACTCAACAGGCGCAGAGCGTGAGCGTATGCTGCGTTAGCGCCGCCCATTTAGTTTTCTATGTCGGGATCTTCATCTTTATTGAATTGATCCCAGCTCAGGTCTGAAGTTGAGGAGATACCCGAATGCTTGAGTTTGAAGTCGTCCGGGTTGCTACTCTGGCGCAGAGCTTCGTCGTAGGTGATAAGTTCGTTGTTCAGCAGCTTCATCAGGGATTGATCGAAGGTCTGCATCCCATAGGAGTCATACCCATTTTGAATGGTCTCACGTAGCAGTTTGGTCTTTTCTTTATCGTCAATCAGTTCACGTACGCGCGCGCTTGAAACCATCACCTCAACCGCAGGAACCCTTCCCTTACCATCTGCCCGCGGAACTAGACGCTGGGAGATTACTCCCTGAAGTAGAGCCGAAAGTTGCAGGCGAATCTGGCGCTGTTGGTAGGGTGGATATACCCCCACGATGCGGTTTATGGTTTCTTGGGCATCCACTGTATGTAGGGTAGAGAGCACTAGGTGTCCGGTTTCAGCCGCAGTCAGTGCAGTGTCGATGGTGTCGTAGTCCCGCATTTCACCCACGAGGATAACATCGGGGTCCTGGCGCAGGGCCGACTTAAGCGCCCCAGAAAAGCTCTGGGTGTCCACTCCGAGTTCACGCTGATTGATAATGCTTTTTTTGTCCCGATGGAGGAACTCGATGGGGTCCTCAATGGTAATGATGTGTTCAGTACGGTTGGAGTTTATCGCATCGATTATGCTGGCCAGCGTAGTTGATTTGCCTGAACCCGTGGTTCCTGTGACCAGTATCAGACCACGCTTATTCTGGGAGATTTTTTTGATTATCGGCGGTAGGTTTAACTCCTCCAAGGTGGAGACGTTAAAAGGGATGGTACGCAATACCGCAGAAATAGAACCGCGTTGGGTAAACATATTAACCCTAAAGCGTCCAAGTCCCTGCACTCCGTGGGCTAGGTCAATCTCGTGATTTTTTTCAAAGTCTCCACGTTGTTGCTCCGTGAGCATGGCGAAGACCATCTTGCGGATCCCCTCCTGGGAGAGGCGCGGAGCATTGGGCAGAGGGCGCAAATTGCCATCGATGCGATACACGGGGGGTAGACCGACCTTGATGTGTACGTCCGATGCCTTGAATTTTACCGCCATGGTCAAAATATCGTTGAGTTCCATGGTGCTACTCCGTCTCGGGTTCTTTCTTGCTCGGCTTAAGTTGGGACAACCCGTACAGTTCAAGAATCTGCTGTTCGATGTTATTCGCCAACTCCGGATGTTCTTTCAGGTAAATCTTGGCGTTTTCGCGCCCCTGACCGATCCGCTCGCCATTACATGAGAACCAGGCTCCGCTCTTATCCACGATCTCGTTGATAACGCCGAGATCGACAAGTTCACCGACCTTGGAAATCCCTTCACCGTACATGATATCGAACTCGGCCTCTTTGAAGGGCGGTGCCGTTTTGTTTTTTACCACTTTGACCCGGGTGCGACCGCCAACTATATCTTGTCCTTGTTTCAGGGTAGCGATCTTGCGGATATCCATACGTACGGAGGAGTAAAATTTAAGGGCGTTGCCCCCAGTGGTGGTCTCTGGGTTGCCGAACATTACGCCGATCTTCATCCGGATCTGGTTGATGAAAATTACGCTGCAGTTGGACTTGCTGATGGTTCCTGTGAGTTTGCGCAGCGCCTGAGACATCAGGCGGGCTTGTAAACCCATATGGGAATCGCCCATCTCCCCTTCGATTTCAGCGCGAGGAACCAGTGCAGCTACGGAGTCCACCACCAGCACATCGATGGCGCCACTGCGCACCAGGACCTCGACGATCTCCAGGGCTTGCTCGCCAGTATCCGGTTGCGATACCAGCAGGTCATCAGCGAGAACTCCAAGTTTGCGTGCATAGTGGATATCCAGGGCATGCTCGGCGTCAACGAACGCGGCGATCCCCCCTCTCTTCTGTGCTTCGGCGATAATATGCAGGGCGAGGGTGGTCTTGCCCGATGATTCTGGTCCGTACAGCTCCATTACGCGCCCACGCGGGATGCCGCCAATACCCAACGCAATATCCAGCCCCAGAGAGCCAGTGGGGATAGTAGCGATGTCGCGCATGACGTTATCGCCGCCAAGACGCATGATGCTTCCCTTGCCGAACTGCTTTTCAATCTGCCCCATGGCCAGGTCGATGGCTTGGTCTCTGTTATCTATTGCCATAATCGGAAAAGTGCTCCTGTAAGATTAAATGAAAGTATTGAAATCGGGTTGTGCTGAATTTTTATAGAGTCTGGCGGCCAAGGTTGCCCTGATCTGGCAGGGCATGTTTAAGCCTTGTGCTCCTTCTAAAGGAGAGCGAAGCCCATGTGATCCTAGTATGTACAGCCTTATTTCAACCGATAGCACAGCAGCACGGCGCTTTCAAGCACAACCTCAGGCCGGCTGTTGTTCGCCTTGGGCCCCCCATCTTTGGCTTCATCATTGAATGCGCGATACGGGGGCCTGCTGCAGGGCGACCCGCCTGATCCAGTCGAGGGCTGCATAGGCGGTATACTTCCGCACAGCGGCGCGGTCGCCGCTGAAGGTGAAGTCTCTTACCTCTGTTCCTTTTGCCGTGGCCAGGGCGATAAATACCGTCCCCACTGGTTTTTCTGCGCTCCCTCCGTTGGGACCGGCGACACCGGTAACCGCTAGAGCTATATCTGTTTTGGCGCGCTGCCGAATCCCGCTGGCCATAGCTGCGGCGCATTCGCGGCTTACTGCACCGTGTTGCATTAAAACCTGCATGGAGACGCCGAGCATATCACGTTTTGCCGAATTCGCATATGTAACGGCGCTGCGTTCTAGAAAGGCAGAACTGCCAGATTGGTCGGTGAGGAGTTTGGCTATTAGCCCTCCAGTACAGGACTCGGCCAGAGCCAGGCACAGCCCAGAGTGGCACAGGGCTGAGGCGGTCGCTTCTGGCAGTGTTGCGGGTTCTTCCCCCAGCAGAAACAGGCCGAGCTCATGCTTAATAAGGGCGCCGGCGGAGTTGAGTGCATCGATGCCACCGCTGAGGGCCTCGATTCTGACCAGAACCTGAGGACCATCAAGACGATAGCGTAACTGGATCTGGTCCTTGAAGTGCAGGCGGCTCAGGCGCTGTTCCAGTTCAGCTTCGCTGATTCCGAAGGTGTATAGAGTCTTGGAGGGGATATTCTCCTGTGCTGGGACGCTGGTGCGTAGTCGCGGTAGCACCTGACGTGCGAACATGGTCTGCATTTCGAGCGGCACTCCAGGGAGGAAAAAGGCTGGAATGTCGTTGTGGCGTAAGAAGAATCCGGGTGCGGTGCCACAGGAGTTTTCTAGCACTTGAGCTTTCTGTGGCAGCAACGCTTGCTTTTCGTTTCCAGGTGGACAGGGGTTGCCCATGCGCTGGAAAAATCCGCGTACCATCACTAGGGCTTCATCGTTCAGCACCAGACGCAGGCGGAAGGCCTGTGCTACGGCACGGGCAGTAATGTCATCTCCGGTTGGACCCAGACCGCCCGTGGCGATAATGGCATATCCGCCAGCGATGTAGTACTCGATGGTGGCTCGGATTCTGGCGCTGTCGTCTCCAATAGTGATGGCTTCAGTCAGGGTGTATCCTGCTTCATGCAGGGCGCGCCCGAGCCATCGTTTATTGGTGTCGGTAATCTCACCGTTTAAGAGTTCGTTGCCAATGCTGATACAGACAATATTCATGTACTGTTCCTCGCTCCATAGTGCCAAGCGTCGGCATCTACTAAAACTAGAAAAAATGCAGGTAGATTCGTAGCACGATAGCGGCATAAATCCCGGCAACCACATCATCAAGTACGACGCCATAGCCATTTTTCACCTTGGAGTCGAACCAGTTAGCGGGGAAAACTTTTACGATGTCGAAGAGCCGAAATAGAATAAACGCCAGTAGCGCCGTACTCCAGCTAAAGGGGAGCAGCAGCACAGTCGTGAGGTAGCCAACCAGCTCATCAATTACAATCCGTCCGTCATCCACCACCCCAAAATGGCGTCCAGCTGTGGTTGCACTCCAGAACGCAATCAGCATAATGGTTCCCCAGAGCAGGATTGCTATTCCGGCAGGGCAGGGGGCCACAAGGTAAAAAACTGGAATGCCGGCCAAGGTCCCGACGGTTCCAGGGGCTTTGCGACTGTAGCCGAGGCCGAAATTTGTGGCGAGCAACAGCATAATACGATGAAGCATGGCGACCCTTTACCCAATAGAGGGGATAACGTGGTTAAAAAGGAAAATAATTGCGCGCCAGATCATGTGCAATGTGGTGCTGCTCCTCGCCGGAGTCAATCAGTTCTGCATGGACCAAGTACGGCTCCGCCAGGAGAAGACCTTCAGCAGAGCGCTGTGGGTATGCACTGGAGGGAGAGAAGTTTGCCACCACGTCAATGCAGCCTTCAGGATCGGGAGTCAGGCGCAGTTGCAGCATCAACTTTAGCGCCTTGCTGCGTTCTACGTACAGCGTAGCCCTGTGGGCATCCACATGGTCGCAGTAAAAAGATGCTGCAAGTTCTCCACCCAGGAGCACCTCCTCATTCAATTTGCTGCTTTGAATCATTGAGGGTAGCGAAGTAACGTTCCATGGATGTGTAGGGGAGCAGCGTTCAATCTGCAGGCGCGGGCGCAATTTATGCAGAAATGACGTTTCCCACAGCTGGTGCAGTCCGGCATGGTTGAGAGTCAGGCGTTGTTTTGAGGTGACCGCACTCAGGATTTTTTTGCGCTGTAGGTCTTTAAGTACCGGGCCTACACTGCCGAGGGCAACACCCGCAGCGGCAGCGATCTCTCGATAGGTACGCTGCGCCAGTTCAGGGTGTAGCAACAATTGATAGAGGATGCGCAACCCCGCGCTCTGGACGCAGCGATTCGGCAGTGGCGGAGTTTTGACGGATTTGTTGCCGCTGCGATTTAAATACAGGGGTGGGGCGTGGATAAAGCCGTTGCCAGCTGCATCTAGAAATTGAATTTTAGCGTCAACGAGGCGCTGCGCTAATGGTGCGGAAATGTAGTCTGCCAGTAGGAGAGGTCGCTGCTGCTGGAGCGACTGCAGTTGAAAGATCAACAGTCGCTCTTGCTTTTGGTTAATGCGCCAGGCCGTACAAACCGGATGGGAAGTTTGCCCCCATGAGCCGCTCAGATGTAAGGAGCCGCTGAACGGTGCCTCCTGGTCACAGAGGTGCTGCGCATGCATGTCCTCAAGGTTGTTGAGGGTTTGCACCACCGTACGGATAAGTTTCATTTCACGCAAGGGGAGATCAGACATGGTTGCACAACCAGAGTAAATTATTTAACCGATATGTAGGTGCCAAGGCACATGAGCATGCCTGCGACTCTACTATAAAAAATGAAATGAAAAAAGGCAGAAGCTTCGTTGTAAGCTTCTGCCTTTTTTCAATTGTGCCTTACGCGCCTGAATTAGGCCTCTTCGATAGCGCCTACCGGGCAGGTGTCGACGCAAGCGCCACAATCGGTGCAGGAGTCTGCGTCGATTTCGTACTTGCCATCACCTTCGGAAATTGCTTCTACCGGACAGGAATCTTCACATGCGCCGCAGCTGGTACAATCATCTGTAATTACGTGAGCCATTGTTGTTTCTCCTTGTTTAAGGTTTCTAGCAGGGGCTGTATTCAGACCCCTTGTTTATTAGTCGCGGATCAATATACATGGTTTACTACCCATGTCTAGGAAAAAATGCGTGTCCAATCCGCAGGGTTTTGCTCTGTAAAGGGCTTTGCCAGCGGCGGAGCTTTTTACAGCACAAGCAGTGCGCCTTGGTACGCTGCGCAGGCCAGTATAAAGGCTAAGGTGGTGTTGAACACTAGAGCGAACATTGCCCACCCCCAACTGGATTCACGTGCCATCACCACAATGGTGACAAAACACGGAGCGTAGAGCAATACGAAGATGATTGCGCTGATTGCAGTGGCGCGATTCCAGTCTGGATCCTTTTGGATCCTAGTCATCAGGCTACTGCTATCATCTACATCGGTTTCTCCCAGAGAATAGGCCGTGCCGAGAGTGGAAACGATAACCTCCTTGGCTGCGACACCACCGATGAGGGCGATGTTGGTACGCCAGTTGAACCCCGCCAATGATGTAAGTGGCTCGAGCATCTGTCCCAGACGTCCAGCAGCTGAATGTTTCAAGGTTGCAAGGCTGTGGCTGTGCTCAAGCTCTTTCAAGGCAGCAAGAATCTGTTCCTGCTGTGCGGGGGTCGTTGTGCTGTTGAGGCTCTGCTCAAGTTGGAAACGTGCAGCGACGAATTGCTCCTCCTGCTCGGCGTCCAGTCCTGGGAAGGTCATGCCGGCCCAGATAAGAACAGAGATGGCTAACACTACAGTTCCAGCTTTTTTGATATATTCCCAGGTGCGCTCCCACATGTGGATCAATACGCCCTGCAGGGTCGGGAGGCGGTAGGGGGGCAACTCCATCACGAAGGGGGTTGATTCGCCGCGGATTATGGTGGAGCGCAGAATACGTGCGACCAGCAGCGCCATAACCCAAGCCCCTAAGGTGATGCTGAACATCATTGCAGCGCGGTGTTCGGTGAAAAATGCGCCAATAAGGAGCAAAAAGACCGGAATCTTGGCGCCGCACGGCATAAATGGTGCGGTCAGGATGGTGGCGAGCTTCTCCTTCGGGCTGCGCAGGGTGCGCGCCGCCATAACCCCGGGAACCGCACAGCCACCTGCAATCCCACCCGAAATGATAAAGGGCATTACCGAGCTACCGTGCAGGCCAAAGCTGCGGAATATCTTGTCGAGCATGTAGGCCATGCGTGCCATGTAACCAGAGTCTTCCAGAAAAGCGATGATGATAAACATGATCATTATCAGAGGGACAAAGCCAAGCACCCCGCCGACACCGTCGATAACTCCGGACACAATGAGGGACTGCAGCATCCCGTCCGGGAGTATCGCTGTAACTCCATCTGCAAGCAGCGCAAAGAAACGGTGGGTGAGCTCCATCGGATACTCGCCCAGGGTGAAGGTAACATGAAACATGGTGTAGAGCAGTGCCAGCATCAGTGCCGGCCCCGCAACCCTGTGGGTTAGCACCGAATCAATATTGTCGGTTAGATCTAGACGCGCCGACTGCGGTTGAGTCACCACCACACTCTTTTTCAGCAGGGCGGTAATAAAGCCGTAGCGGTAATCAGCGATTAGTGCTTCAGGGAAGGTGTTAAGCGTTTTCAGACAGTGTTCGCGCAGGGTCTGGATCCGGGCTTCCATCTGGCGCGAAAGCTCCGGGGCGAGGGTGCGTCCCTGCTCGATGATACTGTCATCACCTTCGATGTATTTCAGTGCGACCCAGCGGGGCGGATATTTTTCTTGCAGCAGCTGCGCTTCTTCAAGCATGCCACTCAGACATTCCAGCACTGGATCAACATCGGGACCGTAGGAGATGGTCAGGGGTTGCCATACGCCGTTGCGCTTCGCGGCAAAGTCAACTGCGGTGCGCAACAGTTCCTCTTTCCCCGCTCCAGTGCGCGCCACCGTCCCTACGGCTGGGCAGCCCAGATCTTGCTGCAACTGTTCGATATTGATCTGAATCCCTTTGCTGCGCACGTCGTCCATCATATTTAGCGCGAGCATCACCGGCACCCCCAGTTCGAGGAACTGAATGGTAAGGTACAGATGGCGCTCCAGCTTCGTCGCATCAACTACATTCACCACCAAGTCCGGGCGTTCTTCCACCAGAACTTGGCGTGACACTAGTTCCTCCTGGGTATACGCGGTGAGGGAGTAACATCCCGGCAGATCAACGATGTCGATCTTGTTGTTGTCCAGGATGGTCGAGCCCTCTTTGCGATCTACCGTGATGCCCGGATAGTTACCCACATGCTGATGCGAACCGGTTATGGTGTTGAACAGGGTGGTTTTGCCGGAGTTAGGATTGCCGGCAAAGGCTAAGTAGCGTTTATTCATGCCGAAGGCTCCAGTTTTTCTACCGTGATGTGGTCAGCTTCATTGTTCCGCAAGGTCAGGGTGAAGCCGCGCAGGCGTATCGCCACCGGATCTTTCAGGGGGGCGCGACCGACAATTTCTATCTCCGTGCCGGTTACAAGCCCCATGTCACGGATGCGACGTCCAAGCTCGCCTGCGGCGCTGATGGCGACAATGCGGGCTTTATCGTGAAGCTGCAGGTGCCTGAGGGATTGCTGCATAGGTACTCCTCTCATCGATTACGATAACTAATATCAATTTTGTCTGAGTGCTATATGTGGTTGGGCTGATTTGGGGCTGCCCTAACAATTGTACGTATAAAAGTCAATAGTTGAGCCAAAAGTTGCAGGTTACACAGGAGCTGATTTTACCGACCAGATGGTGTGATTTGGCGAAAAGGTCTTGTGGTATGCAGATGTGTACCGCAATGGGATTGCGTTGCGCCATTATTGCGGTATTTTCGCTACTGAGCAAATGAAAAATTTTATACTGCGTACTGCGGTGGGCATGCTTCATCAGGAGGATCCTTTTTAGCAGGATAGGTATCGCCTCTTCGGTATCAACGTAAATGTTTACTAAAATACTTAAATCATCACAGGAGAACATATGTTTGTGGCAGCAGAACGCACAAGTGAATCTATCCCCTTACCGGGGCGACTATTTCTTTTGCCGGGGCTGGCAGCCGATGAGCGAATGTACGTAGGTGTGCGCCATTGTCTGCGGACCAGCGCTACAGAGTTCAGCTCTAAGTACGGGGTGGCGCTCGACGAAGCGTTTATCACGCCGCGTCTGCTTGTGCCACACGCAGATGAAACCATGGAGGCTTATGCGCAGCGCACCGCGGCGCAGCTGGAGCTGAAGCCACACGATGTTATCGGCGGGTGCTCATTTGGGGGTATGGTGGCAGCTGCGATTGCACGGGCGCAACCTGTAGCCGGTCTGGTGTTGCTGAGCAGTGCCCTTGATTCGGCCACCCAGGTACGTGCCGCTCCGGTGTTGAATCGTGTGGCACAGAAGCTCCCTTTTGCATGGGTGCGTAAGTTTCTTGCTAGTGATTTTTTTCTCCGCGCCGTCTTTGGTGCCGCCGCGCCGGAAGAAATCGAACTTGGGCGTACCATGTTGCTAGAAACTCCGCCACTTACGTTGCGTCGTGGTGGTGCGTTAGCGGCAACATATCACTCCCGTGCCCCTATTCTGGCACCAGCGTATGCCCTGCATGGAGAGGAGGACCGGGTGCTTAAGGCCCCCAAGCTTGAGTATTGCACCCTTGTCCCTGCCGCTGGGCACGGTCTGGTGGTGTCGCACCCGCAACTAGTGGCAGATTTTTTGGGCGCGGTAACGCAGAAAATATATGCAGCGCCCGGAAGCTAATAAAAAAGCCCCGCAGAAGTCCTGCGGGGCTTTTTTGTTGTTGCCGAACTAGGAACAGATGTGCCTAGAACTTGTAACCGATAGCGACATAACCACTGAAGGCTTTGCCGTCTTCATCCCCGTAGACATACTTTTCATCCGAGTAGAAGATGTCGTATGTCCCTTCTACTCTGGTGTAGAAGGCGTCGGTGAAGTTGTAGGTTCCACCGAGGGTGAAGGAGTACTGCTCATAAGAAAGATCGGAATATCCATCAATTTTATTGTTCTGCTCCCAAGTTTCATAATTTACCGAAGCGTATGGTCCCGGGGTTTTTAGGCCATTCTGGGCCAGGGGGATTGTGCCGTTTCCGGAGTAGGCCCCTGCTTCAGCATACATTGGAGCACGCTCGCTAAAGTCCCAGTCCCAGCTGTCTTGCGCATTGCTGTAAACAACGGAGGTGTTGAGCGTTAACTTGTTAGTTGCCTGGTAGTCGGCACTAAGTGAGAGGGTATGTACATAAGAATCATATTCAGCAACGCTGCAGATCGACCCAAACTGGGCCGAAGATACATCGTTCGCTCAGCCATGGTACCAGCCAACGCAGGAGCGATTTTCGCTATCCTGTTTGCTGAAATTGTACGCCATGGTGAGGTTGAGCTTACTGGTTGGTGCATACCAGAAGGTTGCCCCTGGTACGATGGTGGTCTGCTCGTACTTGACGCTATCATTCTCCTCATAGCGCAGACGTGCATACACTGTAGCCGCCATGTTCGCAGAGGGTGCCCAAGTGGTGCTGAACTTAGCCTCGTGTACATCTTCTGGCAGACTGGTAGAGCTAAGATCACGTGCGGGGTATACATCGTTCCAGTACAGGGTGTTGCCCGATGCATCCTGAATGGTAGGCAGCATCATCAGACCTGAGCCAAAGCCATCCGGAGTGCCTTGGAGCTGTGCGATGCCAACGTGGGCACCAGGCAGAGGGTCATCGATGCTCTGGTATTTGTAGCTGACACGTGCAGAGAGGGTTTTGTTGATTCGAGTCTTAAGAGCTCCTTTGAGGGTATGTGTTTCAGTTCTCCCGAGCTCGTTGTCGTCCCGATCAATTTCTTCATATTCATACCCAAAACGTAAAGTCGTGGATTTTGCCAAGCGGAACATCATGTCCGCCCCAAATTCACTCACTTCACGTGTCGCTGAGGAACCGTAAGTGTCAGTAATTCCTAAATTGTTAATGAATTTCACGGTGTTGGCTGCTTCGCGCGCCGGGTAGTAGATCGAGTTGCTATCAGCATCGATCTCGTAATATTTGCCGCGCAGAGAAAAGGTGGCAGATTTGCCGAGCTTAGTCGCCAACTTCGCCGCGAAGGACTCGTACTCACTTTTCAGCTTGTTGCTTCCTTGCAGGAAGTAATCGCCCTGAGTGGATGATTTGGAGCTTTCAATATCTGATTTTACGTAGCTGGCAGAAATGCTGGTGTCGCGGGGTAGATCAACTCGTGCTTTGAGCATGTGGCTTTCTTTTTCTGAATCTGGGGTACGACCAAATTCTAAGTTGTCGCCACCGTACAGCATTTGATGGGCGGCACTGCCATTCTGCATTACATCGTAAAAGCGGGTGGGGGCGTTGGCGTCTTCGTTGAAGCTACGATTCATGTACTCGTAGTCAGCGGTCAGGATGCCGAATTTACCCGTAGCTCCGAAGGTGAATTCTTCGGTACGCTCATCAATCTTCTTTCCTGCGGCAGACACATGACATCCGTCACATTTGGACAGACCGATCGCCTGCTCCATCCCCTCACGGGTTTCAATTCTAGAACCTGCTTTGAAGGTGATGTTGGAAAGTTGCGGAATTACCAGCTCTGCTTCGTTTTTCCATTCGCGCCGGGTAACAATATAATTGTTGCTGACTTCTTGATCCCAAGCGGCAGCCGGATCGTAGGTGTTCATCTGAGCGCCACCAATGTTAACATTGGGGTCGCCGGTAGCCTTGATAAGGTCTGCATAGATTTTGTCGGTAGTTACGCTTGGTTGTGAACCGCCGATATCGTTGCGACCTGTCGCGCCCATTTGGCTCAGGGTTTCGTGGTCCTTGCGGTGCTCCAGAATGTTGAGTTCACTATCAAGGCGGAAGATGCGCCCAGCGTCGATGCGCAGTTCGTGCATTTGATCGCGGGGCCCTTTGGTTTCGCTCTCAACTTCGAGCAGGAATTTGTCTACTTGAAGATCAAGGTTCAGCTTGGGCGCTAGGGCGACTCCGTCATCGTTTCGGACTGAACCGTACTCATTTACACGTGCTGCATTCTTGTCGGTGGTGATGCCGCTCATCCCCATTTCCCAAAAACCGCTGATACGGGCATTATCTGCGCCGGCTACAGCTACGGAAGTGGTGACCATAAGCGCCAGCACCGACAACAGTGCAAGCAGCCATAATTGGCTTTGCTTCATAGTAATTGCCTCCTTTTAATTTAACGGGTCAGACCGCCGCCAGTAAGTGGCTGAGACGGATAGTCACTGCCATGCACCACTTTGTGACAGGTGGTACACTTGGTGCCGAATGAGGTCTGGAACCCTTCACTGCCATGTACGTTGACGAGGTCTGACTTAGCTTGGCCAGCTGCATTGGTGAGGACATTTTTGGGGTCATCGTAGAGTCCACCAGTACCGTTGTATGCAGCAAAATCAGCTGGATCAACCGCGTGGTTGGAAGCACGTAGGATGTGGAAGTGTCCTTCATGGCACTGCAGACACAGGAATGGCTCATTCTGTACCAGCAGATTGTTAGCCACACTACCGTGCGGGTCGTGGCAGATGGTGCAGTCGTCTTCAACTGGAGCATGACCGAATACAAACGGCCCTTGGTAGCGGGTGTGGCAGTTCAGGCACAGGTCGTTGAGACGTTCGTTGGTATTGAGGCTTTCCCCTATGGCGCCGTGAACATTGTGGCAGCTGGAACAGTTCATTTTGCCTTCTTTAATCGGGTGGGTGGAGGGGAAGTGGCTCTTGGCATGCTCTTCTTGGTGGCAGGAATAGCACAGCTCGGGGTCTTTGGCTTTGAGGCTGAATTTGCCTACGCCAGCATGAATGTCGTGGCAGTCTGCACAGCCGACATCGCCCAGGGCGTGCTCACTGTGAACATAGTCCATCAGTTTGCCATCGGTGTGACATTTGACGCAGATGGCGGATGCCTGATCCGAAGTCAGTTTGGCGGGACGGATAATATAGTCAGCATCGCCGTAGTTCTCTACGTGCTGGCTCCCTGGTCCATGGCATGCCTCGCAGCCCTGCTCGGCACCCATCAGTTCCCAGTCTGCCAGACGACCGTGGATGGTTCTGGCGAAACCTTCCTCACCGGTGGATGCTGCAAACATCTCGCCGGCCATGCCGTCATGACAACCGTAGCAGGAATCTGCTCCTACATAGGTTGCCCCCTCGATAACCGGTAGCGTTAGAACCTTCTCCCGAATGGTACCTGTGGCGCACGCGCCCAGAACCAGTAGCAGGGGAAGGGCCTTCACCAGCCATGAGGCCTTGGTGTTGAACTTCCTTCGCATGTTCTCTCCTTTCGTTCTTCCTACAATGAATTAAATATCCCCGACCTGAAAAACCCCAAGCAGCGGGATGTCTGCCTCTGCTACGCGGTGTGTTTTCAGTGCGGGAGTTTCCGCGGCATGCAGCACAACGTGTGTGCAAAACCACAGCTGCAATACCGCATTCTCACCATTGATGCGCTGTGTACAATACTTATGGCGAATGCTAGAGTAAAACGAATCATTCTTATGCGCTTATAAGCAACGCTTATAGGGTTACGTAAGGATGTGAAATCAGACGGTATCAAAGGTTGTGTCCGCTTTAAACCAGTAGGGCACCCTCTTCTGCGCACGCATCTCCGGGACATACACAACATGGAAACACAATATCTTCGCACTCTGATAATGGTGGCGGAACAGGGGAGTTTTTCCCGCGCTGCGGAAAAGCTGCATCTGACTCAGTCGGCGGTATCGCAGCGCCTGAAAAACATGGAAGCCTGTTGCGCCGTTCAGTTGCTTGACCGCTCCGGGCCAGTGCTTAAACCCACGGCAGCGGGGCAGCACGTGTTGGAGGCGGCGCGCCAGATTATTGCCCTTGAAGAGGCAATGTTTTTCGGACTGGAAAGACTGGCGCAGCGCAAAAATTTAGCCATAAGCTGTACCATGGCAACGGGGGTGGCACATATGCCCGACCTGTTGCATGAGTTTTCTGTCGCCCATCCGGATGTGGATGATTTGCGCTTTTTGTTCAACACCCCTCAGCAGGCTCTAGACGGACTGCGGGCGGGCGAATTCGATGTCGCCATTGTTGAACATCTGTGCGATCAGGATTTTAGCGCCCTTAGATCTGAGCCACTACCTCCGGACCGGATGGTGTTTGTCGGTTCGCCGCAGTTGGGGTTGGACGCCGCAGAGGTAACCCTTGAGCAGTTATATCCTTTTAAGCTATTCACGCGCCGCGACGGGTGTAGCTGTTACGATCTGCTATGCCGTAATCTCATTGATAGGGGCGGCAATATCTGCAAGTTCAGTTACGTCATGATGAGCGATGACTACGCGTTGATGTGCAAAGACTTGCTGGCAGTGCGAGGGATAGCCTATGTATCTGAAGCGGTAGTGGCAAGATATCTGCGTAGTGGAGAACTGGTGGAGTATCGCCTTGAGGGGTTCAACAATGTGCGTCAGCGCAGTATGGTGACGCGCCTGTGCGATGCCTCGGCGCTGCTGCAGGACTTCATGGCATGTACAC
>Ga0265295_1004110_pt1 | contig 19995 bp, 19 predicted proteins | sample Munlansysbiofilm_FD_192503 | JGI IMG/M metagenome (GOLD analysis project Ga0265295, IMG submission 192503) | Leachate microbial communities from a municipal landfill in Southern Ontario, Canada - Methane capture system biofilm | ecosystem: Engineered > Solid waste > Landfill > Unclassified ... | reverse complement strand
ATCTTCTTTTGAAAGTGTGTTACGGGCAATCATTTCCTAAAGATGTTTTACGCAAGTATGTATTAGAATCCCAGGCTGAACGGGAATTTAAAAGTGCAGACATTTTATCTAAAATGGGAATTCTAACACCCAAATCTTATTTTTCAGCATTTTCAATATCCCCCTTTACTAAGGGTTTGGTTGAATCTATGCATGAAATGGATTTTTTAGATGGTTTTGAAGGCTTGAACAAACATTTCATTCACAGACACGACTCCCTTGATATTATTCGCAGCTTTGCCCGGGATCTTGCCATTATTACAAATGAAATGTTAATCCCCAAGGACCTGGGGCTGGGAAACATTATGTACAAGACAGAAGAAGCTAAACTAGCTTGGCTGGACACTGATTTAAAAAAAATCAGTAATAAAAAGAAACTGACCCATAAGATTATAACATCTTTGAATTCCCGTTTTTTGAAATATTTAAACAGGCATCAGGTTGGAGTGTTCTGGGATGTATTTTCTGAACGATCAACGATTCTGTAACAAAATGAGGTGTAAACCTTGAAAATAGCCATCCTGGTAAAACGGTTCACCCTGTCCGGCGGCAAGGAACGTTATGTTGTGGAGCTTGCCCGCTCTTTATGCCGCCTCGGCCACAGTGTCGATGTATTCGCCTGCAAAGCCGATGATCGTCTTCTGGAGGGAATGGGGTTTTTCCGTGTTGAAAATCGTTTTACATTTTCAAGCGTATTAAACACCATCTCCTTTGTCAGGGAAACAGCAAAGATGCTCATGCATCACAGCTATGATATTGTTCACTCCCATGAGCGTAACTATACCCAGCGAATTCTAACCTTGCACAGTTTTTCCTACTATGATGGTCTTGAGAGATACTCCCGGCTGAGAAAAATTGATCAAAAGTATTTGAGCCTGCGCAGTTGGCTTTATCTCTGGCTTGAAAAAAGGCAGATGAAGACCCCCTGGCTTGTTTCGGTTTCAACTGCCATATCAAGGGATGTGAACACACACTATCATCGGTCGGCCAATGTCGTTGAGATCCCTCCGGGTGTGGATTTAGATATGTTTTCCAGGGATGGTTTGGAGTTGATGCGAGAAAAAGAAAGAAAAGAGAGAAATCTTGGGGAGCATGATCTTGCAGTTCTCTTTGTCGGCTCTGCCTTTCAGCGCAAGGGTCTTGACCGCTTAATTCCTGCCATTGCCAAGGATATGCGGTTGTTTGTGGTCGGAAAGGGGGATAGAATTGTAAAATTTAAGCAGATGGTCAAGAATTACGGTCTTGAAAAAAATATCAGCTTTGAAGGAATAACAGATGAGATTAAAAAATATTATGCCCTTGCCGATGTTGTGGTCCTCCCCTCCAGATCGGAGGCCTTTGGCATGAGTGTTCTGGAGGGCATGGCCTGTGGATTGCCCGTGATTGTAAGCCACAACTCTGGAATTGCAGATCTGATCCAGCACGGAGACAATGGTTTTTTAATGCAAAAAAATTCGGAACTTCCGGGTTTATTAGATCTAATGCGGTCTGCAAAGGAAAGGCAAAAGATTGGTAATCGTGCCAGAAAAACGGCGGAGCAATATGGCTGGGCAAGGGTTGGACGCTCCCACGAGATTCTATATGAAAAAATTTTATCGGAAGAACTAGCTAATAAAATGGCAGGTTAGATTTACATGGACAAAATGATGGATGATGTGTATTTTAAAAAAACCTTTTCTATGGTCATGGGGTGTAAAAGATCATTTTTATCTGACACCATGCTGGAACTCCTTAATAATCCAGATTTTATTCTGAACCACAGCAGCACTCAAATCATCCAGAACAACTTTAAAAGCAAGGTCGGTATTGTTAACGTAGATGACAAAAAACTCGTTATCAAACGCCATAACTACAAATCCCAATGGCATAAATTCAGGCGCTATTTCAGACCAACACGGGCCTGTCGAAACTGGCACTATTCAAACTTGCTGCAATCCAAAGGGGTTTTAGTGCCAGCGCCTGTTGGTTTTGTCGAACAAAGAATCGGTTTATTAAGGGGCATGTCCCACTTTATTTATGAGTATGTGGAAGGAATTACAGGAGAGTCCTATTTTAAACAGCATCTTGATTGCCCTGAAAAGATAGACCAGGGAATGGATATGGTAGTTTCACTTGTTCTTAAAATCAAAGACCTGGGCCTCATCCATGGTGACATAAGGATGTCCAATTTGATTTTTAAAGACAATAAACTCTGGTTGCTGGATTTCGATGATATACGAAAAAGAAGCTGGTATAAAGCACAACGCACTAAAAACAGAGATATCCGCGGTCTTAAAAAAGATATATTCTACAATATTCCTCCCACTCTTCAAAATAAATTTTTAGATAGGCTGTCATCATTTTAACATGATTTCAGGTTTGATCCATACCAGGGTATTTAATAATATATACTTAATGAATTAAAAAATGAAACCAACACAAAACATCAGTTTAAACCGGTTGGGCCTGAGACATTTAAACCTTTCCTATCCCACCTGCATCTACCTTTTATTAACAACCTTTATTTTTTTGAACCCTTTTCCAAGAATAACAGCGATTAAAGAGATTGTTTTTTACACCGCTGTTTTACTTGTAATTATATCCATTGTTAAACATAAAGTAAAAATCTCGTTTCGATCTTTTTTGACGTCTCCTTTTTTATTCTTTACTGCATGGACCATGGTTGGGCTTTTTTTCTCCCTGGATAGAACCAACAGCCTTCATGCTTTTTACTCCCACCTAATCAAATATATGCTGTTCTATTACATCCTTATAAACTACTTTAAGACAAAAGATCACCTCTACCAGCTCTCTGTTGCAATTATCGTTTCCGCCACCCTTTTTTCAGTTGTCAGCCTGATATTTTTTTATGGAGTCAATAATTTTCCACTGAACACACGATTTGGAATAACCTTTAAAAATTGCGCTACTAACGTAATGGGTTTCAACACTGTTTTTGCAATGTTGCTATCCCTTTTCATGGTTCAAAAAAAACCTGACCCAAAGATAGGTATCCCCTTCTTTGCCTGTGCCCTGATTTTGTTTGCGGCATCTGTTTTAACCCAGTCCAGGGGAACTATATTGTCGATTGCAGCCTCACTGCCCCTGATCTTTATTCACAAAATAAACTTCAGAACAACCATCCTTGCCTTTGTTCTTATATTTCTTGCGCTGATTCCTTTAAAAAACAGACTTTTTGAACTTAACCTTCCAGAGAACAGCAACAATGTCAGAATGGCTATCACCCTGTTTTCCTTTGAAATAATAAAGGACCACCCGGTCTTTGGTACAGGTTTTGATACCGACACACTCAAGAACAAGAGTCTCATAGATCCCAATATATACCTGCCAAGAATTTCAGAACCTTACAGAAAAATTTTTAAGACCCAGGAGTATATACTTCCCCACAGCATGTTGCTGAGCATAGCTGTTCGCCTGGGTCTTGTGGGACTCGGACTTTATTTATGGATACTTGGAGCAACAACGGTTGTTTTGATCAAATTAATCTGCCATGGGCGGGATGAGGAGATAAAAACCTGGGCAAGGTACATCCTGGCAGCCTTTACCATGTTTTTTTTCAAAGGACTGGTTGAACCTGTTTCAACCCATTTTTGTGAAGTTATCTTTCATACGATACTAGGAATGGCTACAATCCTATGGAAGATCAACGAGAACAGCGAGTCAACCCATTTGTACACCAGAAATTGCCGGACAAAAGGGTCTCCTTTAACATAGCATCGTTTTTCATAAAATTACCCCTGTCATTTTCCCGGTGCCAGAGATGGAAACAGACCGCCATGAAAAGATGTTCCCTTCTTCTTAATCCATAGTTGTAAAGCCTTGCCACAAGCTCGGAATCCTCCCGGCCCCAACCCTTGAAATCTTGGTTAAATCCGTTTACGGCAAAGAGGTCCTCCCTGAAGAATCCCATGTTGCACCCCCTGACTCCCGACAGCCTGGTGGTTGTCAAGGCGGGGAACAGAGGCATTCGAAGCAGGTGGTGGGCATTGGAAATCCTTCCCTTCAATGCATCCATAAAAAGTTCCAATATTCTATTGGTCTTATCAAAGTCAAAGGAGGCTTCAAGTTCTTGTTCCACAATCACCCGCTTTCCCTGGAAAAAGAAACCCGGTTTTGCCAGTCGCATATGATCTTTAATAAAATGCCGGCCTGGAATGCAGTCTCCGTCAATGGAGACAATATAGTCGCCCGACGATTTCAGGATTGCTCTGTTCCTTATCTCAGCCAGACGAAACCCAAGATCTTCATGCCATACATGCAAAACAGGACAGCGGGGTGACAAAGAGACAATCTGATTGACAAGATTTGTGGTTTCCCCACGGGAACCGTCATCGGCCACAATGATCTCATGGGGAACGCTCGACTGATTTAAAAGCCCCTCAAGCACACGTTTCAAGGCATCCGGCCGGTTATAAGTGGCCACAATAACAGATAATTTCATAGGGTCGGCTCCAACTGATTTTTTACAGATAAAAGGACACTTTCAACGGTAATACCCTGCATGCAGCTGCAATGGGAGCAATGGCGCTTAAAACAGGGGGAACAGACTAGGTTTGACCGGACAATCCCATGGTTTAGGCCGTAGGGTCCTGTGCGCCAGGGAGCGGTTGATCCGAAGATGGCGACCACCCTTGTTCCCACTGCCGCCCCAAGGTGCATGGGACCGGTATCCGTAGTGATCAGAAGATCTGCTCGCCGGTAGAGAGCTGCCAGGGTTTTAAGGGTGGTGAGACCCGCCAGGTTGACACAGGGGCGCACAGTCATGGCAAAGATAGCCTCGATCACATCCCTGTCGCCAGGGCCGCCCGTAAAGACAATATGAATCCCGTATCTCTCCTGAAGGGCATCGCTCAACTCTGCAAAACGACGGTTGTCCCACAATTTTGTAGCCCAGGTGGCCTGGGGATTGATGCAGACCAGGCGTTGTTCAGGATCAATTCCCCTTTCTTTGAGCAGAGCCACCATGGTTTCATGATCGTCAGAAGAAAAAGGAAGCCTGTACTCGACCCTTTTCGTTGGGATACCAAGGGCTTCGATCATCATCAATCCCCGCTTCAGGGCATGGATCTCCATGCTGATGGGGGGAATTCTCCGGTTGTAGAAGATATGGCTCTGCTCGGCATGGTCCATGCCCCTGTCAAATCCTGCCTTTACCCTTCCCCTTGCGAGCATGACCATGACACCACTCTTTAAAAGACCCTGAAAATCTATGATCAAATCATATCGGGTATCCCTGAGTTCCTGTACAAAGGCCAAAATTTTTACGGCACCGATTAGGAACGATCTGGAAAAAAGTTGCTTTACCAGTTGCTTGCGCCTTGAGACAATTACACGGTCAAGGGCTTCGTGGCCGATCACGAGATCAGCCGCAGCCTCTTCCACGAGCCAGGTGATGTGGGCCTCTGGAAAATGATTCCGAAGGGAGTTAAGGGCCGGAAGGGTGTGGATCACGTCTCCAATGGCGCTCATCTTTACGATCAGAATATTCATCAGGCAAACCATCCTTCCCGATCCATGGTTATATCCCTATCCATACCCATGGCCGCCCCATACACCATATCAACGGAAATCTTATCCATGCATTCGTGGTGATCATAGCGGCATTCAGGCTTCATGCAGGGGCTGCAGGGAACAGGTATCCGGACTACCTTTGAATTAGTGTTAGAAGGAGGCGTGGTAACCGGATTGGTGGAACCAATTATGGCTACCTGGTTGACGCCAAGGGCTGCTGCGGCATGCATCAGCCCTGAATCATTGGTGATAAAAAGCAAACAGCGATCTATCAGGGCAAAGGCCGTTGAAAGGGTTGTCAAACCAGCCAGATTGATGCAGCACTCCCCTGACATGGCCGAAATTTCCTGTCCCAGGCCATGGTCCCCAGGGCCGCCTAATATGAGAACCTTGACTTTGAAGCGGTCTGAAAGTCTTTTGGCAAGGGCTGCAAACCGTTCCGAGAACCAGCGTTTGGCCGTTCCACCGGTGGCACCCGGGTTAATTGCTATTATGGGATTTGACCGAGCAAATCCATGGAATGGAGTATGGAATCCTTCATGGGACAGAGCAGTGGTATCGTCATTATCTCGGTCCTTCTCCTGGATCAGCCCATGATTTTGAAGAATCTTATCCGCCTCAGCCCTTGCACCTTGATCGATGAAAAGATCGAGGGTCCTGCCGTCATCCACAATCCCTGTTCCCCTTAAGATTCCCCGGTAGTAATCAATGAGATGGACTTTTTTAAGGTTTGGGTCAAGGGCGATGCAGGGATTCAAAAGTAAGCCCCTAGCGTCGGTGTCATATCCCAAACGCTGGGGTATCCCGGCAAGCCAGGAGATCAGGGCCGCCTCAAAGGCGTTCTGCATCAAAACCGCCAGATCAAATTTATGCTGCCTCAAATCCCTTGCAAGCCTGATGGTCCCCCACCCCTTTGTATGACGACCCTTGTCATCGTAAATAAGGACCTCATCCACATAGGGGTTGTTTTGAAACACCGGCGCCACCCAGGGTTTGACAAGCATGGTCACATGGCCTTGGGGAAAGTTCTTCTTAACCGCCCGCACTACCGGTGTAGTCATGATGGCGTCCCCAACCCAGTTGGCACCCCGGATCAATATCCTGGGGCGATCTGAAGCGCTCAGTTCAATTTTTTTCATCTATTTTAACTCGATAGCCAAATTAAATTAACTCTATGTATTTCCCTCTGTGCTTCATTACCCGCACTATCTTAATAGCTGTTAACAATCAGCAGTTCTACTACCCGACACCCAAAACCCAACACCTACTAGTTGGGCCAATCGCAATAGACCTTAGTCTTCCATCGATTGTGAACCCAGAACCACTGGTCAGGAGAACGCCTTACCATGGTTTCAATGGCAGAGGTGTAGTTTTGGGTGTTGATCTCCAGATCTTTGGTTCTGTCATCGGTTATCACAGGGGAAATTTCCGGCAAAAACTCGATAACATAGCGCCCCTTCTCCCTGATGATGAACATGGGAACAACAGGCACCCCTGTTCGCATGACAATGGATGCCACACCCTTGTTTGTGCAGGCAAGTCTGCCGAAAAAATCCACATAACATCCCTGGTACCAGTCCACGTTCTGGTCGAGCAAAGTACCAACCACGTATCCTGCGGCAAGGAGTTCGTCCACCTTACGGCCAGCACCCTTCAACGGAATGAGCCTTGTGCCGAACCGTTCCCTCATTTCCAGCAAAAATCTCTCAAGGGGCAGGTAGTCGAGTTTCCTGTACAAGATGGCCGTGTTAAGCCCCAGCATTGCCACGGCCTCGCAGAGAAGCTCCCAGTTGCCCATGTGGCAGGTAAGGGCAAGAACCCCCTTTTTCTGTTCAAGGGCCGCTTCCAGGTGTTCATACCCCTTGAAGGAAAAATAGCTGGAAAATTCGTCCTGCTTGAGGTTATAGGCCCAGCCGACTTCAAAGATCATACCTATTATGTTTTTAAAGACCTGGCGGGCCATTTTTTTAATTTCCCGTTTGGTCATGGTTGCCCCATAGGCATGGGTGATATTATCAAGGACAACTATTCGATGGCGCTGGTCAATGACAAACCACAGTCTGCCTAGAAAATTGGAAATTTTTCTTGCAACGGGCCTTGGAATGATCCCGATTGCCTGTACTAAAAGCTTTATCAGCCTGTAAATGGTATCGTCTTTCATCTAATCCTTTTTTTTCTGAAAAAGAAGGTACTGGGTTTTAGGTGTTGGGTACCTAATACCTAATACCTACTGCCCTTGGCCAAGGGCAAAAGGCCTTGGTTTTCCAACGGTTATGAACCCAGAACCACTGTTCAGGACAGCACCTTATCATGGTTTCAACGGCAGATGTGTAATTCTGTGTGTTCACCTCCAGATCTTTAGTCCTGTCATCGGTTACCACCGTGGGAACTTCGGGTAAAAATTCGATGATGAAGTTCTCCTTATCCCTGATTATGAACATAGGAACCACAGGCACACCAGTCCGCATTACAAGGGATGCCACGCCCCTGTTTGTGCAGGCAAGTCGGCCAAAAAAATCCACATAACACCCCTGGTACCAGTCTACACTCTGATCGAACAGGGTGCCGACCACGTATTTTTCAGCAAAGAGTTCGTCCACTTTGCGGCTAGCCCTCTTCAGCGGGATTAGCTTTGCGCCGAAGCGCTCTCTATATTCCAGCATGAATCTATCCAGGGGGGGATAATCAAGCTTCCGGTAAATGACACCCGTGTCTTTCAGGCGCATGGACACACCCCAGCAGAGCAGCTCCCAGTTGCCCATGTGGCAGGTAAGGGTAAGGACCCCCCTATTTTTTGAAATGGCCGCTTCCAGGTGTTCCCACCCCTTGAAAGAAATATGTTCAGCAAGTTGATCCGGCTTAAGATTATAGGCCCAGCTGACCTCAAAGAGCATTCCGGCTATATTTTTAAAAATCTGCCGGGCCATTTTTTTGATCTCAAGATTGGTCATGGTGCTTCCATAGGCATGGCCTATGTTTTCAAGGACAACGGTTCTATGGCGTTGATCAATGGCATACCAGAGGCGACCGATAAAATTGGATATCCTCCTTGCCACGGGCCTTGGAATCGTGCCGATTATTCGTATGCAAAACTTTATCAGTCTGTAAATGGTATCATCTTTCACCTTACCACCTTTTTGACCCTATCTTTTAACAATTCAACATGCTCCACAAACTCAATCCCTATGCCGATTACAACCAGATCCAGAGGCCATACAAGGTCCCTGTCAAGCCGGGCATAATCCTTCTCCGTTGTGATGAAAAGATCAACAGTCAGATCAATCCCGACCGCCTTGATAGTCTCAATATCAAGGCGGTTATACCTGTGATGGTCAGAAAACTCAAGATGGCCTTTTACCCCTGCACCCAGTTGTTCCACGCTTTTCTTGAACCCGGGATTGTCTGAGATCCCGGAAAAGAGCAGGACCTGTTTGCCGGCTATCAGATTCAGGCCGACTGAACGATTTTCAACCCTGGTGTGGGCGGGTTTCAAGCAGTGAAGAAAAGGCCTGTGACAGGTCATGAATAAAGCTTTTTCAACTCCAAGGCCAGTCAGACATTCTTTTAACCGCTGTTTTAAAGCGGATGGGCTGCATTGCAGTCTGTCATCACCTTCACACCTGAAATCGCCCGAAAATTCCCAGATCTTCTCGCACCGGGTAAAGACAACAAGTCCTGCCCGCTGACCTATAACTCCGGGCAGTTCCCTTAACCTGCCTGCAGGAAGGAGCCGCCCGTTGCCAAAGGGTCGTGCTGCATCCAGCAGAACAATATCAAGATCCCGCTGCAGCTTTAAATGCTGGAAACCATCGTCCAAGACTATCACATCGGGGGCAAAAGCAGCAATGGCTCTCAGGCCCGCCCGATAACGATCTTTGCCCACGACCACGGGAAAAGAACGCCGCATTGCCATCATAAAGGGCTCGTCACCGGCCAGGCCCGGTCGAAGAAAAACCTCGTCCCCGTTGCCCACAATTGCGGTGTCAGATTCCAGGGTGCCACCATATCCCCTGCTCACCACAACGGGCTTATACCCCATCTCCTTTACAAGTTCGGCAACATAAATGGCCATGGGTGTTTTGCCGCTGCCCCCTGCAACAATATTGCCGATGGAGATCACCGGGCAGGCAAGCTTTTTTGATTTTAAAATGCCCCTTGCGTATAAAAGAGACCTGGTGTCCACCACCCACCCGTAAATTTTTGAGAGAATCACCAGAAGGTGTTGGAAGGAAAAGGGGCTGACCTTGAAGTCCGTGGCGGAGATCTGTTCGATTCTCAGGGTGAGTCGCTGTTTAAAGGATTCAGGCACTCGAAACATCCCCCTTACAACCAATCAAGGATAGGGTCAGATCGACCGCACCCCTGTTCTTCAAGAACAAATCGGCAGCCCGAGCGCCCATACTCTGTGCCAGAACCGGGTCATGGATCAGCTGAACGGTCCTGCGGATCAGGTCGTCCCTGTCTGAAACTGTGAAAGCTCCGCCATGGTCTACCAGCATCTGGGCCACCAGCAAAAAGTCCTCCATGTGGGGCCCAAACAGAATCGGCCTTGAAAAAGCAGCCGCCTCAAGGGGATTGTGCCCGCCAAAGGGAGCAAGGGAACCACCGATAAAGGCGATGTCACAGGCGGCGTAGAGCCGGGATAGAAGGCCCATGGCATCGACTAGAACAATGTCTACCTTCTCCCGCCTCTCCCTATTTTTTAATGTTGAGAGCATTCTAATCTCAAGCCCCTGTCTGGAAAACAGCTCCTGAATCTGCTCCGCCCTGTTTGGGTCCCTTGGCGCAACGACCATGACAAAAGGTGGGCATACAGGTTTTATACTTAAAAAAAGATCGGCCAGCAGCTGTTCTTCTCCAGGGTGGGTACTTCCTGCCAGAAAAAGGGTAAGATCATTGTCCCTCCCAAGGCAGTGCCTGAATTGAGCTATCTGGTCAGGGTCTACCCGGGGAGGTTCCTGGTCAAACTTGAGGTTGCCGCACACCTTGATTTTTTTGTGATCCACCCCAAGTTCCCTGAAACGGCGGGCATCTACCCCGGTCTGAACAAGAACCATGGAAAACAGTGAAAAAACCGGGCCAAAGATCCTTTTAAATCGAAGATATCCCCTGAAAGATGAAATTGAAAGCCTTGCATTAACGAGAAAAACCGGCACCTTTCGCCTGTTCAAACTCCAGAGGAAATTTGGCCATAGATCCGTCTCTACAAGAATTACCCTGTCCGGATCGATCCTTGAACAGACCCGGTTGACCGAAAGAAAAAAGTCAAACGGGAAAAGGGCGACCTGGTCAACCAGGGCAGTTTTGCCGTTCAGAAAAAGGGTCCTGGCCATGTTGAATCCGGTCAGGGTCGAGGCGGTAAAGATAACAGTAACCCCTTTGTCCTGAAGGCCCTTTAAGAGGGGTTTGGCAGAGATCACCTCGCCCACAGAAAGAGCATGGACCCAGATCCTTTGTTCATGGGGCTTTTTTCTCCGGATACCCGTACAGAGGCCAAAGCGTTGAACCAGTGTAGCCCGTCGTTTTCGAGAAAAAATGGCCAGAACAGGAAGAAAGGGCAAAGCCAGGAAAAGCGCACCGGACAGGATCAAATTGTATATGAGTATGAAGAGTTTCATGGGCCTAGTCGGTGTTCACAAGAAGGATAAGGGCAAAACAGATGAACAGGAGATTGGCGGCCCAGGCTGCCACAAGAGGGGGGAGCATTCCCCCATACCCAAGTGATGTGCAGAATCCATACAATATCCAGTAAAGAAACGATACCCCCAGGCCAATGGCAATCCCCAGGGGCAGCCGCTGCCTCACAACTGCGTGCATTCCTGTGATGGCACCGGTGATGGCCATGATAAGACAGATAAAGGGAAAGGCGGTCTTGCCGAACAGATCCACCCGATAGGTTGTGGCATCATACCCCTCTGATTCGATCTTATGCACATGGATTCCAAGCTCGGCAAAGCTCATCTCATCTGATTTTTTCACAACCGCCTTGAGGTCTTCGGGCAGGATATCAAGCTCGATTGACAGGATGTCATGGACGAGGACATTCGCCTCACCGGAACTTGATTCTCTTGATTTAAAGGTCTGTTCGAGAACATTGTCAAGGATCCATTCGCCCCCTGTAAAGTGTCCTTTCTCGGCGTCCAACCGTCTAATCAGGGTAAAATTGTCGTCAAAGAAAGTCAGAGTGACTCCCTGAACGGTCCGGTCAACAGGGTCAAAAAAGTTAAAGTGGGCAATGGTCCGGTCGGCCCTGATCCAGAGATCTTGCCTTACCGCATATACCCGCTGGTCGTTCTTTATCACGGAATATTTAATATGATTTGCTCGGGACATGGTCCACGGCACCAGGGTCTCGCCGAGGAAGAACATCATGGCGGCACCGACAATGCCGGCAAGAACGGCGGGTTTAACCAGGTAATAAACCGAGATGCCGCCAGCCCTGAGGGCCAGCAGCTCATTTTTCCTGTTCATGAGCCCGAAGGTGACAATGACGGCAAGGACAATGGCCGCAGGGGTAAGCTGGACAAACATGAACGGCAGTTTAAGAAAAACGTAGCCCAGAGCACCCACAAGAGTGATATCGCTTTCGAGGAACTTGTCCAGGTTGGACAGATAATCAACCGCAACAAAAATGGCCAGAATCACAAGGTGTATGATGACAAAAAACCTTACAAACTCCTTGAGCCAGTATCGATGGAGAGTGGTCATTGTATCGATCCTCCACCTGGAGGTGTGAGGCGCTTTTTAACGGCAAGGAGCACTCCTGCAAAAAATCTGGGCATAACCAATGGCTGCTCATTCCCAATTTGAATCAAGAGATAAATCCCGCCTCCACCCAGCACGACATTGGGCAGCCACATGCCAAGGACCGGGGGGTATCCGCCGGACTCGCCAGCGGACCAGCCTGCGGCAAGTAAAAGGTAATAAAGAATAAAGCAGAACATGGCAAGGCCAAATCCCTGGGTTTTTCGATTGGAAGCAGACTGCAACCCCAGGGCCATGGCAAGCAGCCCCAGGGCCATGCAGGCAGCGGGAAGGGAAAACTTTTCATGGAGTAGCATGCGGGCGGTGTTCAGCAAAATCTTATCGTTATCTGCGGAACTTTTCTTTATCTCCCCAAGCAGGGCAGTAAGGCTCATCTCATCGAGATCCACAGACGCTGAGGCTGACTTGACCGGCAGGTCATTAAAATCAAGATTGATGTCATAGGTGTCAAAGGCAACATTGTTCACTGACTTTGATTTCAAATCCACCTGGTTGACCGATCCTCCATAGAGGCGCAGGGTGTAGGAGCCGCTCGTGGCACCCCTGGCTAGAACTCCTTCAGGGGCCACCGAGATTGTCACCCTGTCCTTGGTTCTTCTGTCTTCAATGAAAAGATCCTTGAGAGTCTTGGTCTTCACATCCATGGCGCTGACATAGATCATGACATCCTTAAAGCTTGAGTTAAACTTTCGATCTGAAAGAGCAAGATTCAAGTTGGACCGGGCCATGGCAATACCGGTTGTTTTAAACAAAAGTTTTGACTGGGGAACTCCGAACAGGGTCACCCACAGGGTCAGCAGAGTGCCCATAAGGCAGAAGATAAGGACTGGCGGCAGGAGCCGGTAAATGGTCACCCCACCCCCCTTGAGGGCGATAATCTCATTATCTGCTGACATGCGCATGAAGGTCAAGAGCACCGAAATCATCACAGACATGGGAATGGTGAATTCCATGAACCTTGGAAGTGTATACAAGATGAGAAGAAGAAGGGAAACAACTCCGGTGTTATAATTCACAGCCATGTTGGTGATCTCAGGAATTCTAGTCATGAGAAAGATGGATGTGAGAAAAACAGAGCTGATGACAAAGGGCGGGATCAGCTCCCTGAAAATGTATCGGTTTATTGTTGTCATAATTTAGGGTGAAAAATATAGGTAATAGACCTAAGAGTCAAACTTTTTCTGTCAACCCACCCTGACCAAAATCAAATTTTAATGGACGGAACCTGTGATCCAGGTTATATTTCCCACCCATGAACTACATTGTAATAGCCAGCGGAGCCATAAAGGAATACGACTACTTTGTGCGCCTCATAAGACTTGCAGATAAGGTTGTTGCGGCCGATGGCGGTGCAGGGCATCTGAGAAAAATGAACATAGTTCCTGACATTGTTATTGGGGATCTTGATTCAATGGACAAAGAGACTCACATATTTCTTACACAAAACAAGATCCCCCTGATCACCCATCCCGTTGACAAGGATGCGACAGACACGGACCTTGCCGTTCAATGGGCCATGGAAAACAACGCCAGCTCTATAACACTCCTGGGGGTAACCGGCACAAGGATTGACCACACCCTGGCAAACATTTTTCTGCTTGAAAAAATCACCAGGGCCGGTATCGACTGTAAAATCGTGGATGACAACAACGAGATTTATCTGTTAATCGACAAAATCGAACTTTCAGGCGAACCCGGTGAATTTTTGTCGCTCATCCCCCTTACCCGATCGATCGAGGGAGTGACCATTACCGGGGTTGATTTCCCCCTTAAAAACCACAGACTTCCCATGGGGTCCTCCCTTGGGATCAGCAACCGTTTCACAGGCGAAACAGCCCATATCTCCATAAAAAACGGCATGGCCATCGTTACAAAATCAAAAGACTTTTAGCTCTTAGCTAACAGCTCAATTCCTGCTTGTGGGCTTCGTAAAGCTGCTCAAAAAGAACTGGAACACGCCTGTTGAACTCGGCAAGAAGAGGCAGCATGCTCTGGCGCATCTGAGGATGGGACGCCTTGGAGCATCTGAGCTTAAAGATATGCCGCCATTCTCTCATGTTGGCCGTCATCACAATATCGGTCTTGAGGCTGTTGGGCAGCACGCTCCTCGCCTCCTGGGCCCTGGCTCCTGCCGCAAGGAGATTGAGATAGGCCTTTTCGCACATTTCCATGGCCCTTTTCCACTCCTCAAACTGATCGGACCCTTCCTCCCAGAAGAACGGCCGTATCACGGTGATTTCGTTGCCGAACTTTTCCTTTGAGTAGTTGGCATACCTTGTGCTCTCCTGGCTGAACGAGCAGAGCCTGTGGCGCACAATCTCATGGGTGACGCCCCGGTCGCACACAAGCCTTACCGTGGCTGAGACATGCTCTATAACGCTCTCATGGCCCGTTTTCAGTATCCTTCTTAAAAAAGGGGCAGCCGTGCCTTGCTCAATCTTATCCTCAGATTTATAGCAGGTGCGGGCGGCGAGCTCCAAAAGCCTTAAAACCTCGTCCCCGTCAGCCATGTGAAGTATCTCAAAAGAAGGTTCAACTATCTTCATGATTCCAGTCTCCTAAATCCATCCTCTAATTCCAGTTTCCGAATTCAAATTTACTAGTAGTTGACATCTGCGTAATTGACCCACCCCCCTGCCCTGACAAGGGCAAGATCAAACTCGCCGACCTCAAAGGGAATCTCATCTGAATCAACACCGTTGTGGATAGTAAGGAGCATTTCATCGAGATCAGCGTTGATAATGGTATCCGTACCCTTATACCTCTTAAATATGTTGTCAATTGTGTCGGCATGGAGCGTCAGGGCCATCATGCCGCAGTTGAACATGTTCTGCCTGAATATCCTGGCAAACCCCGAGGCAATCACCATGTTGATGTTGTTCATCTCAAACACCCAGGGCGCATGCTCCCTTGAAGAGCCGCATCCAAAGTTGTTCCGTGTGACCACAACTGCCTTATCTTCACAATCGATCCCGGGATCAAACCCATCCAGGTTGAGATCCTCGAGGATATATGGCTTCAAGGCCTCTTTGGTGCTTTCCGTCAGGTACTTTGCAGGAATAATCTCGTCGGTATTGATGTCATCCCTGTCGAGGAAAAGGACCCTTCCGCTGAAGTTTTTCATCTGTATCACCCCCTATCCTGGCCGTTGCCGGAAAAAAGTTCAGAGTTGATTATCCTGCCGGCAATCGCCGATGCAGCAGCCGTGGCAGGGCTCATCAGGTGAACCATGCCGCCCTTGCCCATGCGCCCGTTAAAGTTACGATTGGTCGTTGATGCACAGGCTTCACCCGGTGCCAGGATGCCGTTGCTCATGCCAAGGCAGGCACCGCAGGTTGGATTCGTTACACAGAATCCGGCATCCATGAAGACCTTGATAATTCCCTCTTCAAGGGCCGCAGAAAAAATTTCAGGGGTGGCCGGAGAAACAATGGCCCTGAGAGTCGGGCTGATGGTCCTGCCCTTGATAATGCCGGCCGCAACCCTCAGGTCTTCGAGCCTTCCATTGGTGCAAGATCCGATGTAAACTTGGTCAATGGGAGTTCCCTCCAATTCGGAAACCGGGCGAACCTGGTCCGGCTTGTACCCGAAGGTCACCTGGGGAACAAGGGTTGTTACGTCGATTTCAAGGGTGTCACTGTAAACGGCATCCCCATCCGGGGCAAAGGCCATAAAGGCATTCAAGGCCGCCTCTTTTGAAGGATAATCCTCCTGGATAAACTTCCAGAGATAGTCCACAGTGACCATGTCCGGGGGGCAGATCCCGCTCGTTGCACCGGCCTCCACAGCCATGTTGCAAAGGGTCATGCGCTCTTCCATGGACATGGTTGCCACAGCTTGTCCCGAGAATTCGATGACACGGTCGGTTGCACCGTTAACACCCAGGGTCTTGATTATCCACAGGATCACATCCTTTGCATAAACCCCCGGTTGAAGGGTACCTGCAATGGAAACCTTCATGGAAAGCGGTCGCTTAAAGGCACACACGCCTTTCAATATTCCCACCTCAAGATCCGTGGTGCCGACCCCTGCTGCAAATGCGCCAAAGGCACCATGGGTGCAGGTGTGGGAGTCACCCATTATAATGGTGTAACCCGGGCGGACAAAACCTTTTTCCGGGAAAATCGCATGGCAGACCCCGTTTCTGCCGATATCGAAAAAATCCTTGATTCCATGGCGCCTGGCCCAGTCCCTCAATATCTTGCCCTGAAGGGCAGTCTTGGAATCCTTGGCCGGTGTCACATGGTCAATGACAGCCTTGATCTTTGACGGATCAAACACCCGGTCCTTGCCCCTTGCAACAAGATCCTCAATGGCAATGGGGGTGGTAATTTCGTGACAGAACACAGCATCGAGGGCCAGAACCACAACATCCCCACCGGGTTGGTCCACAATGTGGGCATCAAAAATTTTTTCGGCAATGGTTTTTCCCATTGGGCATCTCCTTGTTTACTTATTCTGGTCCTAATCAATGGAGGTCTCCCGGGGTGCTCCCTGGGATTTTGGGTCATGTTTTAAAAGGCACCCTGTCCATTCTCAAAGTAACGACCACATGGTTAATCTTCAAACAGTGTGAACTTTCTTTCCATGATAAACTCCAAGGTGATGGTGTTAATTTGGTAGCGGTACCTGAAAACCACAGATAGAAAACTCGTTCAATCTGTGACCCGGCCAACAAGAGGGTGAGGTGGTCACAAAGGGAGTAAAAACAAAAAGTGCCCCACGGGGGAGCACTTTTCATGGATTTTATAATTTAAACACAAGACTCATGAACAGCAGGAGCCCTTTGTACCGCAACTTCCACACCCTGAATCGCTCATTTCAAGCTTTGAGTCCAGGTGGAATCCCATACCAGTAAAATCAATTTTAATAAGCTTTGCATCTTGCATGAATTTTTTATCAGCAACAAATTTTAATCCTTTAACATCGTAGGTGTTGTCGCTGTCTTTAGGCTCATCCAGAGCCATTGCTAGGGAAGGGCCGCCTCAGCCACCCGAATTTAAAAAGATCCTTATGGGAGTAGGCTCTTTCCCATTAAAATATTCTAGAACCTGCGTTTTTGCAGCATCTGTGATTTCAATCATTGTTATACTCTCCTTAGTTCGTTTATTAAAATTCCAGAAGATTATTAATTGCCAGAAATAATCGCTGGTTCAAATAGTTTAATCACATACCTTTCGATTGTCAAGCGAGGAGAATACAACTTTTAAAAACCGCAGGATACAAGAATCTTAATCACGAAAGTCACGAAAAACAAAACTTATGGAAAAATTCTCTTTTTTCGTGGTCTTCGTGCCTTTCGTGGTTCCTATATTTTCCGTGGTTTATGCCCGACCCTGCCAGATACTGAAAGCCAGTTCTCAGCAATTCTAATTATGCAATGTCAGCGTTGGGGGCGACGGCCAGTATCGCCTTGCTGAACATCAAGAAACAAAGGGGATCAGATTTTCGGACAGGACAAACCCTAATAACCGCAAATTGTCTGAGGGAGACACGACCGAGTTTTTGCGGTTTGGGTTTGTCCTGGCTGAAAATCCCCCGACTTTCTTCGTTCAGCAAGGTGATACTGGCTGACGCTAAAGAAGGAAGTCAAAATTAGAACTGCTGGCCAGTTCCATTGCAAGTTGACTTATCGGCCATCCATATGATATTTTACCAGCTTTATTGAACGAAGAATTCATGACAACCACCCAAAAAAAGGACATTACCATGGAAAGAACACTATCGATAATTAAGCCAGACGGCGTGAAAAAAAACCTCATCGGAGAAGTTATCAAGCGATTCCAGGATCAGGGAATACATATTGCGGCTCTAAAGATGATGCATTTGACCCAAAAGCAGGCTGAAGGATTTTATGCAGTTCATAAGGAGCGCCCATTTTTTAACAGCCTCACCGAGTTCATGACTTCCGGCCCCATTGTTGTGATGATTCTTGAGGGTGAGGATGTCATCGCCAAGAACCGGAAACTCATGGGTGCCACAAACTTTAAAGACGCTGAAGAGGGAACCATCCGAAAAGACTTTGCAACGGACATCGAAAAAAATGTAGTCCATGGTTCAGATGCACCTGAAACAGCAGCCTTTGAAATCGGGTATTTTTTCAACGAGATGGAGATAGTCGGATAATTTAAACCCGGTATGATGGCCGGAGCATGCCCCTGAAAACTTCAGGAGGTATCTGCTCCGGACATTCAACCTCAAGGGGTTCATACCAGAGACCGGTTCATACTCCCCATGACATATCCCTCAAGATCCAGAGAAACATATTTAAAACCGATTTTTTTAAAACCCAAGACCACCTCCTTGCAATTTTTTTCCTGGATCAGATTTTCCATCTGATGATTCATCCCAGAATCCCGGGTCCCGGACTGGCATCCAAGCTCGATCCTTGCAACCTGCCCATGGCCATGGATACGTACCCGAACCCCTGTAAACCCCAGGGATCTCAAAAGAGTCTCACCCGCTTCAACCATTGCAAGCTTCCCAGGGGTGATAATGTCGCCATAGTGAATCCGGGTGGCAAGGCAGGACTGAGCTTCAAGATTCCAGGTTTCAAGCCCGACCTCCTTTGAAAGTTCCCGGATTTCAACCTTTGTCAACCCGGCATCTATCAGAGGTGCGATGATCCTCATCTCCCTGGTTGCCTCAAATCCAGGTCGATAATCTGCCAGATCATCGAGATTTGCACCATGGGCAACACTCTCAAACCCCAGCTCAGAAGCTTTCTCCCGAATAAAAGAAACGATCGCTTTTTTACAAAAATAACACCGTCTGTCTGTATTTTGAACAATCCTTAAATCCTCGAGCAAACTTACCCGGACAACAACATGCCGGACGCCTATCGACCGGGCCATACAAGCTGCATTCTCCACCTCATGGCGGGATTGGAATTCGGTTTGAGCTGTAATAGCAACAACAGAATCACAGGACTTTTTTGCAACTGCTGCAAGTAAAGAGCTGTCAACACCCCCGGAAAAACAAATGACAATTTTTTCATACTGCTTGAGATTTTGGATAAGAGTTTTTAATTTATGAGTCATCTACTACCTTTTTATTTATATTTATTAGCCCAAGTGGATATAAAGGCCGAGTTTTCGTTCAAACACTTTACAAAATATATTGAATTATATATGTGTTGGATTAAACTATCAACCGGATCAGGCGTTCAACAGAACAAAAAGTCCATAACCAACTTGACAAAAAGGGAAATCATGGCTGCGAAAAAGAAAACAACAACAAAAACAAAGGCCACTGCTGCCAAGAAGCAATCAGACAAAAAAACAACCCCAGCTGCAACGGAAAAAAAACAGGGGAAAAAAACTCCAACAACAACAGCAAAAGCTGCCGACCTAAAGGCCGAAGAAAAACAAGCCTCTGAAGCGAAGGCTGAAAAAGAACGACTCGCCAAAGAGGCCGCTGAAAAGGCTGAGAAGGAAAAACTCGCTAAAGAGGCCGCTGAAAAGGCTGAGAAGGAAAAACTCGCTAAAGAGGCCGCTGAAAAGGCTGAGAAGGAAAAACTCGCCAAAGAGGCCGCTGAAAAGGCTGAGAAGGAAAAACTCGCTAAAGAGGCCGCTGAAAAGGCTGAGAAGGAAAAACTCGCTAAAGAAGCCGCTGAAAAGGCAGCGAAACGAACTATCGAGATTAAAAGAGTTATCAGGGAAATTGCTGAGAAAGAGGCAA
>Ga0265295_1004109_pt1 | contig 20000 bp, 33 predicted proteins | sample Munlansysbiofilm_FD_192503 | JGI IMG/M metagenome (GOLD analysis project Ga0265295, IMG submission 192503) | Leachate microbial communities from a municipal landfill in Southern Ontario, Canada - Methane capture system biofilm | ecosystem: Engineered > Solid waste > Landfill > Unclassified ... | reverse complement strand
CTTTTCCAATATTTCTATTAGAAGCCGTTTTTGCTCGATTTTCATCAAGTTCTACAGCATAAGTGTTGCATCCATACTCTTTATTGATAAACTCTATAGCTTCACCCTCACCTGCACAACAATCAAGCGCAAAAACGCTTTTTTCAGGAAACTGAATTGTTTTATCAATCACCTTTTTAATTGTTTGTACCGACGTTGGGTAAAAACCCATCTTACTTTCACATGCTAATCTAGCCATTTTTTTCCCTTTAATGTTTTTTCTTATTGTTAGAGGTGTCTAATATAGGCTTTCCTATATATCCACAACATTGGTAGTGTCTTGAATTAATTTGCTTTTGAGCGCCGCAATTTGCACATATCCATTTCATGCTTCACCTCTTTTTTGTATTAAGTCCAGTTTCTCTCCTAGACTATTGAACTTTTTATACGCTCTCACATAGCACTTATAGCGGTTGATCTCGATAATCTCTCCGTCGTGATACTCAATCGTAATCACATACTCTTGTGCATCTGAATGAAAATCCATAATCAGCCAGCCGTCTGCTATCTCGCAAGAGCGAATATTTTCTATTATTTCAACCATTATCAACTCCTTACGCTGCAAAATCAAAAAGCGAAAGTTGAACTTTTTTAACAACAGGCTTTACCTCTTCAACAGCTTTTGATTTTTCAATCTCTGCCATCAACTCAGCCTCTACTTGTTCTTTAGCATGTTTCAACTCTTCTTGCTTTTTAAGGCTCTCTTGTTTTGCTTTTAGTTCAGCAACTTCTTGTTTCTTTAAGAATTGATCGTGGGCTTTAATAGCCTTCCTGATCTCTTCTCTCCAAATTTCCATATACTCACTAAAAGCATCTTTGATCGCCTCATCGAGGTCAGTATAATCACCATATCCGCCATAGTTATGGTTGTTTACTATGGTGTCATAAAACTCGCCCAAACCTCTTCTGCTTCCGTTTATCTCTTCATAGATAGCGTAGAATTGCTCTCCATGAGATAATGCAGATTTTACATTCAAATTCCCGGCACATTCGTGCATAGGATTTGAAAAACCGTTTACATTGAAGTGGAAATTGGCAGCAGTTTCAAAATATTCACCATAAAATCCGTGGATATTATAGTGGGCAATGAAACCGCAGTGTTGGTGGAAGTGCTCGTAAAGATTCTTATTCCAAAGTGTGGCTTTGAAATGGTTGTTTAAGAACTTTACGAAAGCGACGTAGATTTTCGCTTTTTCAAGATCGGACATATATTGGACCGATTCAAAGCGAATGGCTTTTGGCTTGATATTGAAGTTTTTAGGCTTCAAAAAATCTTTTATGCTAGATTGCATAACGCACCTCCTGTGTTTCGTACCAAACTTCAGTACCAACTGGTAAGCGCTTTACGCCTAAGAACTCACGAGCTTTTGCTCTGAGTTCTTTTTCATTTTTGCACCCGAAGAATTGCGTAGCGAAAAAATCGCCTGCAAATCTAACAAATCCTCTAATTTCTGTTTTAACTGTCATAATAAGCCTCCTATGGCTAGTTTTTAAAAATAAGGCATAGGAGTCCCCTTGCGGAGTCCTACACCTAAAAGGTGAAAAACTCCGGCTTGGAGTTAAACTTAATATTTTCCTAAACTAAGCTCGAAGCTAATGCTTCAAACTCTTTTATAGTTTGAATACCATGCTCAACTCGCTTAACACTGGTAAAGTGCTCATAGCTTTTACTCTTGTTGTTATTGATGACTTTCAAGAATCTTTTTTCTTGGCTACTGTTTTCAATAGCAATTTTGAACACTCTACCATTTTTGGTTTCAACTTTAAATACCTGCATTGTTTGCCTCCTTTAGGCTTTTCATAATATTTGCTTCAAGACAAAGACCATCAAAACAACGAGGTATCGTTGCGGACTGATCCTCTAGTTTTCTTATTTTATGCTCTCGCATGAACGAAAACTTAGTATCTGTAAGCGTTAATGACTCTCTTAGTTTTGCGAAATCAATTAAGACTTGCGCTACTTCTTCGAGAGTCTCCTTGTTTATGTGTTTTGCTCTGGTGTAGTAGTGTGGATATTCAAAGATCCTAAAGTGATTCAACATGTCTAATGTAGAACCATTTGGATTGTCTTCTATCCAAAGTTTTAGCATTCGTTGTGCTCCACTAGCAATGCCCACATTGAGAAAATCTAACGGCTTAATGTCGTTGTTTAGCTCATAGGCAGTAAGCATACGCTCACTATCGCTTGATGTAGCAAAGCGGAGTTCATACTCATCGGAGTATCGTTTCTCTATTTTGTAAGGTCTCCAAAAACAAATGTTGTAATAGAAATCACTCTTGATGAGTGTTCCATCATTAATCCATCGTTTCATCGACTCCAAAATGCTTTTTAGCTTTTTTTTATCGACCTCTACGATGCTTTGTTTTGGTTTAACCTCTACTTCATTCAACTCCATAAAATCAAACAATGAAGGTGCTTTACTCATGGTCGCCATCCTCTTCTCCTTTGATAAGAACATCAATGCTAATCAAACCATTGGACTTAAAAGTCCATTCAAACTGTTCACCATTTTGCAAATCAGATAAATCCTCCTCACTTATTGGCACAACAATTTTTGGCTTAATGTTTTTGCGTTGCAAATAGCATAAGATAGCTTGATCGAACGAGTGCAAATAGTTTCCATTTTCAAGGAAACCTTTGCCATCTTCCTCTCGATAGATAAAGTGATGCACCATGTATTCGATATTGTCTCCACCAACACTTTCAGAATAACGATTAGAGATAACCAAACGACTATCTTCATCGTAATGAATCAATGAAGCGTCTTGTCCAAAAATCTCTTTTATGAGTTTTGAAACGAATATGTTAGTCATTTACGCCACCTCTTTAGCACTCATGAGATTTCCACGAGAGTCAATCATCATATTTTCAAAGTAGAGATCCATTTCAGCGCCAACCGAAACAACCTCCTCTATATTAATGTAGCCCCATTCACCTTCCTCGTATTGCTCATTCACAACATATCCAAAAGCCTGTGGGTGTAAACCAACAAACTCATCATCTTCTGAGCCTTTATCAGCTTCAACCACATACCATGTGAAGCCAGAGGTGAAAAGTTTTAAACCAACAGGCTTAATTTTCATATCTTCTGTTTCGTATGTTTTAGGCATAGCTTCTAAAGTGTCATAGATTCTTTGGACTTGTGCTGTTGTTAAGAGTGGTGATTTTGGAAGTGGAGCTTTTTGTTTTATTGGTTTTGCATCGAGGGCGATTAAGCCGTTCTCTTTGCAAACCTCAATGATTATCTCTTGTAGGTCGTGAGCTTCATCCTCTAAGATTGACATATCCACTTTTACAGCTTCAATACCATGAGTTTTTAGCTCTTTTAGCTTGTTTTTTTGCTCAAGCTTGCCAAAGAGTTTTTGACTCAGCTCCTTTGGATAAGGTAGAGGTTGACTTTTTTCAAGCCAACTTGCAAATGAAAGCAAAAGCTCCTCTTTATCTCTACCGATTAAGACACTAAAATTAGCATCTACAATTGAAGCAGAGTGATAAAGGATAGCGTGAGCTAACCCATCATCCAAGGAGATCATTTTACGTTTGTTTCCGGCTTTGTTGATGTCAAAGTAGCCAAATGAAGCATCAACTGCGTGATCATTCATTCTAACACGACCTTGCATAAGTACCGAAGTGATGGATTTAACCATCGACTCCTGACCTATTGTTTCAAGGTAGATTAGCGTTCCCGAGTCAATAATGTAGGCTTCAATATCTGTTGCCGCTCCCATATAGCGGATTTTTGGGATGTACTTTTTGTAGTCCTCAATCTCCTCTATATCTTCGAGCTTTATTGATTGGTATCTTTTTTGGATGCAAAGCCCTTTCCAATTATCAATGACTTTATACCAAACGCCCTCTACTTTTAATTCATCTCTTTCTCTTACGATTGAGAGATCGAACTCCGTATTTTCTGTTTCTAAATAAGCACCCATGTTGTTCTCCTTATGTGCTAAAAAATAAGCGAAGCTTTAATCGCTATTGAATATTTAAAAGCCACAAAAAAGAGAATACAAGGGCGTTAGCCACTTTGTAAGATTTCTCTTATTGTGGCTAATTGCCGTGTGTTGTGTTGTTACGAGAGATAGGTAGTCAAATTAATGTTTTGATTCTCCTATCTTTTTTCCATCTTTAATATGAACATAGCTTTCATCTGTAAAAATATTTCTATATTCTGTTGGAATACAGTCATAGCTTACAAAGTGTTCTTCAATTTTAGTTGGAACCATATCCATCTCTAAAATCTCCAAAGTTAAGCCAATTTTTCTAAAAGACTCTTCTGCCATATTATAAAGCTCGTCTTTACCAAGACGGGCAATATCGTAAGCTGTCAGCGAAAGCTCACAAGCTATTCGCTCATCCGCTTCTACAACATCGCTAACATCATAGTCTTCAATATTGTATTCGCAGTCGGAGTGAATATGCTCCACAACCTCGATGAACTGGCACTCTTCGTAGCCAAATTCAGCTTGAATAGAGTCTCCTCTATCAATAACTTTTTTGACTTTATTAAGTGCCGCCTGCGCCGTTTTTGCCTCAACAGGTATGATGTATTTAGACCATACTGTTTCTTGTTTCTCGAACGGTACTAAAAACTTTTTCATAGTACAGCCTCCGCATCAACAGTTAAAACCGTTGCGTATTCGTCTGCCGTACCTTGACGATGTAGAGTTGCATTTGATTTTTGAACAAAATCATAGAACTCGTTTTCGTCTATGAAATCCTCTTTGCTTACCATCACGCTTTTTACAGCATGTTGGAACATAGCCGTTTTTAGCCTTTCAAGATCGGAATACATTGATTGCATCAACCCACGAATTGCTCGAATATTTTCAAGCTCGTAAGCCTCACAAACTTCATATCCCCACTCAGTACCAAGTGGCGATTCCACCACAAACCCAGTACAGTCCACACCAGCCGACATAAAGAAGTCGAATGGGTGCTGCCCGATGTCTGTAGGAAATTCACTAAAAATTTCCCCCATGATGTGGTTTTGAATAATCTCTTGAATTGTCATAATAATCTCCTTAAAAGAACTCAGAACACACCAACCCTTACGGGTATGACATGGTGTGTCTTTCCCGCATAGGGTTGATTTGCCTGATTAGGCGACTAAAATGTTATTAGCATTCGATTTCAATATCATCTATTTCAGATTCAGAGTAACCCTCTTCCTCTTCATAAAATCTATATTCATGTTCAATGTATCCCAAAACCAAATTGTCATTAAACTCAGACTCACCGCATTCGCAGCAAACCTCATTTTCATACCAATTCAATTTATGGCAACTCTCACATATAGTGTAGTCGCTTGGTTTTTGGGCGATTCTGTGTAGTTGTGTTGTCATGTTTTCTCCTTAAAATAAACTCAACTGAATACCACCTGCAAGCTTCTCTTTCGGAATGTAATCCGCAAGGTTAGCCGCATCGACTTCAATTCTTTTTTGATTTTTTCCTTTGCCCACATAGTAAGCAAAGGTTGATGTGATTTCTCCATCATAATCAAGTAAAGAATGAAATTTTGGAGCACCAGATGTTTGAATATTCTCTTTTAACTCCTCAACAGTTTTTACACCATCAAGTAACACCTCAATCTCATCTTTGCTATATGACTCTTGTTTTGCAACATCATCAAAATAACTATCAGAAATTAAGTCGTCAAAGGCTTCAACAACTTTTTCTTCTTCCATTTTTTCCATCATTTGCATGTAGTGAGCTTCAAAGGCATCCCAATCTCTATCTCCACCGAAGTTTTTGATGGAAGTTGTTTTGATGTCTCTTGATGATGATTCACCTTTTAGAATAGCTTTCACTAGAGCTAATTGGATATTGTCATCATCTTCACCCATACTGGATAGATCATCCTCGCCACTTAGGCGACCTTCAAGACTATTAGCAGCCGCAACTTTTGCACCGATTAATTCGAGAGCTTTATGTTGTGGTGTGTCTGCGTAAGCCATGAAGATAACTTTTACAGCTCTATCTTGCCCGATTCTCCAACTACGGCGACTTGCCTGTTTCAACGTAAAGACGTTGTAAGTCGTTTCGTAGAAAATGATAGTTGGGAATTGAAGAAGAGTAAGACCTGTTTTTACAAGTTCAGGGTTACAAATGAGCACATCGCACTCATTTTTAGCAATCCATTCCTTGCGTTTGCGAGGATCTACAGTTGATGGAAGGAACTTGATTGTTTTATGCGGAAAAGCATCATTAAGAATTTTCGTAATATCAGTTGCAACAACTTGATTCGTGAAAGTAAGATAAACTATACATTTTCTACCCTCATCAAGCTCTGCTTTGACATTCTCTACTAAGCGCTTTTCCTTGTTTGTTAAGCCAAATGTCTCACGATCTGTAGTTGGCTCATAAGAAGCACAACCTTGAGCGTCTCTTGGCATAAACGGCATATCAGGGATAGCAATAGCATCAGTAGCTAAGTTTCCTAATAAAGCCTTGTTTTTTCTAATTTGTGAGGTGATGTCTTGAAGATAGCTGATATATGGTGAGCGAAGCTCTTCCTCCATTTCAACTAAATCAATAACCTCTTCATACTCGGGGAGCTGTAGCTCACTTGGCATTTTTATCTCATCAAGTCTAAGGAATATTGTCATATCCAATAGTACAGATAAGAGATAAGGAGAGATTTTTGGTTTCTCTTTTACGTTTATGCGTTTACCCATACGAGTAACAACACCCTCGTAATTAACCTCTTTAGCCTCAACTATCTCCTCGTGTGCGCCATAAGTCGAAACGAACTGCGCAATTTGATTATAGTCGTACCCTAATTTGACTTTCATCAAATGTGGATTAAGGCGATAAAGTAGGTAAAAGAGTGAGCTTGCATAGCCGTTCATCAAAGTTCCCGTAAGAGCTATTGTTTTTTTAGCTCCACTCACCAAACGAGCCATCGCATTGCCTTGTCCGGTGTTGCCACCTTTATACTCATGCGCCTCGTCGATTATGACATTATACGATCCCTTGGTAAAACGCTTGAAAATATAGTCAGCAACAGCCTCACGGTTTCTCAACCCCTCTGATGCTTCTCTATCCACTTGGCGAAGAACAGCGCCGCACTCACACTTCATAGGAACTTTAGAGAGATCAATATGATCTGCTCCACCTTCATGTAGTGTTGCATCACAATCAGGACACTTAGCAACTTTTACAAGCTGTTTTAGCATCACTGTTTGCCCGTCCAACTCTTCTTCTGTAGTTATGTAGCGTCTTTTTATGTTTACCGCCACCTCTTTAGGGTAAGAGAGTTTTAGGTTCTCTCTTGCGATGATGAAGTAATACTTCACACCGTCTGCCCAAAGGTTGCGACCAACATAAGGTGCTAAATCTTCACTACGTTTAATTACAATAGCTTTATAAGCTTTTGGATTTTTGTAGTTGATCTCTAGCTCCTCTTTCCATGTAGCCACTAAGTGAGGTGGACATGCAATAAAATATACAGGGCAGAGTTTGTCACTCATGCTTATCTTTATTGCCATGTCAGTCTTGCCTGAACCCATCTCCGCAGAAATAATCAAAGACTTATTCTTTCTGTTTTCAATGTATTTTGTAGCAGCGGCAACAAGACGAGCTTGACGAGGGAGTGATTTTCTATCTGCTTTTGAGAGCAGATTTTCGATCACACTATTGTAAGCTGTTGGGTTATTTAAACCTGTAAAGTTTGGTTTGATAACCGCCTCTAGCTCTTTATTGAAGATTTCACTGTTTTGTGAAATCAGTTCCTCTAATTTTTGTTTAACCATTGTCATATTAAGCTCCTCAGCTAATTTTTAATAAGCCAACGAACATTAAAGTGCCCAACGGCACTTAATGCCGTTAGGCTAGTTTTTTTTCGAGAAAACAATCCAGCTCTTCTTCCGAGACAAACTCTTCTAATGCCTGAATGCTTTCGTCACCGCTAGCATACGCCATAGCCTCTCTAAAGCCCTCAAAAACCATAAATTTGGTTCCTTTGATGTTCAGATAAGCTATGTCTTTGGCTACTTCATGAACCGTAACATTTGGCGTGATATACTCCACCCTCATGCTACACCGCCCATACCCCACGCTCCACATTCGTGAAGTGTAGTTGTAGTTGTTGGCGGATCTTGGCTTGCCAATTTTTATTTTTTGCGATCAAGTGTGCAGCAACTTTTTCCACTTCGGCATAAATATCTTTTAAAGATGCTTTGCCTAGCTTCATAAGTGCTACACGAATAGCATTTCTCCATGTAGTAGCAACCCGTTTCTGGAGTTCACTTGCTATATCAAGTGATACAGCAAAGAGAGACTTTTTCGATTTCTTCCACAAGATGAGATATTCATGTAAAATAGGGACAAAATTGCCACTATAGACACGATTATCAGACAAGCAGTTATGTTGCAACTTGATAGCTACAGACAAAAGCTCATCTTTTGGCATCATCTGGATGAAGTCTGCTTGATAAGAGCGAAATTGCCCTTTACCAAGTGTGCCTCCTCTTTGATCTCCAATTAAGGTAGCATAAATGCCACCTTCACGAGTTGCCTCTCTTTGATTCATAAGCATGGTTTGTGACTTAGCTATAAACTCTTCAGGAGAAGAGCAACGGCTTGTGTCACCGTCTCTGATACCATCATAGACTTCACCAGAATATGTTATCATGGAGTGGTAAGGTGGATGTGTAAAACAGATGTCAGCAGGTCGAGGTAGTTGAGTCAGAATATCGTCTTTGGTAAAGTCGTTACCCTTATATAGATCAAGACCTACATACTCAACACCCATGTCTCTACAAACATCGCCAGAGGTTCCAGAGCCTTCACAAGCATCCACGAAAAGTTTCGGCTGAAAGTGCTCTATCATCTCTTTAATTACATATCCACTTGTGTTGCCTCTCCAATCACTCTTACCCCAATGCCCTCTTTCAGGAAAACTCATCACGCTTTTCATGATAATTCTCCTAGATGGATACTTACTTTTACGCCGGCAATCATGAGTTCTGCAATATAATCAGCAGAAAACATAGATGCTTTTATTACTTTTAGTGATTTTTTCATAATGGTGTCCTCCTAGACAAATTAAGCATTAAATGCTAAAAAAGCCTAGAGCACGAGAGAGTAGTCGCCTTATGGCAAGAACTTTCATTCGTGCCATAGGCAACAATATTTTAGAAATAGAATATCCTCGTCAATGACGATTAGATTGATTTAACAATGTAGTCTAAAATGAGGATATTTAAAAGTGTGGGATTATTTTTTGTCAGGCATAGATTTGAGGATTTGAATACCAATGAATAGCACCAATACAATACCACCTAGTAGCAAAATACCCGGATTCATTAATTGATCTATCATAGTTAATCCTTTTCAATCTTAATGTAAAAAAGCTCTTTGGCTTTGCGACCAAGCTTCTTTAACATTATACCTAATAGAAAAACAACTATTAGTTGCGAGACCGAAACATCTTGTGGCATGATTACTATTGCAACCATAGCTACAGAAGATACACTCGGACCCATATCCATAACGAAGTACAGGCATGACAAGATATTATTTCTCGTCTTGATACATCGTTTTGATTTGTGGAGGTAGTAAGATGTGGTCACCCATATCAATGTAAACACCGATACAGATATTGACATCCACATTAAGAAGTCACCCATCATTTTCCTCCTTTGTTTTATAAGCAAAATAGTCCGCTAGGTCAAACTTCTCATGAAGCTTGAAGCCGTCCTTTTTCGCTTTTTGTTCCCATCGCAATACAGTGACTGTTTTGGCGATGGGTTTAAGTTGTTCTAACAAGTTCATGTTAAACTTAACCCCAGCCTCGTCATAGTCACCACAAATAATGAGATTTAAGCCTGTAAACAGTCTCAAATACTCATCCTTGATGGTTTTACTAGCGCCTGCACCGCCAATACATACAGCTCTTTGTCCGTTTGCATTGGCGACAAGCGCATCTTTTTCACCCTCTGTTATGAGTACAGGAATCTCAGGAGTTTTTGAAAACTCAACTAAATCCTGTACCGCAAATGGAGGGCGAGGTTTATTTCTTGTGTAGAGGACTTTTTTGTGTTTAATAATCTTTCCATCATCTCTCACATAATCAGCACCTCTTTTTTTATATTTCCAAAATGTACGAATAGCCCCATCAACATCACGAATCGCCATAATTAAGCGACCAGATTTTTTGTTAAAGCCAATATCATACTTTTTGGCGACATCGAGGATTTTAGACCATTCAGCGGCTAACATCTTCTCACCTTGATACTCACCAAGAAAGAGCTGTTTTAGCTCTGCAAGATATGCTTGTCTATTGTGGTCTCTATCCACTCTATGTGGAAGCATAAACGAGTCCGGAAGAGGACGTTCATCAAGTTCACCAACTGATTTCTCAAACTTTGAAAAATCAAGTGTTACAGGCTCGCCTAATAAACGCTTCATTTCCTTGAACGCTTCTGCTTTTGGCATTCCATGAAACTCTTGAAGAATATCTCCAAGGTCTCCATGCCAGCCACTCCCAAAGTCATGCACTCTGCCATCAGGATTGATTTTAGCCGACGGAGTTTTTTCTTCTTTACGAAGAGCAAACATCCAAGAGCGATCAATCTCATATCCTAATGACATGAGTGCGCTCGCTACTTTTTCTCTCATTTTATCTCCTTCATAAACCAAAAAAGCCCAACAGTTCCAATCCCTCTAGGGGGTGGTGTGGGCTTTTAAGATTAGTTTGTAAATGCTTCAGCGAAAGCCCAGTTTGCCTCATCGACAAAAAGGGCTTTTTGAAGCTCTAATAGCTCGTCATAGAAGGCATTGTATGCGTCATACATCTCAGCCTCCTACGATTAACAATAAAAATCCCAAAGCAATCACAAGCATAAAGCTCATGAAATACTTTAGGCATTCAAAGTAATAAGCACTTTTCAAACGGTCATAACTACTTCGACTGTATTTAAGTCGTGCAAAGTTTATGACAGCCATAAAGGCTACATAGGCAAGTGCAGCAGATGCACTCCATTGAGCTTCAACTAGATAAACTAGCCAAAGCACCAAAAAAGGAGCGACAACAACATGAAAGATTGCGATAAACATCGCTCTCTCCTGTTTGACAGAAGAGACATTTAATAAATCCCTCATTACATCCCCTTTACCGCAAGCTCAATTTGAGCGTTGTGGTTTTTAAGATTTTTTGCCGTTTTTGACTCCATAAGAGCACCTGCTGCCGCATGAGCGATAACACCCATGATAATTGCAATGATTAGAGTTTTCATAGAAACCTCCTATAAGCCAACACCTCTCAAATCAGTTCAAAACACGATTCACTACTCCCTTTCAAATGGCATGGACTAAATCAATGCTAGTAGTAAATCTATATGTGGATTGAATTGTTAGATGGGAAATGAAGGCTAAGTTTTTTATGTGGAATAAATTCCCATAAAGAGGTTTTAAAAGACATTATTATCCCCAAAGGGAGTCTTTAAACCCCCTTATGGGAATGTATTATGGAGAGAGTTGTTGGCTCTCTCTAATGCTCATTCTATATCTTATTCGCTGAGGCCCGGTTGGAGAGTTTCTACAAACCCTGCTCCAAACGGTTTAGCATTTTCGCTTGGTAATGCTATAGCTAGAACTAGCATTATCCCAATTACTATAATCGGGAGCCAATGCTCAAGTTCATCTTTTATTTTTTCTATAATTTTCATTTTTGTCTCCTTAAGCCCGTTCCTTAAAATCAAACACACAACGAAACATCGAATCCCTTTCACGGCACGACTAAATCAATGCTGAAAAGATGTTTATGGAGTTGTGTGATTGTTAGATTGAGGGGGGAGGCTATATTAAATTTTTTCTGATTGCCTCTTCGATCTCAATCAAGTCTCTACCATTTGGCAAAGTCTTATCAAAGCAGAGAATGTATCTCTTGCCTTGCTTGATTGCTCGATCGGAAACGTTATGAAAAGCCCAAAGGTATTCTTTGGCGAAGTCTATCGCTTTGAAGTTCTCAGACTTTTCCGTTTTAAAGTAGTAAGTGCCTTTTTTGGATTGCACTTGTTTCACCAAATTAAGTGATAAAAGCCCATCCATGACACTACTAGCATATCTACCACATTGAGAAAGTAGATTCTCTTTGCGATAGATAAAAGCCAATATAGCCACCATAGTTGCAGATGTCGAGTATTCAGCCGTGAAAACACGGTTTGATTTTTTCAATCCAAATCTTCTCATCACACAACCTTCAAGAAACTATATGGATCTCCATCACATTCAAGACGTTTATACAGTTCAGGATCAAACTCTTTTAAAAGTTCTGTGTCCACTGTTTTTTTGCCTTTTCGAGTGACAAGAGATACCGTATTGGTATCGGCTTTGGCAACCTTGATTCCCGTAGCTTCCATGAACTCTTGGAGTTGTTTTTTTAGAGATTTAATCTCTTTTTCGATAGCCGTTTTACCTGCTATCTTTTTAACAACCTCTTTGATATCTGGAGGTAGCTCCTCAGCAGTTGCCTTGCGAATCGCTGGACAATCACCTTTAAAGGCACACTTTGAGCAGTAAAGCTCCAACTGTGCTTCTGGCTCTTGTCTGTTCACAAGTGCATTGGCTAAAGTGTTGGCGTTTGCCATAGCAACATCAAACAGGGCTTTGTTTGGTAAAATCTCGAAAGATTTAAACCACCCTGTATTGACATTTATAGCTATAACATAGCCACGGACTTTCTTACCTTTGCGTTGAGATTGCAATAATCCCATTTGCATTTGCACTTGTAGAATCCAAGATTCATAAGGTTCATCTACTTCAATAGAAGTCGATTTTGCCTCAATAACTACACATTCAGCACCAAAATCAACGACAAAGTCGATATGTGCCTTGATGTCAAAACCATTACTAGCTTTACCACCAACCTCTACTTGCTGTTTGTATGGAGTACCATCAAGCATTAGTGCAACTATCTCCTCGGCGATATGACCTCTCTGGAACACTATATGTTGCGCTATGTCATGCTCAACACTGTTCATTTTAGAGAGATACGCTTTTCGGAGGCAGGAGCCTATGTCTGATGCGCCAATGTACTTTGACCTATCCCCCAGTGAATCAGCCGTTTTTTTGGCTAAAACTTCTGGAAGATTTTTGTTTATAAAAGCTTCCAACTTGCTCATTCTATCTCTCCAACAAAGCAATCGCTTTATTAAGCTCTTGATTATGGTTAGAGGTTGAAGCTTCAACGTTTTTTATCATTCCAATGCCTGCGTATAATGCAGTGCATACCATTATTACTGTAATTAAAGTTTTCATAAGAAACTCCTTATATCCGCACTTTCAAAATCAAAAAAACATAACAAAACATTCGATCCCTTTCATGACAAGCAACTTAATTGCTGTTGAAAGAATGTTTTACAGGGCTATGATTTTGCTAGATTGATCGTGAGGATGAATTTAATAATCCAATATAAGGAGCGGAATTATCCCCATAGGGATAAAAGCTCCCTATGCAAGGATAGTGTTTGAGATAGCCAATCTCGAAATTTTTTAGTGAGACAAGCTGGCTAGACTTGAATTTTAAAAATTTATAAGTTATAATTTCGTAAATTTTAGTTTTAATGATAGAAAGCAGCAAGAGCGGCAACTCTTACTACTTATCCGTTTATCTTATTGAGCTTTCGTCACAATAAGCATCAACAACGCAATTATCAATAAAACTTGATTTACCTGCATCTCCGCTCCTCCTTTCTAGCTATTACTAGCCAAGGTATTAGCCGCACCCCGTCAAAGGGAGGGCAGAGAAAAATTACAACTTAAAAAACATCTTCTGGAACTTCATCAATATCATCTTTTTGAGAAAGATACATCTGAATTTTCGTATTCAAAATCTCCTCATCAGACAAAATTGATTCAATTCCTTCAACATCATCTGAACTCAAACCGAGTCCATTTTTAACAAAATCACCTATCTCTTGTGTTGTTAATCCGTTTTGTTTCAAAAAGGATGTAAGACGGTGAGCGGGTGATTTCTGTTTTGGAGCAGTCGGTGATTGCGGTATGTTAGGTTTAGGCTCAGGAATAATCTGCGTATCAATAACATCTTCGTAAAATGCTATCCACTGATTGTCCTTGTATTCAAAACCCAACTCCTTCAATACTTTTGCATGAGAAAAACTATTACCAAGCACTAGAGCAATATTGTTTTCTTTTTTCAAAGATAAACCTAACTGCTTGAGTGCTGGTTCGACGTTACGCAAGTCTATATAATTTTGACTCGAAGCATCTATCTGTTCTTCAGCTAGTTGTAAACCATTCAGAACATCAGGATAAGCATCTCTAAAGCAAAATCCTCTAGCTCTCATTTGAAGCATTCGCATTGGATATTTTTTCCAAGTGTTAATGCCCCATAAACCAGCAATTTTTGCTTGTTCGACACTAAAGGATGCCTTGATAGTTTTTGGTTGCCCCTTACGCTTTGTTTCGCAATACGCAATAGCATTTTCACCTTCGCCGTCTATCCATTCATTTGTCCACTCTTCTTTTGGGCTATTTTTAATCAAAGCGATTAAACCATCACCCCAAATGCAAGCACGACCGTTGATAACAGCAATCGTTTCAAGGCTTTGTTGTGGTGCAAGACCAACTTCATAACCTTTCTGCCAAGCAACAACTATATTCCCGGGCTTGCCCTTATAGTCTTTTGGAACTAAATCGGATTTTGCAAAGAAATCGGCTAATTGCATAGCTTCGGTTAACGAATTGATCTTCATGCCCAATACCTCTAAGCCGTTACCGCTTTTGTTTTGTGTCATTAATTGATTCATAATAGACTCCTTGTAAACCAAACCCCTCAAATCAATCCAAAATCACGACACAAATATCCCTTTCAAGGTAAGCCCGAAGCAATACTGATAATGTGTTTTGTGTGAAGTTAAATTGCTAGATGGAAGAATTTGATTAGTATTTTTGTGGAAATAGATTCCCACCAAGAAGTTTTATTGACATAAATATCCCTTTGAGGGAGTCAAAAAAACTCCCTCGTGGGAATGCATTATAGATAGAGAGAGCCACTCTCTGTGAGGTTAAGACAAACGGGCTAGTGTTTGAATGTGCTATATAAGCGACTTAGTGGTTCGTATGGTGAGTCTTTTTGTCACCTAAAAAAGCCAATGCAATCGCAGGTATTGCGATCATTATAGCTATAATTAGGTACCCAATTTGTGGACTTTCCATAGTAACTCCTTTTTTTTGATTTTATCTAATTTTTAGTTATTTTTCAAGCGGTTTTGCAATCTTCTTGATAGTTCAAAAATAAGACCGCCCGCTATGAAAAGAAATGTCAACTCTCCAGAAGACAGAGAGGTTGTGTCTCTTAAAAGCTCTACAATAGTAAAACCAGAAACGCTTGCCCCAACACCTTGACCAAAGACTACATAATCACCAAGAAAAGCCAACAGGCTCTTTTTGAGACTCTTTAATCTTGCATAGTGCTTATCTTCACACTCTTTTTTTATCTCCAAATAAAGTAGGAAAAAAATAAAGCAGAAAATTGACATAACCAAAAATATTGATGCATACAAAACAATATTCATTTTTTTGTCCTCCTAAGACCAAATAAGACATAGGAGGCTCCTTGCGGAATCTCCATGCCTAAGACATGAAAACTCCGGCTTGGAGTTAAACTAAAAGACGATCAGAATGGAATTTCTTCTCCATCGTCGTCGTACTCTACACCCGATTGCTCTGGTTCTTGTTCAGACACAACACCGTTGTTTGATGCAATATCATCCTCAATACCAAAGCGACCAGAGATGTACCCAACTTTCAAAAGACCACTTTCACCAAGAGGCTTGTTCTCTCTCAACTTGTGAGTTGTAATGAATAAAGCGTCCGATGAATCAGTAATCTCTTTTTGAAGTTTGCTATCGTAGCGTTTTAAGAGTCCAAGTGTCCCTTGTGTTAATCCTTCTACGATAGCGCCGCTCTGTTTTTTTACAGGGAAAGTTTTACCTATGATAGCAATTTGCTCTTCACCGTTTTTGGTATAAGTAACTGCCAAATCATAAGCACCATCAGCTCTTTTAATGAGAGTGATATTTTTTTTCCCGAAGAAACCTAAATTAAGCGAACAAAAGACGCTTTTTGTAGCAGGATTATAAATAATGTCTGCAAATATTCTTTCTTTGCCGTAACTTCTTTTGATTTTTTGTTGTGTCATAATAGACTCCTTGTAAACCTCTCTTTCTAAATCAAAACAACAATTCAAATCACAATGCCTTTCAAGGTAAAGCCGGAAGCAATACTCAAAGTGATATTAAAGAATATGTTGATTGTTCGATAGACTGAGAGATTAGTTTTTTTATTGGAATTAAATTCCCATAAAAAGACAAGAAGCCAGACATAATACTCCCTTTGTGGAGATATGATTTTTGGTCTTATCTCCTTATGGGAGTTTAATAATGTGGGTGTCAATCCATTTTTTGAAAAGTACCTTTTGTGTTCAATTGGAATCGCAACTTCCAATCTGATAGATCAGGTAAGAACCCTGCCGCATGATTTATCTATATGTGGGGCATATTTTTTTTCATACGACAAGATCCTTGCCTAATCTATCTACTTACACTTTCATGTAAGAACAGACTATATCTTATATGTTTTGCTGAGAATAACCTTTGGATTTTTTTGCCTTCATAATAGAAAAATATCTTGCTTTCGCATCGGATATGCTCGCAAAAAACTCTTTCTTCAATCCAGTCGGTCTTTTGTTTTTGAGCGATCCGTATATTCTTTCTATGCAAAAATCTCCGAATAGCGTTTTATACAGCAACATGTCATAATACCGCACACGCTCGTTGCAAACTCTATAAAGTTTTATTCTCAACATTTAACATATCCCCCCGTTTCGATCACCTTTTGTTTTTTTTTGATCCTGATTTTTTAAGAGGCTTTTTTTGCCTCTGTCTTAGCACTGGCAGTTGCTACCGGTGCTTTCTCTTTTTCGATTAATCCCATCCAAGCCGTGATTTTGCTTTCTTCGATAGAAAGCTCTTTGGCAATCTCGGCGGCTGTTTTCTTAGCTTGCATAAGCTCTGCAATTTTGTCTTTATTCTCTTTGAATGTAGAACCTTTTGTAGTTCTTGGCGTGTAAATTTGAAGCTCTGTTGCTTGCTCGATCATAGTGTCGATTGCTTTATCTGCTTCTTGAAACTTATCAAAGAGTTTTTGAAAATCTTCCATTTTCACCTTGTAGCCAATTTGCTGTCTTGCGTTATTAAAGATAATATCCACAATTTGCATTTTTCCGGCCAACTTTTTTGTTTCAATGGTGTTTGCAACTACAGCTCTAGTTGCTCCTGCGTCTCTTTCAAGCATACGCTCGATTCTTTCTTTATTTTTTTGTGAATAAGAAATTTTTTCCTTAGCCATATTTTGATCCTTTGTTTATTTTTTTGTGAATTCAAATCAGCTCCTAAGCTAAAATGAAAACTTTGTATTGATAAACAGGATTGAAAAAACGATTTGCTTGTGATCTACTCTACTCGCTTTAATTCTCAAAAAAAGAGAACCACCTAATTTCAAATAGGTGTCATTAGGTCTTGTGACCGTAGCTTTCGATAGTCGTTGAAGGCACAACTTAAAAAGAAAAGATTTGCTTTGAATTTAGAGATTCGATCCGTAATGAAGAAGGAGGTATTAATGGATGTATTTCTTTTTAAGTTGCTTTCTTGCGGATTATCCATTTTAAGAAACATGGCTGTAGCAACAGGTGAAAGGCTCCTGTTACCACAACCATGTTTCTCTCATCAGTTGCGTTTTTACCATCTCGACAAAAGTGATTATTGGAGTGCGGAAGTTCAACATAGTGAAGAGGCTGGCTCAACTCTATTGTCTGCGTTCCGCACACAAATAACCACTACCGCATTACCGTTCGCCCTACTCTATGTCGCCATGAGTAGTTGGTAGCAACTGCTTTAGGACCACCTTTTTGAGCGTACTCAAATTTGAAACTTGGTGGTTTACTTTCCCCGCAATTAGAGGGGTTTTACTTCGGCATAAGTGTTTACCGAAAGACATCTCCAATTTGGCACAACACGAAGTTGGCGCAGGTTCCAAAAAGCTGGAGTAGCTGTGTGTTTTGTGAACCTAGTTAAAATAATTGCGAAAATTGTAACAAATCAAAAATAAATTGTCAATAGATATACAAAGATTTTTAATTTTTGTATTCACATATTCAAATGTTATAAAATGTTAGTGTGAACAACTCTAAAAATTACTCACTCAAATAGTAAAATTACTCACTCAAATAGTAAAATTACTCACTCAAATAGTAAAATTACTCACTCAAATAGTAAAATTACTCACTCAAATAGTAAAATTACTCACTCAAATAGTAAAATTACTCACTCAAATAGTAAAAATGAAATCTCGATACGCCCCTAAAAATAGGGCTTTGATCGACTTATTCACATGACCTAACTATATAATATATTAATTATATAAATATAATAAGTGTCTCTAGTTGTTCACATTGGTATAATTCCCATAAAGGAACAGGGATGGAAAATATCAAAAAAATCAGTTTTGGTTTTGTATCGCTTTTGATGATCGTAGGAGGACTTCAAATTTTATTTGGCGGCTTTTTAGAATCATCTTCTGCTTCACAAAGTGTTTACCAGTTTACAGGCGCAGAAAGAGTTGTGGGAATAATGCCTGTTCTTATAGGGGGATTGTTTCTTTATTTTATTATCAAAAAACAGGATTGATATATCGAAAACTCACCATTTTATCTTTTTTAAAAACTTCGTATTCAAACGGGATTAGTTTCTTGACCGCTTCTGTGTTTCTCCCATTCACCAATACTTTTTGCACCACGACCGACAAAGAACTCTTCTCAAAGCCAAAATAATCCCTAAGCTCTTGCAAGGACATACTAAAACTCGTACATCTGTATTTATTTTGCTGTAAAAGCTCATAAAGCTTCATTCCGTATTTCCCTTTTATGCTAAATAGATCATTCAGGATAAGGGGTGTAAAGTTTCCGACATTTGTATTGAATGCCGCTGTTGAAGTTTCTAAAAACCACTCATTAAAAGTAATTTCGAACACTTCGTTTCTTGGATCAAGAACTAGATCCTTATTTGTTTTATCCAAAATTCCAACATCATCAATTAAACTGACTGTTTTTGCTTTGTATTTTTTTCCGTCTAAATCAGTAAAATTTCGTAAAACGGTCGATGTGTTTCTTATTTTCACCAGACTTTCAAAAATTTCTTTATTTGCGTTAATTCCAAAGTTCCCATTACTCTTAAAGGTTGATGCTCTTATTTGAACTTTTCTCTTGAGCACTCGCTCATAATTGAAGAGATCCAATTTTTTATTGTCTATTATTAGGTCATTTTGCAAAGAATGGATCAAAACGTTAACAATACGCATATCTATGGAATCTAGTTCTTCTTTCCATTTTGACAAAATAAGTGAGTTTTGCTTCATAATCGTCATTTTATCAGTTTTTTCTATTTTTTGCATTTTTTGTCTTTTTTTGAATTAGATTTAATTTTCATAAACACAATAATATCACAAGCAAACAAATATTCAAAAAATCCATATATTTTAAATAAATTTTATGTAAAAAAAATGTATTATTTTTGCAAATTAATATATGTGAGATTTGTATGGTTAAGATTCATGGCAGTAAAGGATTCAATAAAAACCTATTTATAGATCACAACATCTTCAATTTCATAGAAGAGTGGAGTATAGAAGATAAAAAATTGGCCGCAAAGAATTTATTTTTCGCCGTCCAGAAGCATCTAAATTTTGAAAGTTTTTTTACGATAGAGGATTTGATACAGACACTTTTGTTGGCTATATATGAGAGCTACAAAAAAAACCGAAACATAAAGCCAACTTATGTGCCTCTGATATGTTTGTCGGCAAAGAGCAACTTTTTCAAAAGAATTAAATCTATACCTTCTAGCGCTTACTGCCCTGAAAGTGCCACAGAGATGCA
>Ga0265295_1004108_pt1 | contig 20001 bp, 15 predicted proteins | sample Munlansysbiofilm_FD_192503 | JGI IMG/M metagenome (GOLD analysis project Ga0265295, IMG submission 192503) | Leachate microbial communities from a municipal landfill in Southern Ontario, Canada - Methane capture system biofilm | ecosystem: Engineered > Solid waste > Landfill > Unclassified ... | reverse complement strand
ACCTTTGAAAAAAAAAATCCATATCTTTTTGTCCGGGCACAAGGACGGCTTGATGCATCCTGGTCGGAGTATTTCAGCAGCACCCTTCTGGAGGAAATCAGAAAAGGGGAACACCGGATTCTTGTGGAAACTTCAGAACTGGCATTTCTCAGTTCCGCAGGCATCCGTGCACTGCTCCAGGTGGCCAAGGCTCTCAAGGCTGTCCGGGGTTCCTGGCAGATTGTAGCCCCCAACACCTTTGTGAGGCAGATTCTTGAAACCTCAGGATTTACGGACTGGATGGAAGATACACTGCCCAAAGATTTTCCTTTGGACAGGGCAAAGGAAAAAACCGCAGATACGGACAGAAAAACATCAGCGGCCCCTTTGGGAATAGCCCATTATGTTCTGGATGAAAAGGCGTGTCTGCGTCTTTACATCCCTGCAGACTGGAAACCCTGGAAAAAGGTGGAAAGGCAAGACATCACAAAAATCACCCTGGATGGAGATATCATGGCCTTAGGCATCGGAACTCCTGCTGCTTCCTCTGCTGAGGCTCTGGAAGGTTCCGGAGAATTTGCAGCTCTTGGGGGCCAGGTGGCATGCCAGCCCCCTGACGGAGAAAGCCCCCCGGATTTTCTGATCCAGGAAGGGGATTATGTACCTGATCTTCACGTGCTCCAGGCACTTGTCTGCCAAGGGGAAATGGGCCATCTCCTGCGGTTTTCTCCGGAAAAGGAAAGCTTCTTTTTCCCCCTCTCCCAAATCCTCAGATTCCTTCTGGACAAAACCTGCGGAAAACCTGCAGGCTTTGTCCTGCTGGGCGAAATTGAGGGGCTTGTGGGATGCAGCCTTATCCGCTCCCCTGGCCTTGGCAGCCTTCCTGATCCCATGGCCTTTCCGGAAATCCGAAACTGGCTGTCCTTTTGCGGAGAACGCTGTCATGGAGGGCATCAGGCACTTGTCACCGGAGTGGCGGCGGAAAGCGGTTCTCATTTTTCTTCCAGAGCACTTCTCCTTCCCATGTCTTCCCACCCTGACATGTCGCTGCACGCACATGCAATTGTCTTTCCCCATCAGCCCCTGCAAAACGGAGTGATCAAAATGAATGAATCAGCAGGCCGCTTTTTTCATGGCCCGCCGCCCATTGCTGTGCTCCATCTCATGGAAGATGCACGTCCCCTGACCGGTCTTGGAGAAAGCACCTTTATCCGGGGTGCCTGTTGGTTCAATTCCATTAAAAATTTTGAGGACTTTATATGAATCTTATTATCGGTGCATTCACAATGGGACTTATCCTGGCACTCCTTTCCCTGGGAACCCTCATCAGCTTCCGCATGATCCGTTTCACTGACATAACTGTGGACGGCTCCATAACCCTTGGAGCCGCGATCTCGGCTGTCATGCTCATCAATGGACATGGACCACTGACAGCTCTACTCGCATCTATCGCCGGCGGAGCTCTGGCCGGAACCGTGACAGGGGTTTTGCATACCCGCTTTAAAATACCCCAGATACTTTCCGGTATCCTTGTGATGACGGCCCTTTACTCCGTCAATCTCCGGGTCATGGGACGCAGCAATATACCGCTTCTGGACGTTTGCACCCTTTCCGATCCCGTGGAAAAGTGGCTCCAGACACTCACTGGCACATCCGGGCCTTTCATATTGGGCTGGAAAATTCATGGACAGGATCTGGCTGTCTTTCTCACGAGTCTTGGAATCTGTGCAGGTGTGGGCTTTCTGCTCTGGCGGTTTCTTCTCACCCATTTCGGGACGGCTCTCCGTGCCGCAGGACATAACCCCCAGATGGTCAAAGCACAGGGAGTTAATCCCAATACAATGGTCATCTTAAGCCTTGCCATTTCCAACGCACTTGTGGCCCTTTCCGGTTGTCTTCTGGCACAGTATCAGGGCTTTGGCGACGTACAGATGGGCATCGGCATGATGGTCTGGGGCCTTGCCAGCATTATCATAGGCGAAGCACTTGTACGCAGGGGCGGTATTGGTGTGGCAATCACCGGCGTTATTCTGGGAACAATCCTTTTCAGACTGCTCATCGCAATTGCACTGCGCTGGGGTATGAACCCAAATGATCTCAAACTCGTAACCGCTATTTTCGTTTTCCTGGCACTGGTGGCACCCAATGGCACAGGAAAAATCATCCACTTTTTCCAGGGAGGAAAAAACCGTGCTTGACATCCAGAATCTATCTCAGACTTTTTTCCCAAAAACACCCAACTCGGTTCAGGCCCTTCAGGGAGTTTCCCTGCACATTGAAAAAGAAAGCTTCACAGCAATCATTGGTACCAACGGTTCCGGAAAAAGCACACTCCTCAATGCAGTAGCAGGAACTTTCCTGTCGGATCAGGGAAGGATTCTGCTTGACGGACACGACATAACCCGCTGGCCAGAACACAGACGGGCCTTTCTCATCGGCCGGGTGTTTCAGAACCCCTTTGCCGGAACTGCTGCGGAAATGACTCTTGCGGAAAATCTTGCCATCGCCATGCGAAGGGGACAAAAAAGACCTCTTTCCACGGCACTCTCCAAAAAGGTGCGACAAGAGATGACCGAAAAAGTTGCCTCTTTGAAAATGAGCCTTGAAAACCGTCTTGATAATCCCATCGGCACACTGTCCGGCGGTCAGCGTCAGGCACTGACTCTTCTTATGGCCACCTGGCTGAGGCCCAGACTGCTGCTTCTAGACGAGCATACAGCGGCACTGGATCCCAAAAGTGCCGCCCAGGTGGCAGAGCTGACCCGCCAAATCATCCGTTCCGAAAGGCTCACGGCCCTCATGGTGACCCATTCCATGCAGCAGTCAGTAGAACTGCCCGACCGCATTGTCATGATGCACAAGGGAAAAATTGTGGAGGATTACGAAGGGGAAAGAAAAGGCAGGGTGCGCATCCCCGATCTCATGGCAGCCTTTGACAGGGTGAGACAAAGGGAGCTTTTCGACGCTTCCGTAGCGGAGATGGTGGCAATGCAGTATATATGAAAAAAACAGACACTGCTTTTGTTCCAATGCCTCATCAGGTTCTTTGGCATCAGACGTAGATGACCAGAAGCAGTAATCTCACAAAAAAATAGTCTGATCGAACGGGGCAGGAGTCTTCAGATCATTTAAAAATGGACCGGCCTCTTGTTCAGCATCTTTGTGTATCCACCCATTTCATCTGATAAACAGGAGAAAAAATGAAAACAAGAACACTCGCAGCTTTAGTCATGTTCATTGCCTTTGCAGGCTGCACAACCCATGGAACATGGGCTCGTTATGAAATGTGTTTCGGCCTGAGCAGGGATGCCGGCCAGACCGTACTGTCACAAGAGCAATGGCAGACTTTTGTGAATGAAGAGATCATAAGACAGTTTCCCGACGGATTCAGTCTGCTGGAAGCAGATGGTCACTGGCTTGGAAAAACCGGTCCCCTGAGTGAACCGGCAAAGATACTCATGGTTGTTGCTCCAGACAACAGGGATACCCTATTAAAATTTCAAACCCTTGCTAAAGCATATATCATGAAGTTTCAGCAGGAAGCAGTTCTTGAAATCAAATCCCAGGTCACTGTTATTTTTCATCACTGAGACAGACTGCCTCATGAAAAAGCTGCTGAACTTGACCTTGCACTGTCACTTTTCATGGCTCTATAACAGAGGCGGCCCATGATCCGCGGCACCAATCAGGGTATGAATATAAATTTTTTCAAAAAAACACATAAAAAAAGGAAAAACCATGCAGACAGCCATACGATCCTTTGTTCTGTCCACTATTTTTCTCATCCTCACCGCCTGCAGTCAAAAGCTTCCGGCTCCCGGACAAATCGCTGATCTTGACACCCTTCCCCAGCATGTGGCCACTTATATAGCTCATCTTCCCCAAGAAGGCTTCTTTCTTTCCAAAGATGCACAGCCAGGTTTTGCCGCTGCCTATGAAACCATATATTTCTCTCCCTGGGATTCACCCATACTTTCGGAAGAAGAAAATCCTTTTTTTAAAATTCAGCGTTTTGAAGGCAAAATGCTTTACGGTGAAAATCTGCTTCCCCGGCCACACGGCTGGCTTGAGACAATGAAAAGGAAAATGAATAAGGAAAACTGGCCTTCCATGGAAAAACCAGCCATCACCGTGGCTGCAACAGCACTCAGGATGCTGCCCACGGTAAGCCCCTTTTTTTACAATCCCGAAGATCCAGGGGAAGGTTTTCCCTTTGACTATCAGCAGGATTCCCTGATTCCTGCAGGAACTCCCCTCCTTATACGTCACGCCTCCGTGGATGGAGACTGGTATTTTGTCAAAGCTCCATGGCTTTCCGGATGGGTGCGGCCTCAGGAAATCGCCTGGGTGGATGAAGATTTCATGCAGGACTTCCGATCTCCTGAAAAAATCACTTTTATCCGGGATGAGGTTCCCCTTTTCACAGAAGACGGGGCCTTTGCAGTCCATGGTCGAGTTGGGATGATACTGCCCTCCCACCGGACTGAAGAAACCGGCACAGGGGAAACTCTTTTCGTCGGTCTTCCTCTGAGGACAGCCTCTGGCCGGGCCGTCTTTGCCAAGGGACTGGTTTCCAGAGCAATTGCACATTCCTGGCCAATACCTGCCACACATAAAAATTTTCAAATCCTGGCAGACCAGCTTATCGGAAAAAATTACGGTTGGGGCGGCCTCTATGAAAACCGGGACTGCTCGGCTCTCACACAGGATATATATGCATCCTTCGGCCTTCCCATTCCAAGAAATTCCAGGGAACAGGCAAAAGCCGGACAATGGATTTCCCTTTCAGGCCTTTCTGCCGTGGAAAAGGAAAAACGAATCCTCGAAAAAGCCCGGCCCCTGGGAACGCTGCTTTTCATGCCTGGTCATGTGATGCTCTATCTGGGACAGGATCCCGAATCCGGAAAACCTGCGGTTCTACACAGCCTGTGGGGCCTTCGCACCAGGGTTTCCGGCAAGACAGGAAGATGGATCATCGGAAAAACCGTCATCACATCCCTGAATCCGGGTAAAGAACTGCCACACCTTGCACGTCCAGACGGACTGATACTGGAGCGGATCACAGGCATGAGCCAGATATGCATGCACTAAAGCCTCCAACTCCTTTGGGGAAGCCATGATACTGAGCTGGACAACAAACCATCCGGTATGGACGAGACAAACCTGGCTGCTGCTTTTGTAGAAGAGAAAAAAATAAAAATGGCATATATAATGCATAGTCGAAAAGATAGAAGACTGGAAAAATGAATGCAAAAATATATATATTGAAAACCGCAATGACTTTATCAAAATAAAATTTTAGTACTTTCTGGAACGCACCCTAAAAAATACAGGGAAACAGTAAATGCCGGCACCATATTCAGGTAATTATAAAAAAATGATTTTATCCACAAAATATCTTTACTATAAACATGGTGCCAGGTACTTATTTGCACTGCTCCTGACAACAGGACTTTTGGGCTTACCCCTTCCTTCCGGGCCTTTGTTCTGGCTTCCCCTTGCAGCATTTGTCCCCTTTTTCATGATCCTGCGGGGATGTCAGCCTGCCAAAGGATATGTTCTGGGATGGGCTGTCGGCAGCCTCTTCTGGCTGGTTTCCACCTTCTGGATTTTTAACGGCTGCCGTGAACTTCTGGGCTGGTCTGTACCGGCTGCTTTATTTGCCACCCTGCTGTTTATTCTTTATCAGGGACTTCCCTATGGGCTTGCGGGCCTTGCCTGCGGCATTACCAACAAATATGGAAGAACAGCAGGGCCTTTTTTCACAGCAGGTATTTTCACCCTTTTCATTGCCGTCTGGCCGGCTCTCTGCCCCGGCAGCCCTGCTATAAACCTTTATACATGGACAAAGGCCATACAAATTGCAGACATCGGGGGAATGCATTTTGTACTCTTTTTCATGTTACTTTCCAATGCAATTCCTGCAGAAATTTTAAGCACATCCCCACTTCCAAAAAAAATCCGGTATTTTGCCATTTATATTTTCCTTCTCTGCCTTGTACTGGGCTATGGCAGCCTCAGCCTCAATAAACTGAAAACCATGGAGTCAGCCCACCCAGAATCCCGTATAAGCGTCCGCACCATACAGCCCAACATTCCATTTAAAAATAAGGACTCATTGGACACCCCCCTTAAAAGCAATCATATTGTCATGAGGCAGCTCACTGAACAATCCATCCATGATACCAGGCCACCAAATCTTATTCTCTGGCCTGAAGCCCCAGGTACTCCTGCCTGCGACAACCTGGACATGAAGGCACTGGCACAAACTGAAGCCTTGACCAGAAGCCCTCTGCTTTTTGCATGCACAGAATACTCATACCGGCTGAAAAAACAGGAACCAGTAATAAACCCCGACGGATCAAAAAGGCTTACAGGCGTTCCCCGTCGGGAACTCAGTGCCATGTACAACAGCATAGCACTGCTGGAAAACGGAAAAATAAAAAAAATATACCGTAAAACAAGACTGGTTCCCTTTGGAGAAGCCACACCATTAGGAGAACGCTGGCCCATTTTAAAAAAATATATTGGAAAAACATATGAATTCAAACGCGGGCCCGGCCCGGATCTGCTCTCTCTGGAAGGCGGCCTGCAGGTACAGCCCCTCATCTGCTTTGAAAGCGGTTTTCCCGATATTACCCGTTCGGGTGCTGCAATGGGGGCGGATGTCTTTGTCACGATTGCCAATGAAGGCTGGTTTGTACATGAAAAAGCAGCTCAACTCCACCTTGGGCTGGCCCTATTCAGAGCTGTTGAGCAAAGACGACCCATGATCCGTTGTACCAATACAGGCATGAGTGCCCATATTTCTGCCACAGGAGAAATTAAAAGCGGTACACAAACGCCCATGAATCGAACCACTTTTCGTCAGGCCAGTCTGTATATTCCTGATGTAAAAACACCCTATCAGCTCTTGGGAAATATATGGCTTTTGGCTCTGACAGTTATCCTTACCATAGTTCAGTGTTTATCCTTTAGAATAAAGACATGATCAGGGCAGCCAGATTACTCTGAACCGTTTTCCCTTCATAGCCTTTTCCTTTCTTAAAATATTTCTTCACTTCTTTCCTTCACCATCAAAGCTTTTGATTCTTCCCCTTAACAAACAGTTTCAAAGACCATTCAACTGACTAGATATTACGGCAGGAAGCATACAAGGGTCTTTATTGCCTATTCATGGTAAATGTCCTTAGGAAAAACTGAAAACGCAGCCTTGGTGCCACCAGCAAAAACAGACATATGGCAATAAAGTTGCTGCGATAAAAAAAATCCGACCGTCTTTATTGTTAAAAATATCTTCAAAGCAAATGGGCTTATGGCCTTATCAGGTTTTGCAATGCCCATGGAAAAAAGCAGAAAAAGCCTTTGCAGAAAAAAGGCTCCACAGTTCTTAGAAAACCATAGAGCCTTTCTTTTATTGACAACACTCATTTTCCCTTATCAACTCATGGGAAATCCAGCAATTGCTGGTAAAAAACCAAAATCACTGTCCGGCACGCACGAGGCGGAGCTGGAAGCATGAGTCCTTCAAGCTGTGGCTGACACAACAGCGGTCAAACAAGAGGCCCCACGCACTGAAACTGTAGAAGGGATGGGTCGAGGAAGACCAGAACCAATAATTACCAGGAAAAACATTCTGATCATAAGGTTCCAGTGTCTTCAACTCATCAATGGTCGGAACCCGAAATCCACCCTGAGCTGTCACCTGTAAGGCATTCTCCCAGATTCCTCGCCAAGGTGTTCCACTACAGCTTGAACCTGTCCAGCTCTGACCATAGGGACAGCGCTGCCATTCTAACCCACTTTGTGAATCAAGGATAATGGAACCATTACTTCCTTCCACCTCCTGAAACCGGGAATCCGCTGCCTGCACGACGCCTGCAAAACAAAAAAACACCAGTAATCCCAAAACAATCAGCAAATTTTTTCTGAAACACCCCTTCACCTGAACCCGTTTTTTCTTCATGATCTTTTCCTTATTTAAAATATTTCTGCAATACTTACCATCGTTATAAAACCTTTTGATTCTGACCCTTAAAAAAACAATTTTATAGGCCACAGTCACTCATAAAACAAACTTATTGCAACAAGCATACCAAAAAGATTACTACCTATCCATCCATACAAGAGATTCACAAAAAATCAAATCCCCCACTTTGTTCCCGACAATAAAAGAGTCATACGCCAACAAAGCTGCCTTGATACAGAAAAGTAACCGACAAACTCAATGCTATATATCCTCAAAAAAGCATAGTCGTATAGCTTTATCAGGTTTTGCAATACACCCCTGAAAAAAGCAGGCAAATCCTTTCAAGAGAAAAGGCTCTACAGTTCTTAAAAAACCGTAAAGCCTTTCTTTTATCAACAAGTTCCCTTGCCTCTTATGAATTCAGGAGAGTTCCAACCCTTGCTGGCAAAAAGCCAAAATCACTGTCCGCCGCGCACGAGACGCGCCCGGCCGTTGTTGGACTTGCCGTAGGCGGTGACACCGCTCTCCAAACCCCACGCAGCACCACTAAGGTAGGGATAGGACGAGGAAGACCACTCAAAGTCACCACCAGAAAAAATATCATATGGGTGCAGAGTTCTCAGCTCATCAACGGTCGGGAGCCGGAATCCACCCGGAGCTGTTATCCGCACTGCATCATCCCATTTTCCTCTCCAGGCTGTTCCGCTGCAGCCTGAACCTGTCCAGCTTTGACCATAGGGACAGCGCTGCCATTCTAAGCCGCTGTGAGTATCCCTAAGAATGGAGCCATTACTTCCTTCTAACTCCTGAAACCGGGAAAAATCAGGCAGCTGTTGTGCTGCCTGCACGGCTCCTGCAACACAAAAAACCATCATCATCCCAAGAAAAACCACCAGATTTTTTCTTAAACACCCCTTCACCTGAACCAATTTTTTCTTCATGCTTTTTTCCTTATTTAGTTGCTGAACGAAAACGACAGATGGATTTATTACAGACTTGACTTTGATGTAATGGAAAGGCAATCTCTTTTAAACTGCCTTAAACAATTTTTTAAGAACAAAAAATTTGCTGCAAATTCTTCAGAAAAATTTTATATATCAAGAATTCTGACCATTAAAAAATATACAGAAATCAGCATGCAGATCACTCCGACACCAAAAACATCTCACAATTTTCACAATCAAATTCAAGCTTAATTTTTCCTTTTTCATTTTCAAGATAAAGAGGGCCTTTTACCCTGTTTTTTGAATTTTTAAGGCAAATTCCAAGACTATATCTTATGCAGTGCTTTGAATTCATGAGAAAAACCCTGCCTTCAGGTTTTTTTATTTCAAATGCATGCTCTATTATTTCAACTCCGTGCTCATTGTAAAAATCTATACTTTTTTTATTTGAAACATTAGATGAATAATCAAGATTTTTTTGTGGATATAAAAAATCATGCAAGGGCTGTATTTTTTTTTCTATTCTCTTAAAGGATTCAATTCTTAAATTTTCAGCCTTTTCAACCAGCTTGCGTCTAAGTCCATTCAGATCGCCTGATGAAATAAAATATGGATCAGATTCTACTTTCAGTTCCTTTAAATAAAAAATGGAATTTCCAAGCTTTGAAAGCTGGTTTTCAATTATAGAAAAAGCATAATCTTTATTTTTTGCTTTTATTTTTTCTGTTTCAAAAAAGGCACTTGTCCTGTTTTTATCTTCATCTTCTCCATACAAGACAAAACCCTCTGGAATTTCTTTAAATAAAAGACTGATTCCTATTTTTCTTTTTGAAGATTCTCCCTTAAGAAATTTTAAAAATTCATGGTCATAATTTCTATAAACAGGAAGACCCTTTGATAATAAAAGCTTTTTAAAATCAGTCCCGGGTTTTAAAAAAATTTTTCCATTTTCAAATTTATTTACCTTGATTCCCTTTAACACCATATTTTTATCAAAAAAACAAAGACCGTCATTATTGGAAATTTTTGAATCTGTTTTTATTGTAAAAAAATTTTTTTCTATTTTTTCAACACTGCCAATTTTTTCCCCAATGGACTTTGGAGTGTCAAAGGATTCAATTTTATCCCTTTTTCCGTATAAAAAATAACTGGTTTTTCCCCTTGAAAAAGTTTTTAAGGGATCTGGGGTAAACAAAAGTTCAGTTTTACCAGATGACAATGGTTTTAAATCTTTTCTTTTTAAAATTATTGAATCAAGTTTTTTTCTGTAAAGTCCTGTAATATTTTTTACATAGGAAATATCCTTAAGACGACCTTCAATTTTAAAAGAAGATATACCAGCATCAATCAAATCTTCAAGATTTTCGCTTCTATCCATGTCCTTCAGGGAAAGAAGATGTCTGTTTTTTTCAATAATTTTTCCGTTCGCATCACAAAGATTCCATTTAAGTCTGCAAGGCTGACCGCAATTCCCCCTGTTGGCACTTCTTTTTCCAAGATAATAGCTAAGATAGCATTTTCCGCTGTAACTTACACAAAGGGAACCATGAACAAAAGCTTCTAGATCAATGTTTGTATTTTTTGAGATTTCTCCTATCTGATCAAGTGAGAGTTCCCTTGCAAGAATTATTCTTTCAAAGCCTGATTTTTCGAGAAATTTAATTTTTTCGGGATTTCTGTTATCGACCTGGGTACTTGCAAAAAGGGGAATTGGCGGAATATCTAATTTTAAAATACCCATATCCTGAATTATCAGTGCGTCTGCACCTGCATTCCACAATTGCTTTATTTTATGTTCTGCCTTTTCAAGCTCGTCATCAAACAAAATTGTATTAAAAGCTATATAAACTTTAGAATTAAACTTATGTGCATAAAGAGCAAGTTTTTCAATATCTTTAACAGAATTTGAAGCTGCTTCCCTTGCTCCGAAAAATTCACAGCCAATATATACTGCATCTGCTCCATGATTAACTGCTTCTTTTCCAAATTCATAATTTTTTGCAGGAGCAAGAAGTTCTATTTTTTTCATATTTTTTTTAGTCCTGTAAATTCATAAAATAAAAACAATATATATAATGCTGTTATTATTTTCACAAAACTTTTTTAATTTATTTTTTGTGCATTGCATCAATTTATATTTGACAATATTTTTTTTAGCATTATCTTTTATTTAAGAGAAACAATTAATTTTAAACCAACTATAAATAAAATAATTTTTGCAATGCAAAAAAAAGGAAGACAAAAATGAATGCTAATGAAACAATAAAAAATATTCTCAAATTCAATGAAACTGTTTTGGAAAACACCTGCAATACCTTTAATGTGATTTTTGAAAAAAACCAGAAATTTACTGAAGAGGCACTGGAAAAAGCAGCTTTTCTTCCAGAAGAAGCAAAATCTTTAACAAGAAAATACCTTGCTGCAATAAAAGAAACCCAGGAAAATTTCCGTGAAGCAGTATTAAAAGGAAATGAACAGTTCAAAAATTATATTTAATTATTGGCCGAAAACTAAAATTTTTGTTCAGCCTGAGTAAGATGAAAAATTTAACAGCAGAAATACATAAAATGATTGAAAATTAAATTTTAAATCTGACTTTAGAATAAACAAAAAGGTAGTTTTTGTTTAGATTAAATATAATCAATTTAAAAAGACTGCCTCCCTGACTTAAGGGAGGCTTTTTTTTATCTTCCGCTGAGCATTCTTCCAATGCCACCAAGAAGAGACCCTTCTCCCTGCTGACTTCCGCCTGATGATGGTGCATTTGCAATAATTCTGTCTGCCATTCTTGAAAAAGGAAGACTCTGAAGATAAACAATGCCTTCACCTTCAAGTGTAGCGAGAAAAAGCCCTTCTCCGCCAAAAAACATTGACTTTAATCCGCCGGTTTTTTCTATTTTATAGTCAATTCCCTTTGTAAAGGCGACAAGACAGCCTGTATCAACAAGAATTTTTTGATTTCTAAGCTCTTTTTTTATCACTGTTCCACCTGCATGAACAAAGGCCATTCCATCACCTTCAAGTTTCTGGAGAATAAAACCTTCTCCTCCAAAAAATCCGGTTCCAAACCTTTTGACAAATTCTATTCCTACCCTTGTTCCAAGAGCCGCACAAAGGAAAGCATCTTTTTGGCAGAACAGAGTATTGCCGATTTCCTGCATATTAACTGGAATAACAGCTCCTGGATAAGGTGCTGCAAAAGCAACCCTTTTTTTTACATCCCCGTTGTTTGTAAAATGTGTAAGAAAAATCGACTCACCAGTAAAAACCCTCTTGCCAACACCTTTAAGAAGTCCCATAACCCCTTTTTCAGACTCAGTTCCATCACCCATTTTCGGCTCAAAACTTATGTTGTCATCCATGTAGCTCATCGCACCAGCTTCGGCAATTACTGTTTCTAGAGGATCAAGCTCTATTTCAACGATCTGCATGTCATTCCCAAAAATTTCATAATCTAGTTCATGGCATTGCATAATTTTTTCCTTATCTTGAATTAAAATATAGCTGCTTTAATTTATTTAGCAAGTGAACAAAAAGCCCTTGTTTTCGGCCCATTACAATTTAATTTTCTATCCAAATTTTATTTTTATAATGCGAAACACTTATTTTAGATTATAATAAAATTTAATGGATCAGGAATCAATTTTTTCTAATATAAATAACCAAAAAAATAAAATCCTTGAATTTTTTAAGCCAGGATTTAAATATAAGAATCAATTAAAGGTTGGACATTTAAAATATTTGTTTATTTTTAATATTAAATCCGGAACAGTCAAAAAAAATAATTTTAACTTCACAACTGATTATAACAAAATTTCAATGGACATATAAATGCAATATAAACTGCTTTTAGTTGATGATGATGAAAATATTCTTGCAGGCTACAAAAGGCACTTAAGAAAAAATTTTGAAGTTTATACTGCTGTTTCAGGAAGCACCGGACTTCAAATACTTTTAGAACACGGTCCTTTTCATGTAGTTGTCTCTGACCTTAGAATGCCGGACATGGACGGATTTAATTTTTTATCAAAAGCAAATGAAACAAATCCTCTTACAATATGTATAATGCTCACAGGATTTGCAGAACTTCAGGCTTCTCTTAAAGCATTTAATGAAGGTTATATTTTCAGATTTTTAACCAAACCCTGCAAAATAAATATACTAGAACAAACAATAAACCAGGGAATTGAAAAATATCTTGAAAAAAAAGAGGCTGAAAAAAAATCACTAACATCTGAAAAAAAAGACAATTTTAAAACAATTCTTATTATTGATGACGATGAAGAGGATTTAAGCCTTATATCTTCTGCCTTAAATCATAAAAAAGGCATAGAAGCTGTAACTGCTGAAAACCTAAATATTGCACAAAATCTTTTAAAGGTTCTTAGAATTAACCTTATTGTTATAAACTCAATGCTTGCAAAAGCTGATAATTTTAATTTCCTAAAAAAAATAAAAAAAACATACCCTGATATAAATATTGCAGTTACAACATGGTATGAGTCTGAATCATTGAAAAAAAGCCTTCAACCTTTGGGTATTGAAAAATTTTTTGAAAAGCCTCTAAACTTTGACAATCTTTCACAAATTATTACAGATGAATTTTATTCTGGCCCAAAAGGCATAATTGACGGCATCAGCATTTCAACATTTCTTCAGATGATAGAAATGGAAGAAAAAACATGCACACTTAAAATAACCCAGGACAACAAAAACGGAACAATGTTTTTTAAAAAAGGTTCTCTTATAGATGCATCCTTTGAAAATAAAAACGGAACCCAGGCTGCCTACGCTATAATTAACTGGGAAAGGGCAGAAATTGAAATTGAAAACTACTGCCACAAAAATGAGAATACTATAAATACAAACCTGATGAGTATACTTATGGAAGCTGCCAAAATAAAAGATCATGGTGAATAAAAAAAATGACAGCAGAACAAAATAAAATTTTACAATTTTCCAAGATTGAACACCTTTTAATTGATGAATTGGTTGTTTCCAAAGAAGATTTGGAAAAAATCAAAAATGAAGTTTTACTGTTCAATAAAAAATCAATGATGCCTGTCTGCCTTATTCTTGCAAAGGAGAATGGAATAAATGAAGCTGAAATAGCCAAGGTTTTAAACAATCCTTTTATTTATGAAATTTTGGTTCAACTTCTAAAAAATGAAAATGATTTAAAAGACAAAGATTTTTTACCATACATAAAAAATAACAAAAGTGCCTCAAGGCTTTTATCACAGCTTGTACAAAACAATTTAATTTCTCCTGTCAAAAAAATTTACCTTTTAAATAAAATTCTGAATCTGAAAAAAACAGCTAAAACTCTCTCAGAGATGGGTATTGTGCCCGAAGACTCAATAGAATCTGCATTTAGAAAGAAAAGAAAAAAAGTGAGTCTTTGTGAACTTTTATATGAACAGCACCTTGTAACCCTTTCTGAACTCAACCATATTTTTATAACACTTGACAGCTCTCTAAAACTTGGAGGAATCCTTTTAAATCTTGGGCTGATAAATGAGTCAACCCTTGATGAAACATTAAAAGAACAGTCAAAATCAGGTCTTTCACTTGGAAGTCTACTTGTAAACAAAAACAAAATATCTGTACAACAGCTTTATTTTGCACTTTCAATTCAATACAATATCCCTTTCAGACAATTATCCAACTTTATATATTCTGACTCCCAAAAAATTGAACTAAGGAGTATTATTGACAGAAAATCTGCTGAAAAAAATCTAATTATCCCTGTCCTTCTTTCAGGTGAAAATTTAATGCTTGGAGTATTCAATCCATCACACATTGCAGATATAAATGATATAATGTCAAAACACAGCAATCTTAGAATAAGCTGTGTTCTTATAACCCATAACAAATTTGAACAGCTTTTTGCCCTTTTGTATGGAGAAATTCTAAATATAAGAAACGATCTTATTGCTAAAAATTCTGATTTTTCCGGCAAGAAAACACTTATATCTGACCCTGAATCCCAGTACAGAGTTATAAATGATTTTTATGAAAGATATATAAAACTTGGAAAAGACAATAAAGATTCAAATTTCAACCCGGATAGAAAATTGTTTCACGATTTTATAAAGGAAAATTATTTTTCAATCTGCTCAAAATATAATTGCAGCCATGTTTCATTCTGGTTTAAGCTCTCCGGCAACAACATAAACATTAAGGCATCTCCTGTTTCATCAAAAAACTGAGAAGCCAAAATAAATAAAAAAATTCATTAGGAGTTTTTTTGATGAAAACAATTACAATAACCAGCGGAAAAGGCGGAGTGGGCAAAACAAATATTGCCGTAAATCTTGCTGTCTCACTTGCTTCCATGGGATATAAAACCTGTCTTTTTGATGCAGATATTGGACTTGCCAACGTAAATATTCTTATGGGCCTTGCAGCTTCAGACACACTTGAAGATGTAATTGCAGACAAAAAAAAACTAAAAGAAATAATCATAAAAGACTGGAATAGAATTGATATAATTCCTGGAAGCTCAGGGGTTGAACAATTTGAAACTCTTGAAAAAAAAACTTTAGACAATCTTTTGGTACAGTTTTCTGACCTTGAAGGATATGACTACATAATAATAGATACAGGTGCTGGGATTTCAAAGCCTGTAATCACCTTTTGCCTTGCATCATCCATGCTTGTTCTTGCAATAGTCCCTGAACCTACATCACTTACAGACGCTTATTCTCTTTTAAAGGTTCTTTCCTTTAACGGATATAAAAACAGGGTAAACATAATTGTAAATCGATGCAAAACACCAAAATTTGGAGAAAAGGTTTTTGAAAAATTTAAGATTACAGTATCAAAATACATTAACCTTAACCTGAATTATCTTGGTATGATTCCCGAAGATGAGCATGTTTCAGATTCAGTTTCAAACCAGTCGCCTTTTTTTATAAAATATCCTGATTCTTCAGCAGCCAGTGCTGTAAAAGAAATATCAAAAACAATTTTAACAATTGAACATGAATCTCCCCTTGAAACAAAAACCTTTGATTCATTTATAAAAACATGTTCAAATCTCTTTCAGAGCAGCTTAAAATATGTAAAATCAGCCCCTATAAAAAATAAGACAAAAAAAGAAAGCAAAAATTATGAAAACACAAATCCAGAAATTGAACAAAATGAAAATAATACACAAACTGAAATAATTGGACTTCTTAAAAAACTTATAAAAAATACCGATATCATTTCTCAAGAATTAAAAAATATTAAAAAAAACATAGGCCCGGAAAAAAAAGAGTTAAATGCTATTTCTTATTCGCAATATGAAATTGAAACTAAGCCCAGTGAAGACGATTCAAAACCACCGGTTTTAACCCTTGATTTTGAAAAGTTTGTCAAAAGTAAAAAATAACCAGGCAGATTGTCTTATGAATTATCATGAAAAAAACAATGACAAATCTATTAAAATAATCTCAGCTTCAAAATCACAAGAACAAAATAATGAGATTGCAAAAATTCTTGAAAACATTAACATTACTCCGATTTTAACTAAATCGGGTAAAGAGACTATTGAACTGGCAGCAAATAACTATTTTCCTCTTATTTGCATAGATTCTGAAATTGATGATATTAATTTAAATGAAATTCCTTCCATAATAAATTCCTCGAAAAAAAACTTAAAAACCATTTTTTTAATATTTATCCATAAAGACAACTCCGGCCTTATTCCCCAATTTAAAAAAAACGGATATGAAGATTTCTTAATCAAACCAATTGATAAAAATAGTTTTAGTGCAAGGATTGAAACTCTTCTTAAACTGAGCAGACTTGAAAATACCCTTGCAAGGGCTGTAAAATTTATTCAGGCTAAAGAAAAAAGTTCTACAGATTTAAAAAACATTTCCCATGACATAATAATTCAGTGGGGCAGACTTGAGACCCTTGGCAGGCTAACCTCTGGTATTATGCACGAAATAACAACCCCTGTTCAATATCTTACTGACAACCTTAACTTCTTGGACAACTCATTTCCTCTGGTTTTAAAATCTTTAAACAAATTTTTCGAATTTATTGAAACCGCAAAAAAAGGCGGGATAAACAAAGATCTTCTTGAAGATATTGAAAAAAATCTCATTGATTCAGATATTGATTATTTAAAAACTGAAATTCCAGAAGCTGTAAAACAATCTTTAGGCGGAATAGAAAAAATTACAACAATTCTTCTTTCAATACGAAACATGGCAAGACAAATTGTTAATGAAAAAGTATCCTCTGATATAAATAAAATTGTTGAAAATGCTGTAATACTTACAAAAAACATATGGAAAAATTGTGCAGATCTTCAAACAGACTTAAAAAAAGACCTTCCTCCACTTCAATGTGAACCAGGTGCAATAAGCCAGGTCATAGTAAATCTTATTGTAAATGCTGTTCATGCTGTTGAAGAAAACACAGAAAAAAAAGACCACATTATCAAAGTTGAAACTCAACTTGAAAACAATAATATTTTAATAAAAGTAAGTGATACAGGAAAAGGAATTCCCCAAAATATAATAAAAAAAATTTTTGATCCTTTTTTCACCACAAAAAAAATTGAAAAGGGAACAGGTCAAGGCCTTGCCATATCAAAAACCATAGCTGAAAAACACAAAGGAAGTTTGTCAGTTTTATCAAATCCTGAATCCATGACTGTTTTTACACTTTCCCTTCCAATCAATTCAGAAATCAATTTAAGGCCGGAAAAACAAGAGCCCCAAAATCTTATAAAATCAGTAAAACCTGACAAAACACCTGTGATTCTTTTTGTTGATGAAGATAAAGATATGCTCAAAAGCTTAAACAGAATGCTCAAACAAAAAGAAAAACAATGGACTCTTTTATTTGCAGATTCGGCAAAAAAAGCTCTTTTAATCATGGAAAAAAAACCTGCTGATATAATTATTTCTGAATATAATATGAATGAAATTAATGGTTATGAACTTTTAAAAACTATAAAGGAAAAATTTCCCCAGACAGACAGGATAATTCTTTCAGGAGAAACAGATGAAGATAAAATAATAAAAGCTGTTCCCATTGCACATCAGTTTATTTACAAGCCAGTAAACTCAACTAAACTTGATAAACTGCTCACAAGAACTATTGCAATGAAAAATATTTTGAAAGATAAAAATCTTCGTATTACGATTTCAAGGCTAGACTCTCTGCCAAGCCTTCCCTCAATTTACAATTCAATTGTAAAGGAACTGAATTCTTCTGTTTCATCAACAAAAAAAATCGGGGAAATAATTTCAAAAGATCCTTCAATGACTTCAAAAATTCTTCAGCTTATAAATTCAGGTTTTTTTTATCTCCCTTCCAAAATTTCAAAACCAGAAGATGCTGTTGTCATACTTGGAACTGACGTTGTAAAATCACTTGTTTTAAACCTTGAAATCTTTTCTAAAATGAAACTCCCAAATTATTTTAAAAAATTTCAAAATGATTTGCATGAGCATTCAATGGCTGCTGCAAAAACAGCAAAGGAAATTGCACTAATGGAAGGACTTTCCGATTTTTGTGCAGATCAGGCTTTTATGGCAGGCCTTATTCATGACTGTGGAAAACTTATTTTAGCCTCTAATTTTCCTGATGATTATAAACTTGTTCTTGAAAATTTTGGCAGCCTTAGTCAAGAATCAATTGAAAAGGAAAAAGAGATATTTAAGGCTTCCCATGAAATAGTTGGAGCTTTTTTAATGGGAGTCTGGGGCCTTCCCCTTGAAATAATTGAAGCAATTTTATATCATCACAACCCAAGTGCTTCCTCAGACAATGAATTTACTGTTACCTCAGCAGTTTATGCAGCAAATATAATTGAACTTGAAAAGGCAGGATTTTTACACTCAGACTTTGAAAATGCTTTTGATGAAAAATATTTTGATAGAATAAAAATTTATGACCGCCCCAAAATCTGGAGGGAAAAATTTCTAAGTTAGTGATTGGCCGAAAACGAGAATTTTTTGTTCAGTTCAAGGAAGATGAAAAATTTAACCTTTAGGATACATTGAGTATTTTGAGGATTAAATTTTGAGTCTGACTTAAGAATGGACAAAAAAGGCAGTTTTCGTTCAGCAACTAAGTTAATTTTTTATTAAATAAAGCCTTTTATTCAACTCCATACTTTTTCAAAATCATCTTATACTCATTTGTCTGCCTGAATAAAGCAAGCTCCCTTGAAAATTTTTCTGCAATTTTAAATTTGTCCGACTTGACTGAAAAGCCTATATAGGAAGGTACTATGCTTAAGTATGGCTTTAAAACCCTTACTTTTTTTCCATAACCAAAATTTTTGAGATGATATAAAATAACAAATTCATCTCCTACAATTATATCAGTTCTTCCTGCTATAAGTCTTTTTATAAGTTCTTCTTCATTATATGAAACATCTTTTACAAGACAATTACATGAATCAAATTTTTTCCCGTAATAATAATTTTTTACAACACCAATTTTATAATTTTTTATATTTTCAAAATTTCCTTCAAACTTTATTTTACTTTGTTTTAAAACAAAAAAAGCTATTTTTTCATTAGCTATGATATTGTCAAAAAAATTAATATATTTTTCTCTTTCAGGGCTTTTTGATACTGGAATTATTGCATCCGCCTTTCCTTCTTTAACAGCATTGAGGCTTCCAGACCATGAATATCCCAAATACTTTACATCCAAATTCAGTTTTTTTGCTATAATACCTATAACATCTGAAAATAAACCTTTTGTCTCTCCATTCGTATCTACCATGTAATATGGTGGGTAATCATTCCCATAATTTCCTCTTACTATCAATATCTGATTATCTGAAAAAGCTGATGAACTTGATAAAAACAAAAAAACCAAGGCAGTTATTATTATTTTCATATTTCACCTAAATTTATAAATTTTCAGATTTTTAGCGACTAAAAAAATTATTTTTTGATTTTAGCAAAAAATAATTTATTTTGCCTTAACTTTTTTTGAATTTATTATTTCTAAATATAGATTGGCCGAAAACGAGAATTTTTTGTTCAGTTCAAGGAAGATGAAAAATTTAACCTTTAGGATACATTGAGTATTTTGAGGATTAAATTTTGAGTCTGACTTAAGAATGGACAAAAAAGGCAGTTT
>Ga0265295_1004106_pt1 | contig 20005 bp, 16 predicted proteins | sample Munlansysbiofilm_FD_192503 | JGI IMG/M metagenome (GOLD analysis project Ga0265295, IMG submission 192503) | Leachate microbial communities from a municipal landfill in Southern Ontario, Canada - Methane capture system biofilm | ecosystem: Engineered > Solid waste > Landfill > Unclassified ... | reverse complement strand
CCTGGCCAAGGCCCGCGCCGCCGATCCTGCAAATCTGCAGACCTATTACAACATGGCCACTTTCATGCTGGCCAAGGGCAAGCCTGACGATGCCATTGCCCAGTACGACCTTGCCCTCGGAGTTAAGGCCGACGACGTGCGCGCCCTGACCGCCTCGGCCGCCGTGCTCGACAAACAGGGCAAGATCGACGAAGCCCGCGCCCGTCTGGACCAGGCCCGCGCTACCGGGGATCTGGGCGCGGCCATGATGCTGTCCGGATTTCTGCAGCAGCACGGCAAGAGCGACGAAGCACTGGCCGTGCTCGATGAAGAGCTGCTCAAGCAGCCCGACAATCTGGGTATTGTGCAGGCCAAGGCAAAGCTGCACATCGCCCGCAAGGAGTCGGACAAGGCCATGGCCCTGTATGGCCGGCTCGAAGCGGCTGACCCCTGGGCCGGAACCATGGAGCGGACCCGCGCCTGGATGGCGCTGGGGGATGTGGACAAGGCCGAGGAGAGTGCCCGCCGACTGATTCAAATGAGCCCGAACAAAGCCCAGTCCCTCCTGCCGCTGGCCGCCATACTTGAAATGCGCAAGGACCGCGTCGGGGCCGAGGCCGAACTGGCCAAAGGCGTGGCCCTGGAACCCAAGAACCCTCGCATGGGCGTGCTGCTGGCTGAATTCCAACTGCGCGGCCGCGAAGTGGAAAAGGCGCTGGCCACTTTCGAGAGCGTGCTTGCGTACGCTCCCACCGACGCCCAGGCCCTGACGGGCAAGGGCATGTGCGTGCAGCTTATGGGCAAGAAGGACGAAGCGGCCAGGCTCTATCTGCAGGCCGTACAGGCCAAGAACGATTATGTCCCGGCCCTGAACAATCTGGCCATGCTCTGGGCGGATGAAGAGGCGACGCGCCTGCAGGCCGTGAACCTGGCCATGGCCGCCTTCACTCGAGCCAGTTCCGACCCTTCCGTCATTGATACCCTCGGCTACACCCTGATCCGCAACGACCGCGCCGAAGAGGCGCTGAAAGTCCTGGAACGCGCCCTGAGTCTGGCACCCGGCAACCCGGCCATCTTGTATCACCAGGCACTGGCCCTGTCGGCCCTGGACCGCAAAGCCGAGGCCCTGACGACCCTGGAACAGGCCCTGGCCGGCGATGATTTCGAAGAGAAGGCAGAGGCGCAGAAACTTTATGATACACTGAAGAAAGGATGACGATGGCCTTGGAAAATGGCCCGCAAGCAGATTCTTCAGTCTGGCCCGTCATATGTTCCGGATGCGCTGTATACGACGGATTCGATTGTAATGTATTCTCGTCTGCTCGTTCGAAATATTGATTTTGTATATATAATCAGGTTGTTGAGAAATTAGATTCGATAAAAATCCTACTGGCGCGATAGTTGCCTAATGAGTTTGTTTCTGAGCAAGACGCTCTCTGGCGTTTGCAAAAACAACCGGCAAGGCGCGAGTTGATTCTGAAGGGCGAAGTGGAGCCGTTTCCATGAGTTTTTCAGAATCAGTGCAGCAAGGCAGTCAGAATGGATTTTTTCAACACCTTTTCTCAAGCACCGAGGAGGCCGTTCAAAAGCCGTTCTGACAAGGCGCGCGTTTGTGCCCAGCTTGGGTAAGTCGATTCTGGAAGGCGAAGTGCAGGCGTCTTCATGAGCCTTTCAGAATCGTGGAGCAACGCAGTTCAAAACGGATTTTTCAACGGTCTCAACTGGAGGATATATGGGAACACTGGTCCTTCGCAATCTTGCCCATGATCTTGTTTGGGCGCTTCTGGCCCTTGCCGCTTCCGTGGCAATCTTTGGCTCATCCATGACCTCGTGGGCCGGAGACCTTGCGTTTTGGCCCGAGACCGGGGGATTTCTCGCCGTCACAGTGGTGCCTTCGGTGATTCTGTGGTCGGCTTTCGGCCTGAAGGGTCTCAAGTCCAGAGTACCTCTGGCCTTGTGCTGCCAGACCCTGGTCACAACCATCTCCATGGCCATATTCTATCTGGTCAGCGTTTCTTCCGGGCTTATGGGCCGGGAGTCGCAGGTCATGGTCATGGGCTTTGGGGTTTTTGCCGGACTCAAGATGCTCGAATTCCTGTTCGCCAAGTTTCGCCGCGCTTTTCTCGGTGTAGGCAAACGCGTTCTCGTGGTCGGGGATGGTCTGATGGCGGAATTGATGGAGGACTACATCAGGTCCAGCAAGGGCCGATATGTCATGCTCGGCCGGGTCAAATGCCCGTCCAGCCTGGAAAGCGACTCTGGTTCGGATGACGAACTCGCTGAGAGCAAAAGCGGCAGGCTTCTGCGCCTGGCCCAGAACTTCATGGCCGACCAGGTGGTGGTGTCCCTGAGAGAGCGGCGCGGCGTCTTTCCTGTGGAAGAACTCCTGAACTGCAAGCTGGCCGGTATCGAGGTGGTCGACGCGCCGACATTCTACGAGCGGGCGACCCACAAGATGCTCATCGAGAACATCACTCCGAGCTGGTTCATTTTCAGCCACGGTTTCAAGGTCACCTGGTTTCTGCGGCTGTGCAAGCGCACGCTGGACATTACGGCCTCGTTTTTGGGCCTTATGGTCTTTATGCCGCTCATCCCCTTTATCATCCTGGCCATCAAGCTTGATTCCCCCGGCCCCATCCTGTTCAAGCAGGTGCGCGTGGGCCATGGCGACAGGCACTTCACGCTCATGAAATTTCGCTCCATGCGGCAAGACGCGGAGTCCAGAACCGGAGCCGTCTGGTCCCAGGAAAACGATCCCCGCATCACCAAGGTCGGCAATTTTCTGCGCCGTTCGCGGTTGGATGAAATCCCGCAGCTGCTGAACATTCTCAAAGGTGACATGTCCGTGGTCGGTCCCCGGCCCGAGCGCCCTGAATTCGTGGGCGAACTCAAGAAACGCATTCCGTACTATTCCGAACGCCACTACGTGAAGCCCGGGCTGACAGGATGGGCGCAGGTTTGTTACCCGTACGGGTCCTCTGTGGAGGACGCCATTGAGAAGTTGCGCTATGATCTGTATTACATCAAAAATATTTCCATTTTACTGGATTTTTACATCATCATTAAAACATTCGGCGTTGTGCTGCTGGGAAAGGGGAGGTAGATATGTTTCTTGGTTCCGGTAATAACTGTTTTTTGTGTCGGCGCAGCTTCATGCTGCATCTGGTCGTGGTGGTACTTGGCGTGTTCCTCTTCTGCGGGATGGCAATGGCCAATGAGAACGAATACATCATCGGGGCCGGAGATCGACTGAGCGTTTTTGTCTGGGGCGAGGCGGAACTCAGCGTGCCTGCCCTGGTGCGGCCCGATGGGCGCATCTCCCTGCCGGGTGCTGGCGAGATCATGGCCGAAGGGCTGACTCCGGAAGCTTTGCAGAAGGAAATCGCTTCCCGTCTCACGGCCCTGGTCAAGGAACCGGTGGTTACGGTGTCCATGGCGGAAATCGCCAACAGCAAGGTTTATATCATCGGCGGCGGCGTGACCCCCGGCATTTTCGACCTGAAGCAGAAGACATCTCTGCTGCAACTCTTGGCCAGCATGGATCTGACGAGGGCCGACCTCGATGGAGCCCACGTCATGCGAGACGACAAGAAGATTGAGCGCAATTTTGACAGCCTGCTGCATCAGGGCGACGTGAGCCAGGACTTGGCCCTGCGTCACAACGACATCGTCTTCTTTCCGGCCTTGCCCGAACCGTATGTCTACGTGCTCGGCGCCGTAGGCACGCCCAAGGCTCTTCCCTTCAAGGACGGCATGACGGTGCTGGACGCCATCCTCGACAGCGGGGGCTTCAGCAAGTTCGCCAAAGAGAACGACACCGTGGTGGTGCGAAGGGAAAACGGGGTCGAGCAACGCATCAAGGTCCGCGCCCGCGACCTCGTCGACGGCAAGGATCTGGCCCAGAACGTCCAGCTCAAGCGCGGGGATTACATCATCGCCAATACGAGCTTTTTTTGATGCGGCATGAATTTCTGCCACGGGGTAGCCGATCACAATAACGAACAACGCCACAAACTGCCACGGTCTGCAGCTTCGCAATGACGTTACTGCACACTGTACAAAATTGAAATCATCGTCGGATCACGGAATATTGCATGAATAATGAGTTGTATCTGGAGTTTCAACGGTATCTGGGCCTGCTGCTGCGGCGCAAGCGGCTCCTGGTGCTGGTGACTTTGTTGGTCATGACCTTGGGGGTTGTCGTCAGCTATCTGCTGCCCATGAAGTTTGAAGCCCAATCCACGGTCTTCATCGAGCAAAGCGTAATCAGCGACCTGGTCAAGGGCATTGCCATCAATCCGTCTATGGATGCCAAGATCAAGGTGCTGGCCGTGTCCATGCTCAGCCGCGAGAACCTGGCCAAGGTTCTACGCATTCTGGACAAGGACCTGCGCTTCACATCCGACGCCCAGCGCGAGGCCTATCTGGAAGAGTTACGTACCCGCATCGACATCAAGCTCGACGAAAAGCGCGGCATCGTTTTCCTGTCCTTTGTGGACCGCGACCCGCAGTTCGCTCGCGACCTGATCAATACCATGGCCCAAGTCTACATTGAGACCAACACGGCCTCCAAGCGCGACGAGTCCCTGGATGCGACGCGCTTTCTGGGCGAGCAGATCGAGAGTTTCAAGAAGCGCATTGACGCAGTGGAAGAGGAAATCAACCAGTACAAAGCCGAGCACGGCCTGCAACTGGCCGTGGACGAGACGATCATCCGCTTTGAGATCGCCGAGGCCGAAAAGAAGCTGGAGAGCATCCGCGCGCGGCGCTTCCAGCTGGAGACCCAGGAGCGCCTCCTGCCGGCAGGCGGGGGACAGCGCAACCCGGTGGCTGAACTGCAGCAGCAGCTGGCCGCATTGCTGACCACCTATACGGAAAGCCATCCCAAGGTTATCCGCCTGCGCGGCGAGATCGCAGCCATGAAGGCCAGCCCCTCCAGGGGCCTGGCCGGGGATGGCGGGGCAGGGCAGACGCGGGCGCTCCTGAAGGCAGAACTGGAGGCCAACAAAGGTTTCGAGGAGGCCCAGCTGCGCGCCATCGAGGATAACAGAAACCTTCTGCGGCAGATACCCGCCATTCGTACAGGCCTGAACGAACTGCTGCGCAAGAAGGAGAACGAAACCCTCATCTACAGTCAGCTGGTCACGCGTTACGGGCAGTCCGAGGTGTCCAAGCAGATGGAGATGGAAAACAAATCCATGACCTTCCGCATTGTGGACCCGGCCGTGCTGCCCACAAAGCACATCAGCCCCAAGCGGCTGCTGATCATGTTCGGTTCCTTGGCGGCCGGTCTTGGTGCGGGCGCGGCGCTCATCATCTTGCCCTACCTGATGGGCGGGGCAGTGAAGAGCCCGGACGAACTGCGGCCGCTGAACTTGCGCGTGCTGGCGGTCCTTCCGACCATCCCGAAGCCGGAAGAGGATAGGCTGCGCAGGAAAAAGGATCTGGTTTTTCTTGGCGTGGCAGCCCTGTATTTCTTCGTGCTGGTGACCGTGGTGGTTTTGGAGGCGCTGGACAAGACATATATGGAGATGGTGCTGAACCAGGTGAAGGATTTTTGGATTTGAGGACGCCTGAGAGCCATTCTGGACTGCGTTGCTGCGGGCAAAATGGAAACCTCATGTAGACGACTACACCTCGGCTCCCATTTTGCCCTTACGCCTTGCCAGAATGGCTCTCAGGCGCCCTCACCGGGTTAGAGCGGTTTTAGGAATGAAAGAGAGGCATGGACTGCGTTGCTGCGGGCAAAATGGAAACCTCATGTAGACGACTACACCTCGGCTCCCATTTTGCCCTTGCGCCTTGCCAGAATGGCTCTCAGGCGCCTTCACCGGGGAGTTGGTCTCTTTGAAAGGTCGCAAAGGCATGGATTCGCCACGCTGCGCTCGCGATGACGTATCACCACAGTCGTCATTGCGAGGAGTCCTCGACGCGGCAAGTCAGGCTCTGCGTGAAATCCATCTTTGATCTTTGGTTCATGAAAGGCACGAAGGCAAGAAAGGCATGGATTGCCACGGGGCAGCCCCTCGCAATGACGATTAATATGTACTTTTCAGGAGGTTGTTCAAAAATCATTCTGGCAAGGAACGCATGAATTTTGATGGTTGAAGTGTATAGAGACATACATAAGACCTTCAAAATTCATGCAGTGACGCAGCCAGAAGGAGAATTTCAACAACCTCCTCCCCCTAGGGAGAATAATGAGCAGAATCGAGGAAGCATTGGCCAAGGCGGCCGGGATGACGGCCGGGGGCAGGGCGGTGGAGACGAAACCCCACCTCATGAGGCCGGGCGCGGCCCGGGTGCCCATGAGCGAAAAGCGGATTGGCGGCGTGCGTCTGCCCGAGGAAACCATGGTCGTGATCAACGACCCGCTCTCGCCCATGGCGGAGGAGTATCGCAAACTCAAGGAAGCGGTGGTCAAGATGACCAAGCGCGAACGTTTCGACAACCTCATCGCCGTGACCAGCGCCACCGTGGCCGAGGGCAAGAGTATGACCGCCGTGAATCTGGCCGTCTGCCTGGCCCTGGAATACGATCACACCGTGCTCCTTGTTGACGCGGACCTGCGCCGCCCCACCGTGCATAGGTACTTGCAGCTCGGGTCGAGCAAGGGCCTCTCGGACTGTCTGCGCGATGGAATCGATGTCGGCGAACTGCTGGTCAAGACGGACATCGGCAAACTCACCGTACTTCCGGCTGGCACGCCCGTGGCCAATCCGGTTGAGTTGTTCTCCTCCGAGACCATGCGCAAGCTGTTCCGGGAAATGAAGACCCGATACTCCGACCGCTACATCATCATCGACACGCCGCCCGTGCTGCCATTTGCCGAGACCCGCTCCATCGCGCACATGGCCGACGGCGTGCTGCTGGTGGTCAAGGAAGGGCAGCCGAGCCTAAGTCAGATCCAGGAGGCCCTGGAGTCTTTGGATACCACTGTTCTGGGCATCGTCTATAACGGGGCCCGACAGCAGCATCGAAACTCCTATTATTATTATTCGGAATAGAGCGTGTACACGAAATTTTTCGGGCTGCGCGAAAAGCCCTTCGACCTTCTGCCCAACCCGGATTTTTTGTATCCGAGCAAGGCGCACAAGCGCGCCCTGACCTATCTGACCCATGGCATCAGGGAACGGGCCGGGTTCATCCTGCTGACCGGGGAGGTTGGCTCGGGCAAGACCACGCTGATCCGCAACATGCTTCGCTCCGAGCTGCAGACGTGCGTACTGGCCAAGGTTTTCAACACCAAGGTCGATTCCCTGCAGCTCCTTATGCAGATCAACAGCGACTTCGGCCTGGAAACGGACGGTCGGGACAAGGCTGCCCTGCTGCGTGAACTGAATGATTTCCTTATCGAGCAGTATGCCCAGCGCCGTCAGGCCGTGCTGATCATCGACGAGGCCCAGAACCTGGCCCCCGAGATCCTGGAAGAGATCCGCATGCTCTCCAACCTGGAGACGGACCGTGACAAGCTTCTGCAGATCATCCTTGTGGGCCAGCCACAGCTGCGGGATATCCTGGCCCGGCCCGAACTCTTGCAGCTGCGCCAGCGCATCCAGATCAACTGCAACCTGCAGCCCCTGAGCCCGGTCGAGGTGCGCGAGTACATCGAATTTCGATTGGAAAAAGCCGGCAACCGTGCGGCCCTCGTCCTTGATGACGATGCGGTGGAGGCCGTGGCCGCCTATACCCATGGCATACCCCGGCTGATCAACATCCTGTGCGATTACATCATGATCGACGCCTACTCCTCGGGGAGCCGGGACATTGGCGGAGACACCGTGCACGAGCTGGCTGCGGACTTGTCCTTCGTAGACCAGTATTGGGAGAGCAAATCCGCAGAGCCGGCTCAGACCAGTGAAAACTACAGCAATGGTGACCAGCAGCCCCGGGTCGATCAGGTCTCCGGTCAGGCCAAGCTGCTTGCGGTCATCGGTTCCCTGAACAAGCGCATGGAATCCTTGGAGTTCCAGCCGGTGTGGGACAACGCCGCCCTGCTGGACCTGCGCGACCGTATGGACAAGGTGGAGCAGCAGCAGCGTTCCATGGCCCAGGAACTCTGGGCCGGAATCCAGCAGTTGCGCTCCGAGATCGCCCTGAAGGATGCGCCAAGGCCGGTAGAAGCTCCAAAGGTCAAAAAATCAGGGCTCTGGAATTTTCTCTGGGGGGAATAGGGATGACGCCTGAGAGCCATTCTGGACTGCGTTGCTGCACCCGTTTTGAATGGATCATGTAGTCAGCTACACTTTTCACCATCCAAAACGGGCTTGCGCCTTGCCACAATGGCTCTCAGACGCCCTCCCTGGGGAGTTGGGCTCTTTGAAAGGCCGCACTAGGCAATGGATCGCCACGCTGCACTCACGATGACGTATCACCACAGTCGTCATTGCGAGGAGTCCTCGACGCGGCAATCCATTCTTCAGGTTACTGTGACTAGGCAAGGCAGGACGGCACGAAAGGCATGGATTCCGTGCGATTGTCCGACGAGTCCACGGACCAGTCCCTCGCAACGACGAATAACGGCATGGACTGCCACGGGGAAACCCCTCGCAATGACCGAACAATTGTTGGAGTTGAAATGAACCAGACACTGCGGATCTTTTTGCTGACTATCGTGGCCTTGAGCCTCGCGGGGTTCGCCTTTGCCGAGGAGCCCGCCTGGAAGGCTTCTTTAAGCGTGGGTGAGGAGTACAATGACAACACCGACGAGGAAAAGAACGGTCGCGAGGACTTCATCACCTCTGTCCGCCCCAGCCTGTCCTATGAGCGCGAGGGGGAGCGGTTCCTGTTTCAGTCCGCCTACAGCGGAGACTACCGCTTTTACGCCAAGAACACCCAGGACGAAGAGTTCAATCACAATTTGAACGTCCACGCCCTGCTCAACGCCTGGGAGGATTTTTTCTTCCTGGACCTGACCGACACCTACCGGCTGGTCAACGAGGACCGAACCCGGGGTGACACGCTGCGGGACAATCCCTCGCAGGGGTTGGACCAAGACAACCCCTATACCCAGGGTGACTTGCGCCAGGACAACTCCCAAAGTCTGGTGCAACAGAACACCTTCACATTTTCCCCGTACATCACCCCCCGCTTCGGGGAGCGCGGACAGGCCAAGATCGGCTACGCCTATTCCAACATCTGGTACGATGACTCGGACAAGGATTCCAAGGACATCCACCGCGGCTTCGTTGACACCGACTACGAACTGACCGAGAGGGCCGCGCTGCTGTCCGGCTATTCTTACACCCAGGAACTTTCCGAGGACGATACCCTGCATCGCCACATCGCCTACCTCGGCGGCCGCTACGCCTACGCCGAGACAGGCAGCGTCTTCCTGAAAGCCGGGCCGCAGTACACCCGCTATCAGGATCGAGACACCAGTTCTACCAGCCTGTACTGGGACGCGGGTCTGGATCACGATTTCGGGGCCGTGCAGCTGAGCCTTTCCTCGGGTATTTCCTTCGAGGACGACCCAGACACAGGCCAGACCTACGAGCGCCGCTACGGCACCCTGCGCCTGTCCAAGGCCTGGGAGCGCACCACGGCCAGTGTTTACACCACCCTGGAAGACTACGAGGAAGATTCAGGCGTGGACAACGACGGGGAATCGGTGCGCAGGACCGTGATCGGGCTGAACATCTCTCGCGAACTGACCTCCCGTCTGACCGGTACTCTGGGCCTGAGCCACGACTTCGAGGACAGCGACGAAAACACCAAACGCTGGTACGCAAGCCTCGGCCTGACCTACGCCCTGAGCGAGAAATTGAGTTTGGGCGGATGGTACAGGTTCAAGGATTCGACCTCGGATGATGAGGACGAGGAGTTTCGGGTGAACAGGGTGGGGATTCAGCTCACGTATGCGTTTTGATGGAGGACGCCTGAGAACCATTCTGGACTGCGTTGCTGCGCCCGTTTTGAATGGATCATGTAGTCGGCTACACTTCGCCATCCAAAACGAGCTTGCGCCTTGCCACAATGGCTCTCAGCCGCCCTCCGGGGATGGCGCTTTCGGGAAGAATGATGGGCATGGATTTCATTTCTGAGCAAAAATCTGAAACCAAATAAACTGGCTGTGTATGACAAGCGTGGAAAGAGTGAAGATGCCTTGCAAGTGTACTACGTAATTTGTAATACACAGGCGATATTTGACTTTATTGAAGAAATGATGCTTAAGGTTTGAAATTATGGTTGCGTCCAAAGGAATAAGATTAATGAATTTGAGCATGTTCAAAATCCATTGTGCCCTCTTTAAAAGATTTTTCTTGAAGGCAATATAGCATGATTTCAAGGCTGTTTAAAAATCACTCTGGCAAGGCGTCAGGGAAATTCGGAGCAGAAGTGTATTGCCTTATACATGAGGATTCGAAATTTTTCGCAGCAACGCCGCCAGAGGGAGAATTTCAACAGCCTTTCTCGAACACCGGGGAGAGGTTCAAAATTCATTGTGGCAAGGCGCAAGCCGATTTTGGAAGGCGAAGTGTAGCCGTCTACATGAGCTTTTCAAAATCGGTCCGGCGCTGCCGCCAGAATGGTATATTCAACAGTCTTAATTCCCAAAGGAAAACACAATGACTCCCGGAAAGCTGTTCAAAAACCATTGTGGCAAGGTGCAAGGGAAATGCAAGGGTGATGTGTATTGCGACATACATGAGCCCGCAGCATTTTTTGCTGCAACGCAGCCAGAATGGATTTTTCAACAGGCTCTGCGGAGCACTGCGTGCTAAACGCATTAACGGTAGACGTCGAAGACTACTTCCAGGTTACGGCCTTCGAAGGCGTCGTGGATCGCAAAGATTGGGCCGTGTACCCATCGCGGGTGGAGAACAACACCCGACGAGTTATGGCGCTTCTGGACGAGCATGGGCTCAAGGGCACCTTTTTCGTGCTGGGTTGGGTGGCGGAGCGGTTTCCGCTCATGGTGCGCGAAATGGCCGATAACGGTCACGAAGTGGCCTGCCACGGGTATGGGCATGAGCGCGTCTATAATATGACGCCCGAGAGCTTTCGCGAGGACGTACACCTGGCCAAGAATATCCTGGAGAACATCACCGGACGCCGGGTATTGGGCTACCGCGCGCCGAGCTATTCCATTGTCGAACGTTCCCTGTGGGCCCTCGATGTGCTTATCGAGGAAGGCTTTGTCTACGATTCGAGCATTTTTCCCAATTATCCGGACAACAACGGCGCAGTTGGCGTAAAGAGTTGTCCGCACGAAATCAAACGCGAAACCGGGACTATACTCGAATTGCCTCTGACAACACTGAATATACCACTGCTAGGAAGAAATCTGCACCTACCCATCGCCGGGGGTGGATACTTGCGTCTGCTGCCGGCGAACGTCATTCACTGGGGTATTCGCCGCATCAACCAAGTTGGCGGTCACCCAGCTGTTCTTTTTTTTCGGCCTTGGGAAATTGATCCGGACCAGCCCCGCATCAAGGCGCGTCTCAAGACTCGTTTTCGCCACTACGTTAACCTGGAACTCACCGAGGGCAAGCTGCGTTTCTTGTTCAAGGGTCTGGAGTTTGGGACCATTGCAGAGGTGCTGGGACTTCAAGGAGCGAATGAGGTGGGTTTTAATGTGAATAGCAATAACCGTGTTCGCATGCCTTGAGTCATCATTAAAATTTGTTCCATGTTCTGAATCGTCCTGTGTATTCAATCCCATTTAAAAAGGAATTTAAGAGTGGATTTTTCAAAAGATAGCAGGAGCTTGATACTTGCTTCAATATTGATTTCTGTAGTGGTTGGTGCGCTGTATTGGCCAGTTATCGTTCCGATGGTCAAACAATGGGCGTCTGATGATAACTACTCACATGGCTTTTTAGTTCCTATTATTTCTTTGTATCTTGCGTATATGCGCAGAAATGAATTGCAAAATGCAACTATTCGTCCGTGTAATGCGGGTATTGCTCTTGTTGTATTCGGTTTGATACTGCTTATTTTGGGGTGGGTCGCAACTGAATATTTGACAATGCGCTCGTCATTGGTTGTTGTGATTTCGGGATTGATTCTGTATCTTTTGGGATGGGAGATTTTTAAAATTCTTCTTGCGCCGCTGTGCTACCTTTTTCTCATGGTTCCGATTCCGGCTGTGATCTATGATGCGGCTGCTTTCCCGCTGAAGCTTTTCGTGACCAATGTTTCTGTCCTGTCCATGAAAGCTCTTGGAATTGTGGTTTGGCAGGAAGGGAATATCCTCATGTTCCCCAACATAACATTGGAGGTGGCAGACGCCTGCAGCGGGCTGCGCTCCATCATGTCGCTGTTGGCCCTTGGCGCGGCCTACGCCTTTGTTCTGCACACCAAAATCAGGGACAGGGTCATCCTCATCGTTTCCACGCTGCCCATTGCCGTTCTTACCAATACCCTTCGAGTTGTGGCTACGGGTGTTCTGGCCCAGTTTTTCGGATCGGCAGCGGCAGAAGGTTTTTTTCATGAATTTGCTGGATTATTCGTGTTTGCGGCGGCAGTCGTCATGTTTGTAGCCTTGGGGTCTGCCCTCAAGAGGTGGTCATGAATCTCTTTTTGCGGGTCGCGGTAATGGTAGTTCTTTTGGCTGGGGCCGCACTGTTCATGAATTTCCATAAGGACCTGGAAGTGCCATTGGCTCGGCCATTTGCGGAGTTTCCGGCGGCTCATAAGGGTTGGCGAATGGCTGCGCAATCAAATTTGAGTGATGATATTTTGAATTTGTTACGGCCGACGGAATACCTTTCGCGACGATATGTGCGCGGTGATGGCGAATACGTGGATATGTATTTAAGTTTTTTTGATGGGAGCCCGGAAGGAGGTCGAATCCATTCTCCAAAGAATTGCTTGAACGGCGGGGGACGGACTCAACTCTCTTCAGAGCGGATACAAATGAATATCGACGGGGAAGCAGTAAATCTGGTTCGCGCTGTTTATGGATCTGGTGAGAGCAAGGAAGTGCTGTATTATTGGTTCGCCATGCGTGGCCAGACAATTTCCGATGAATACTCCCTCAAACTGGCCGAGATAACGGGGTCCATGTTTCACCGTCGCAGGGACCAGAGTTTCATTCGTATTTCAGTTCAAGCAAGGGATGATGTGGGTATCACGCAGAAGCGGATTGAGGACTTCCTGATGGATTTTTATCCGGTGATTCGGGAGTATCTGCCCTCATGAACGGGGCGATCCGGTTAGTCCCAGGATTGCAAACTCGTGGACAACAGACAGGTAAATCAAGGTGTATCCGATGAAAATACTTAGCATAGCCGGAGCACGGCCCAATTTCATGAAGATTTCATCCCTTGCGGATGCCGTGAAGGAGCACAATGCCGAATCCTCCCAGAGGATAGATCATGTCATCGTGCACACGGGACAGCACTATGACGAGAAAATGTCCGACCTTTTTTTCAGGGAGCTGGGTATCCCCGAGCCGGATATCAACCTTGGCGTCGGCTCCGGGTCCCATGCCGTGCAGACCGCAGAGATCATGAAGCGGTTCGAGCCCGTGCTGCTGGAGCACCGGCCTGATTATCTGGTGGTGGTCGGGGATGTGAACTCGACCATTGCCTGCGCCCTGGTCGCCGCAAAACTGGGGGTGAAGGTGGCCCATGTGGAAGCGGGGCTGCGCAGCTTTGACCGTTCCATGCCCGAGGAAATCAACCGCATCCTCACGGACGCCATCTCGGACGTGCTTTTCACCTCGGAACCCAGCGGCGAAGCAAACCTGATTAAGGAAGGCGTCGCGGCGGAAAAGATCCATTTTGTCGGCAACGTGATGATCGACACCTTGCTCAAGCATTTGCCCCGTGCGGAGGAAAAAAGCCGTATCCTTGAAGAGTTGGATCTTAAGGACGAGCGCGGCAGGGCGAGACCTTACGGGGTTGTCACCCTGCACCGGCCCTCCAATGTGGACAACCCCAAAGTGCTCAGGTCTGTTATTGCATCCTTGAATGCCGTCAGCCAGCAGTTGCCTTTGGTTTTTCCGGTGCATCCCAGGGCCAAGGCCAACATGGGGAGCATGGGGATCAGCTTGGCCCCGACTATCCGCACGACCGACCCGCTGGGTTACCTGGATTTTCTCAAGCTGCTGGCCAATTCCCGCCTCGTGCTGACCGACTCGGGCGGCATCCAGGAAGAAACGACAATACTGGGCGTACCCTGCCTGACCATGCGTGAGAACACGGAGCGACCCGTGACCGTGGAACAGGGTTCCAACCGCCTGGTGGGCAACGACCCGGAAGCGATTCCACGCGAGGCCCTGCTGGCCATGGGCCATGAAAAAAAGACCAGTACAAAGCCGGAACTCTGGGACGGACTGGCCGGCAGGCGGATCGTGCGTATCCTGCTGGAACTGTGAAGCATGTATTGCATAATTCCAAACTATATCTATGCTTGGGCACAATGATGGCGACACAGGATTTGAAAAAAGTTCTCTTGGTATCCATTGCTTTCCCTCCTGATCCGGCAGTTGGCTCACTCAGACCGGGTTCCTTTGCAAAGTATTTACCTAAGTACGGCTGGACTCCTATTACGATAACCAAAAAATTCAATGATATTGAAAATTTTGATGAAAATCAACCTAACAGCCTTGATATCTATGGACAGTGCATCCGAACATATTCTTTCCCACATCCGATGCAATGGTATCGTAATCTCAAAAGATTTTTTTCAGGTAACAGGGTTGAGAATCGAGTAAAGAACAATGATAGTGTCAATAATGCACCAGATAATTGTTTCAGAAATTTATTGAGAAAGGGGATTAAGACTTTTTTATATATTCCTGATGAACACTGGGGCTGGATATTGTTTGCCGCAATACGGGGATCAAGGCTGGTAAAAAAAGAAAAGATAAAAGTGATCTATTCAAGTGGTCCGCCTTGGTCCACTCATCTTGCCGCCCTGATAATTCAGATTGTAACCGGTTGCCGTTGGATCGCGGAGTTCAGGGATCCATGGGCTAGAGATCCATGGCGAGGTTTAGATACCTTTTCTTTTTTTTCGAAACGAATTGATAGGTTCTTGGAAAAGGCTGTTGTTAATAGATCAAGCAAGATATTATGTGTCACCGATGAATTGTCTAAAGATTTTATCAGTCGATATGGTCTCGATAAAAAGAAAATTTCAGTTGTTCATAATGGGTACGACAGCAAAGAATTCGACTATTCAAGACAAATAGATCAAAAGAATAGTCGTCTTGTCCTGACACATCTTGGCTCTCTGTATGGGAATAGAAATCCTGAACCTCTTTTTCAATCCATTGTTGATCTCTTAGATGAAAAAAAGATACCAAAAAATGAAATTTTATTACGCTTTGTTGGAGAGGTTGGAAACAAGAATAAATTTATAAAATTCTTAAAGAAACATCATTATGAAAATGTAGTTGATTTTGTTTCTCGCGTTCCAAGGGCAGAAGCATTTGAGATCATGATGAAATCAGATGTATTGATCATAATTCAAAATGATGCATCAATGCAGATTCCTGTAAAATTATATGAGTATTTTGCCACAGGAACGCCGGTTTTTTGTCTTGCACAGGAAGGTGCTGTTAAAACATTTATCGAAAATGAAAATGCAGGCGTTGTCGTAAGCCCTGATGATAATCAATCTATAAAAAAAGAATTATTTGCTTACTTCCAAGAATGGAGTTCTGGTCGAATTAAAAAGAATGATGTAAAAAGGGCAATAATATTTGACAGAGAATATCTTGCAGGTAATTTTGCTCATTTGCTCGATGAAGAATGGAAGATTATTGATCAATGAATGATTGATTTGATGAAATATATCAAATTTTTAATATTATAGAATGCAGAAGTTTTATTCCTAAATTTTTAAACCAGCACCGGTTTTCATTTCATAGAATATTTTTGGAGAAAATATATTTTGGGTTCAAAACCAGCTTTGCCAATCCGCATTGCTTATTGCATCGATTCCTTTGGGGTCGGCGGCACTGAACTGAACGCCGTCCGGACCGCTGAAGCGCTCGATGCAAAACGATTTGAATTGTGCGTGATTCATCTCCAGAAGGACGGCCCTCTGCGTTCGCGTTATAAACAATTGGGTGTGCGCATGGAGTATTTCCCCATCCAAAATCTGTATTCGATCGGTACCGCCCTGCAGGGTGTACGCCTTGCCCGTTTTCTGCACTGCTGGGGTGCTGACGTAGTCCAGACACACGATATTTACACTAACATCTTTGTCGCGCCTTGGGCTCGCCTCTTCACCAGGGCAAAGATTCTTGCCGGTCGCAGGTGGTTGTATGAGGCCCCGCGCCCCGGTCTTGTAAAAATCAATCGCTGGAGCAACCTGTTTGCACATCGCATCCTTGCCAACAGCAAGGGTGTGGCTGACTTACTTTCTGGCGAAGAAAAGGTGCCGTCTCGTAAGATCGTCGAGGTTTCAAATTTTCTTGATGAGTCCGCTTTTGAACGAATTGATGAAAACGCCCGATCTGAACAACGCCGCACCTGGGGGCTTCCGGACGATGCTTTTGTTGTCGGGTGTGTGGCCAGGCTGTCACCAGTCAAGAATCACGGCATGCTTTTGCGAGCCCTTGCAAACCTTTCTTCGCGGTTTCATGTCGTGCTCATTGGAGACGGGCCTTCTCGGATTGAACTTGAGCATCTGGCAACTAGCCTAGGCATTTCGTCGCGTGTCCATTTTATCGGCGAAGTGCTCTCCAAGATAAATTTACACCAGTTCTTTGATGTCAGCGCGCTGTGCTCCAATAGTGAAGGTTTTCCCAACACCGTGATTGAGGCCATGGCAGCGGGTCGACCCGTAGTGGCCACAGCGGTCGGAGGTGTGGTTGATGTGGTAAAGAGTAATTCTACGGGCATCCTGGTTCCTCCGGATGGCGTGAAGCAACTGGCAGAGACTCTGCAGCAGTTTGAAGCCGACCCATTGCTTTGTGCGCGTTTCGGAGAGACTGGCCAGGCAGTGGTTCGTGAAGGATTTCATCAAAATATCGTTATCGAAAAACTGTCGGCAATTTATGAACGCCTTGCCATGTTCCACCCAGCATCCAGTCATAATCACTTAGTGAAAGGTGATCATGCGTGACAAATCGGCTCTAAGCCAGCAGATCCTACCCGCACATACTGCCAACGCAGGCTTTCATAAAGCTCAGTCGACGACAGTGCAAACATCCGTTTTCGGGCTGCCTCGTTATGAATGGTCCCTGACCTTGCTTGGCTTGTGCATCTTTACCTTTACAATAGTTACATACAGGGTAAATTTGGGTGATGTTGGTGTGGCCATTGGTGTTTTTGGGTTATTCTTCACAAAAAATAAAATTCGCCTTCCTTTTCCCGTATGGCTTTTTGCTGCATTTTTGCTATGGGCTTTTCTAGGCTCATTTGCATCGCTTTATCCGGAAGTCGCGCACAATAAGCTTGTAGATGGTTTAAAACTACTTGTAATTATTGTCGTTGCGATCAATGCTCTGCGTACTGCAGGCCAATTGAGGTTTTACCTGATCTTTCTTGTTGGCTGTTTCGTTCTTTTTCCGGTCCGTGGGGCTTTGGTAAATTTTTTTATTGGTGGCTACAATGTTTTTGGCCGCGCCCTTTGGAATTACATCTATGCAAACCCCAACGATCTGGCAGCTCTGTGTCTACTGGCTCTAGGCGTTGTCATGACTATTTTTATGTCAACCTCATTCCGTAATTTGGTTCGTTTTGGTGCAGGTATTGCCGCTGTCCTGCTTCTACTGGTTATTCTGATGACACAGTCTCGTGGCGCATTTTTGGGTCTTGTGGTATTTCTATTTATACTTTTTATCTGCGTAATGAAAAAATCTGTGCGTATTGCACTCGGCATGTTTTTTGTTATGCTTGTAGTTGCAGTCTCTGTTCCGGACACTGTTTGGGATCGGCTTTCCGCAATCAAGATGCTAACCAGTTCATCAACACTCCATGAAGCCGACGGAGAGGGCTCTGCGGCGCAGCGTTTTGAAATTCTAAAAGTTGCATGGAGAATTTTTAGTGATCACAAAGTTTCTGGCGTTGGTCTTGGGGCTTATCCATTGGCAAATGCAAGCTACGCCCCTCATCTTGGGGCCAAAGATACGCACAATACCTATTTGAATATAGCGGCCGAGGTTGGTCTGCCGGGACTCATCCTCTGGTTGGCACTGGTAGGCTCCGTCTTGCTCTATTCCCATCGCAGGCAACGGCGGGCAGAGTCCAAGGAGATGGTTGATCAACAGCGCTGGATTTGGTGGGGTTTTGTGGCATATCTTGTTGCTGGAATCTTTGGATCTTTTGCAGCGCTTACATTTCCATACCTTGTGTTGTCTATTCTCTGGTGCTCAGCAAATATACTGACACATGATAGCCGTGCCGCTTAAAAAAGGATTTTTGATGTCCATGAAGATTGATTCAGTCAGCAGTATGATACAGTCAAATATGACTGATCTTGAAAAGGTAGTTGCGCTGGTCGGAAGTGAGAATGCATATTACGGCAACTTGAATAAGCCAATTGCTGCGCCTGAACTTCCGTTAGGTATTGCGAAGGATACAGCAACTGCAGCCATTCGTTCACTTTTCTTTGCCTGGGGTTTGGATCGACAAAATTATGGCAAGAAACAATGGAACCCTCTGGGGATTTTTATACACCCGGGTGATAAGGTTGTCATGAAACCAAATTGGGTAAGTGATGTAAACAAGTCCGGCAGTGGAATAGAATGTTTGGTTACCCATGGAAGCATCATCAAAGCTGTTCTTGAATATGTGGCCATAGCAAGACCTGGGCAGGTTATCATTGGCGACGCTCCCTTGCAGAGCTGTAATTTTGAACAGTTGATGGATCTGTCTGGAATTTCTTCAATTCTTTCAGATTTTCAGGCGAGGAAGGTTGATGTTGCCATTGCTGATTTTCGCAGAACCATCATGCAAACTCATGTCACAGGCATCCGGAGGCTCAACGATCAGTCGGATATGAGTAATTTTGTACTTTTTGACCTAAAAGAACATAGTCTGCTCGAGGAATTGAATGCTGATAGCGAAAAATTCAGGGTTACCATGTATGATCCCGAACAGCTCAAGAAAACTCATCGGCCAGGGAGACATCAGTACCTCATTGCCCGTGAAGTGGTTGACGCGGACGTGGTTATCAATCTTCCAAAACTGAAAACTCATAAAAAAGCCTGCATTACTGGAGCTCTTAAGAACCTTGTCGGCATCAATGGCCACAAGGAGTATCTGCCCCACCATAGAAAGGGCGGCGACCTGACAGGAGGCGACTGTTATCCAGGTGGATCAAAGTTGAAATTGTATGCAGAGCAGATTCTAGATTTAGCGAACAAAACTGATGGTGTTACACAAAAAATACTTTTTCATCTGCAATGTCTGCTGATTCGCTGTGCGAAACTGCTTGGTGACAGTATTGAGATCGAAGGCTCCTGGCACGGTAATGATACCGTATGGCGCACTGTACTCGATCTGCAACGCATCCTTCGATACGGGAAGGTTGATGGCACACTGGCTGACGAGCCGCAGCGTATTGTAGTTTCGATTACGGATGCCATCATTGGCGGAGAAGGAGAAGGACCATTGTCCCCTCATCCTGTTCCATCAGGATTTGTTACTGGTGCCGTGAATCCTGCTGCAGCAGAGTGGGTGAATGCCCGACTGATGGGGTTTGATCCTCAGAGGATCCCCGTGACTAGGGAGGCGTTCGCCGACTTCCCTTACCCGCTTGTTTCTTTTTCTTCTGCATCTGTTCGGGTACACCATGCGCAGGATACAATCGGGGCAAGTGAAGTTTTTCCTCTTGAAAACAGAAGCTTTCGGCCTTCAAAGGGGTGGCATGGACACTGCGAACTTGATTTATAAAATTCTGCCGCGGGAGATTAGCCGTTTCTGGTGGAACAGGTATCGCCGGCGCAATGCAGAAAGTTTGGACGATCTACAGACATTTTCTGGGCTCGATTCCAAGGAGCAACTTCGGCGTCTGCAGAATTCTTTGTTTTCCCAAATCAAGTATTTCGGAAACAGGGAAGATGCGCTTCCTGAATGGCGCGAAGCTTCACTCGTCAGTAACCCGGCAGAGCTTT
>Ga0265295_1004104_pt1 | contig 20014 bp, 21 predicted proteins | sample Munlansysbiofilm_FD_192503 | JGI IMG/M metagenome (GOLD analysis project Ga0265295, IMG submission 192503) | Leachate microbial communities from a municipal landfill in Southern Ontario, Canada - Methane capture system biofilm | ecosystem: Engineered > Solid waste > Landfill > Unclassified ... | reverse complement strand
ATACCGATCTTTTTAATTTTGTACATGCCACGGTGAATACAAAATTAAAAGAACCGTTTGTTATAGGTATTAACGGGGCTTCTACTCACGATTCGGTTTTGCCCAAAGGGTTTGAAGAAAAGTATTTCTCGGATAATGAAAAAATTAATAAAAAACTAAACACATTTAGATATTCTGATTTTGCATTGCATGAGTTTATTGTAAACCTAGAAGCACAATACCCAAACACTGTTTTTGTAGTGATGTCGGATCATTGTTCGGGAATAGCTTCCGGTGCCTTAGAAAACTATATGATTCCATTTCTGATCTACTCCAAAAAGCTTTTAAAGCCTGCTTATTATGATGCTGTAATATCTCAGCGAGATGTTGCACCTACAATTTTGAGTTTTTTTGACAATAGCACAACATATGCTTTTAGTGGAAATTCTCTTTTTTATAAGAATAAGTTTTACGCCGATTATTTTCACAACGGGATGCTGGGCTGGATAGAGGAAAAACAGGGAATAGAATTAGATGTAAATGATAATTCTTTGACTTGCTATACTTTAAACGATACATATAAAAAAGAGCAAAAAGAATGTGAAATGTATCATTATGAAATGCAAAAAAGAGCTCTTTCTTTTACACGATATTCTCAAGAATTGTTATTTAAGGGAGAGACGACGTCGTTTTTTGCATTTTAAGACAAAATAGAAATTTGATCGAAAAACAAGGATTGTTCAAGCACACATGGGATAAAATTTCGTAAAAATACAGAAATACGTGAGTGCTGTGTCTTGGTGAAAAAATATGTCAGTATATCGAGGTTTTTATGCAGGGTAAAAAACAAAAAATATTGGTAACGGGAACGGCAGGATTCATTGGCTACCACTTGGCAAAAAAACTTCTTGAGAGAGGTGATGAGGTCATTGGATTAGATAATATAAACGATTACTACGATATCAACCTAAAGTATGCAAGATTGCAGGAGCTTGGCGTTGATCGTCATCTTGAACTTGATTCGGGATCTCTTGTCCAAAGCAACATATACTCAAATCATAAATTCATAAAAGCAAGCCTAGAAGATGCTAGGACTATAAACAACCTTTTTGAAGCTGAAAAATTCGATGCCGTATGTAACTTAGCAGCACAAGCGGGTGTACGCTATTCACTAGAAAATCCACATGCCTATATTCAATCTAATGTAGTAGGATTTCTGAATATCTTGGAAGCTTGTAGAAATTATGGTGTAAAAAACCTATCTTATGCATCTAGCTCATCAGTATATGGATTAAATAAATCACAACCGTTCAAAACAAGTGACCATACAGACCATCCAGTATCACTCTATGCAGCTACCAAAAAAAGTAATGAGATGATGGCTCATACTTACTCTCATCTATATGGAATTATGAGTTCTTCGTTGAGATTTTTTACGGTCTTTGGTGAATGGGGAAGACCAGATATGGCACCTATGCTTTTTGCAGATGCTATCACAAACGATAGACCTATAAAAGTATTTAACCATGGAAATATGTCTAGAGACTTCACTTATGTAGGTGATATAGTAGATGGTATTATCAAGGTTATAGATAATCCTGCGAAACCATCAGATAAATTCGATGCAAACAATCCAGACCCATCAATATCATCAGCACCATATAGAATCTACAACATTGGAAATAACTCTCCAGTGCAACTTTTAGATTTTATAAAAACATTAGAGAAAGCAATAGGTAAAGAGGCTACAAAAAACTTTATGGATATGCAAGATGGTGATGTGGTATCTACTTATGCAGATGTAAGTGACCTTGTCAATTACTTTGGTTATAAACCTGATACATCGCTTGAAGTGGGGATTGAGAGATTTGTGAAGTGGTATAAAGAATTTTATAAAGATGGAGGAAAATAGATGAAAGGGATAATCTTAGCAGGTGGAAGTGGAACACGACTTTACCCAATCACAAAAGGGGTATCTAAGCAGCTAGTACCAATCTATGATAAACCAATGATTTATTATCCGCTTTCGGTGCTTATGTTAGCAGGAATCAAAGAGGTTCTTATTATTACAACTCCTCAAGACCAACCTAGTTTTATAAATCTTTTAGGTGATGGAAGTGAACTTGGTATGAGATTTGAATATGTAGTTCAACCAAGCCCAGATGGTTTAGCACAAGCATTTATCTTAGGTGAAGAGTTTTTAGCTGGTGATGATGCTTGTTTAGTTCTTGGTGATAATATATTTTATGGTCATGGTCTAACAGAACTTTTAGCTAAAAGTATAAAAAATATTAAAGATGAAAATAAAGCAACTGTATTTGGTTATTATGTAAGTGATCCCCAAAGATATGGAGTTGCAGAGTTTAATGAAAATGGTGATGTAATCTCTATTGAAGAGAAACCAAAAGAGCCAAAATCAAACTATGCAGTTGTAGGACTATACTTTTACCCAAATGATGTAGTAAAAAAAGCTAAAGATGTAAAACCAAGTGATCGTGGTGAGCTAGAAATCACAACTTTAAATCAAGATTATCTAAATGAAAATAGATTAAAAGTAGAACTAATGGGAAGAGGGTACGCTTGGCTTGATACTGGAACTCATGAATCACTACTTGAAGCATCTTCATTTATTCAAACAATTGAAAATAGACAAAGTCTAAAAGTAGCCTGTCTTGAAGAGATAGCATATGAAATGGGATATATAAGTAAAGAAAAACTTCTTGAACTAGCAGAGCCTTTAAAGAAAAACCAATATGGTCAATATTTAATCTCTAGAGCAAATCAACCAAGAAGGATGAAATAGTTATGACATTTACAAGAACAGCTATTCCTGATGTTGTAATTATTGAACCAAAAGTTCATGGTGATAGTAGAGGTTACTTTGTAGAGACTTTTGTGAGTAATAAGCTAGAAGAGTTTTTAGGGTTTAAGATAAATTTTTGTCAAGATAATGAATCAAAATCTAGCAAAGGAGTTCTTCGAGGACTTCATTATCAATTACCTCCTCATGCACAAACAAAGCTAGTACGAGTTATTCACGGAAGAGTTCTAGATGTTGCAGTTGATATACGAAAAAATTCTCCTACATTTGGAAAATATGTAGCAGTAGAGTTAAGTGGTGAAAATAAAAAACAACTACTAATTCCACGAGGTTTTGCTCATGGATTTGTAGTACTTGAAGATGATACCGTATTTGCTTATAAAGTAGATAATTACTACAGCCCTGAATGTGACAGAGGAATAGCTTTTGATGATAAAAATCTAAATATAGATTGGATTTTAAATCATGATGAATTAAACCTATCTGCTAAAGATACAAAACAACCAAAACTAAATGAAACAAATGATTTATTTGAATTTGGAGTAGATTATTATGCTTAATTTAGGAACTGAGACTTTAGTCTCAGCAAATATAAATGTTTTAGTGACAGGTTCAAATGGACAACTTGGAAGTGAAATAAAAGAGCTTTCTTCAAACTATAATTATAATTTCTTTTTTACTACAAGAGATGATATAGATATTACTTCTAAAAATAGTATCAAAGAATTTTGCCAAACAAACAGTATAAATGTAATTATAAACTGTGCAGCATATACAGCTGTGGATAAAGCCCAAAGTGATATTGAAAATGCAGATTTAGTAAATAGAAAAGCTGTTAAAAAATTATCAATCGTTGCCAAAGAGTTAAATATTAAATTAATTCATATTTCAACTGACTATGTATTTGATGGAAAAAACTTTAAACCATATGTTGAAGAGTTTCAAACAAATCCACAATCAGTTTATGGTAAAACAAAACTTGATGGTGAAAATGAACTCTTAGATATAAATCCATTAAACTCTATAATTATAAGAACTTCTTGGGTTTATAGCTACTATGGAAATAACTTTGTAAAAACAATGCTTCGATTAGGAAAAGAAAAAGAAGAATTAGGTGTAATATTTGATCAAGTTGGAACACCAACTTATGCTGCACATTTAGCTAAAACTATTCTTGATATCATTCCTCAAATAGAAAACTCAAAAGTAGAAATCTATAATTACTCAAATGAAGGAGTTCTATCTTGGTATGATTTTGCAAAAGAGATTATGAAAATGGCAAAATTAAATTGTAAAATAAACCCAATAGAGACATACCAATACCCAACTCCTGCTAAACGACCACATTTCTCACTTTTAAATAAAAGTAAGATAAAACAGAAGTTTAATATAGAGATACCATATTGGAAAGATGGATTAGACGATTGCTTAAAGAGATTGGGTGAGAGAAGATAAAGGAAAATAAAATGTTCAATAACAAAAATAAAACAATACTTGTAACTGGATGTGCAGGCTTTATAGGTTCAAACTTTGTACCATATTTTTTAGAAAAATACCCAAACTATAACCTAGTAAATTTAGACCTTTTAACATATGCTGGAGATTTGGAAAATCTAAAAGAGTGTGAGTCTAATCCAAGATATAAATTTATAAAAGGTGATATCTGTAATAGAGAATTAGTTGAATTTATATTTAGTGAATATGATATTCAAGGTGTTATTCACTTTGCAGCTGAATCTCATGTAGATAACTCTATTAAAAATCCAGGTGTGTTTGTGCAAACAAATGTAAATGGAACATTTACTTTAATTGATGTAGCTTATAAATATTGGATGACTAAACCATTTACTTATAAAAAAAGATATGGAAATGAGGCTTTAGCCTCATCATCTTTGAAAGATGACACTAAAGTGTCATTTCCGAGATTCCATCATATATCTACTGATGAAGTATATGGAACACTTAGTCTAAATCCAAATGATCTATTTACTGAAAAAACACCATATGCTCCAAACTCTCCATACTCAGCTTCAAAAGCTTCAAGTGATATGATAATAAGAGCATATAATGAAACATATGGATTAAATACAGTTATTACAAACTGCTCAAATAACTATGGTCCAAAACAGCATGATGAAAAACTAATTCCTACGATTATAAGAAATGCTTTGAAACAAAATCCGATTCCAATATATGGTGATGGGAAAAATATAAGAGATTGGTTGTATGTACTTGATCATTGTAAAGGTATAGATCTGGTTTTCCATAATGGAAAAACTGGAGAGACATATAATATAGGTGGAAGAAATGAGAGAACAAATCTTCAAATAGTAGATAGAATTTGCCAAATTTTAGACGAAAAAGTACCACTTGGAACAGGGACTTCAGTCCCTGCAAATCAAAAAGCTGAGGATAAATCCTCAGTTCCAAATATAAAAAGCTATAAAGAATTAATCACATTCGTAGAAGATAGAGCAGGACATGATAGAAGATATGCGATAGATGCAAGTAAACTAGAAAATGAACTTGGATGGAAAGCAGATGAGAATTTTGATACAGGTATTGTGAAAACAATTGAGTGGTATTTAGATAAATATGGGATAAATAAATGACTAGTTATAAGCTAGTAGATTTTAAAACTTTAGGAGATGAAAGAGGTTCTTTAATCGCAATAGAAGAAGGATACAATGCTCCATTTGATATAAAAAGAGTTTATTATATCTTTGATACGAAAGAGGGAGTTGAAAGAGGTTTTCATGCTCACATAAATCTGAAGCAAATATGTATAGCTGTAAAAGGTAGTTGTACTTTTGTACTGGATGATGGGGAAAAAAGAGAAGAGATAAAACTAACAAATCCAAATCAGGGACTTTTTATAGAAGGTCTTATTTGGAGAGAGATGAAAAATTTTAGTCCAGATTGTGTTTTACTTGTGCTTGCAAGTGAGCATTATGATGAGTCAGACTATATAAGAGATTATCAAAAGTTTATAGATAAGGTGCTAGAAAATGAATCAGCTGAGTAATTACTATAAGTGTGAAAGAGATGCTTACATTGAGTTCACACATTATGCAAATAGTAAGTTAAAAAATACAGTTTGTTTTGTACTAAATTTAGAATATTTAAAAGTTGCGAATGCAAATGATAATATTAGTGCAGTTATCACAACATCTGAATTGTCAAAGTATGTAAATAAAGAGAAAGGTTTAGTTATTTCTAACAATCCAAAAAGAGATTTTTTCAATATTCACAATATGTTGCTAAATGATGGCTTTAATAGTTTAAATATCGAACATTATATTGATCCTAGTGTAAAAATAGCTGATACAGTGAAAATCAAAGGTAATGTTCGGATTGGTAAAAATGTAGTAGTCGAAGGTTATACTGTGATCAATGAAAATACAATTATTGAAGATGATACATATATAGCCGAAAATGTTGTTATAGGAGCAAGAGGTATGCATAATACTATGATTGATGGAAAGTTTATTAGAGTAGAAGATGCAGGAGGAGTATGTATTGGAAAAGGTTGTGAAATATTAGCAGGAGCAATTATACAAAAATCTTATTTTTCTGAGTTTACAAAAATTGGTGATCAGACAAAAGTTAGTGTTTCGGTAAAAGTAGGTCATGGATGTAGCATTGGTGAAAGAACACTATTGGCAGGGAATGCTCAATTGGCTGGATATAATATAATTGGAAATGATGTTTGGATAGGGCCATCTTCTGTTATAGCCCATGGGCTGACTATTGGCAATAAAGCTCAAATAAAGCTTGGTAGTGTTGTTGTAAAAAATATAAAAGACGGCGAAGAGGTTTCTGGAAATTTTGCTTATAACCATTTAAAAAGAATAAGAAACTTTGTGAAGGAACAACGATAATGAAAAAATACAATTTAGAGTTTTGTTTTAAAGGTAGTAGGACTTATGTTCAAGGACCTGACATATTTGATGCAGTTATGGCGACCATTAAAAATGATTTCGACTTGTTTCAAATAACTGATATAAAGTATGCCGCTCATGATATGCTTTTAGCAAATGCTAATTTAATTGTTACAGACCAATTCAGTAAAGATGATTTTGATACTATTAATTCAATAATTACTTTTAAACAAGATGGTACAAAATACTATGCGGTAGTATTTCAAAATGATAATAAAATCGAATGTTCAAATGAATATAGTGAAGAAACAGTTCGTACTCAATCAATAGTTAAAGATAAGATTATAACATTTGAAAATGTTTTAGAAGATAGCATAACAGAAATCACTGTATCTATGAATAAATATTTTTTACAAGAAACAGAAACAAAAGATGGAAAATGGATAGTTACGAAATTTGAATATCCAAAGTTAATTAACTTAGATAAAATAAAAAATAAAACTTTAAAACTAGAACTTACTAATAATTTTAATAATAAACTTACTAAGAGTATAATATTTGTTAATGATGAAGTAGTAGGTTACCTTTATTTTTCATTGATTTAGGAGAAAAATATGTTAGGAATAAAAAATATAGCTTCATATTTACCACAAAATAAAATCTCGAATTATGATAAAAAAGATCAGTTTGAACTTAATGATGATTTTATAGAAAATAAAATAGGTGTAAAAGCTCATGCTTTAAAAGAAAAAGATGAAAAAGCATCAGATTTGTGTGTGAAAGCATTTGAAAATTTACTACAAAAAGAAAATATTGATATAAGTTTGATTGATTGTTGTGTGGTTGTTACTCAAAATCCTGATTTTAATATTCCCCATACGTCAGCTATCGTTCATGGAAAGCTTGGTTTTTCACAAGAGTGTGCATCTTTTGATATATCTTTAGGATGTAGCGGATATGTGTATGGGTTGTCAAATATCATATCATTTATGAAAAATAATGGTTTAAAAAAAGGATTACTTTTTACAGCAGATCCATATAGTGAAATAGTTGATAGTGAAGATAAAAACACAGCACTTCTTTTTGGAGATGGTGCAACTGTAACTTATATAACAGAAGAAGGCATCTATATCCCAAAAGCTTTTAGTTTTGGAACAAGTGGGAAAGACTATAAAGAGCTTATATGTGGAGACAAGCTTTACATGAATGGTCGAGCAGTATTTAATTTCACAGCTACAACAATACCAAAACATATACAAAACCTTTTAGAAAAAAATGGTTTAGAAGATAGTAGTATAGATAAATACATACTGCATCAAGGAAGTAAATATATAGTAGATACGATAAGAAAACGCTTGAAAGTTGATGTGCAAAAGGTGCCTTTTGATATGTATGATTATGGTAATACTGTATCGTCTTCTATACCTATAATATTAGAAAAAGAGATGAAAATAGATACAAATAGAAGATTTGTTATTTCAGGATTTGGTGTTGGACTATCTTGGGCTAGTGCAATTTTAGAAAAAAATTAAATTTAAAATAAAGGAAAAAAATGAAAGCAACAGTTGAAAATATAAAAGAAGTAATTGCAGAAGCAGATGTACTTGCAAGTATAGATGGAATGGTAAATGATGTACCTTTGAGAGAACAAGGTATAGATTCGCTAGATGTTGTAAATGTGTATTTACTATTAGAAGAAAAATTTGATGTTAAAATTCCAGATGAAGATTTGGAACAAGTTCAAACTATAGATGCTATTGTTGAGTACATAAATAATAAGTTAAGTTAAATACATAATGAAGAATATTTTTAAAACAGAAGATTTATGGTCTATTTGGCTTGGGATTTTCATATTTTTATTATCTTCTTTTATACCTAAAGTTCCTAAGTTTAATACTTGGGAATATAATATTTTTTCAATATTTGATATTGAAAAAATATTCGTATTGGGAGGTATTTTAATTGGAATAGCTATAATTTATAGCTTTGCTATGAAAGTATTAAATCAATCATATAGGAAGTTTTTATTAGGATTTATTTTTATAAGTATACTTAGTATTTTAGCACTTGTTATGTCATCGCAAGTTAATGCTAAAGCTTTTGGTTTTGGGTATGCTTTTTGGGCATTGACTATAGGTTTGCTGATTAGTAACACTATGGGAACTCCTAATTGGGTAAAGCCAGCTTTGAAATCTGAATTTTTTATTAAAACAGGATTAGTTTTACTTGGTGCAGAAATACTTTTCCCAAAAATGATGGGGATAGGATTACCAGCTTTGATAGTAGCTTGGGGTGTTACTCCTATTGTTTTAATAGCTATGTACTATTTTGGAACAAGATACTTGAAACTTAATAAAAATTTGTCTGTAGTTATTTCTACTGCAACATCGGTATGTGGTGTATCTGCTGCAATTGCTGCAAGTGCTGCAAGTAAGGCAAAAAAAGAAGAATTAACATTAGCTGTAGGTATGTCAATGATTTTTACAGTATTAATGATGATAGGTATGCCTGTAGTAATTAAAATTATGGGACTTAGTCCAGAAGTTGGTGGTGCTTGGATTGGTGGAACTATTGATGCAACAGGAGCTGTTGTAGCAGCAGGTGCTGTTTTGGGTAATGAGGCAATGAATATTGCTGCAATAGTAAAAATGTTGCAAAATATAATGATAGGTGTAATTGCTTTTATGATTGCAGTTATATGGACATCTAGGATTAAAAAAGAAACTACAGTCCAACAAATCTCATTTTTTAATGAATTATGGAATAGATTACCTAAATTTATCTTAGGTTTTATAGGAGCTTCTTTATTTTTCTCGTTTATTCTATATCCAACAATCGGAGAAGTAGCTGTGAAAGAAATATTGAAGGTAACTGTTTCATATAGAGATTTATTGTTTACTCTAGCTTTTATTTGTATAGGGTTAGAATCAAATTTTAAAGAATTGAAGTCTCATATGGTAGGTGGTAAACCTATAATTTTATATGTTGTTGGTCAGTCGTTCAATTTAATTTTAACATTATTTGTTGCTTGGTTAGTTTTTAGTGGAGTTACTTTTTAATGGCTAAATTTATTATAAGTAGTACTTTTTTACTAATTTTTATTTGGGGAATTCTACCTTTGATTAATACGAATGTTACAAATAATAGTTTATCTAAAAATATTGATGCTAATGTTTATATTTATAGTGAAATAGAAATAAAAGAAGATTGGAGTATAGATAATGATATTTGAAAAATTTATTGACAATGATTTGGGACATGTTTCTTATATAGTTGGATGTGAAAGAGATAGAGAAGCTTTTATTGTTGATCCAAGGAGAGATATAAATGAGTATGTTGAGTTTATAGAAAAGAACTCTTTAAATTTAAAATATGTTTTTAACACTCATACCCATGCAGACTATATTGGTGGACATATTGAACTAGCTTCAAAATATAATGTTGATAATATTTTTCAAATTTCAGCTCCTATAGAAAACTTTGATATAGTAAAAGTAAAAGAAAATGAAGAGTTTTGCATAGGTAGTACTTTAAAAATTAAAATTTTAGAAACAGTAGGACATACCCCTTTTGATATATCTTTACTTTTGAGTGAGTATGATACTCAAAAGTGTTTGTTTACAGGCGATTTTCTTTTTGTAGATGATGTTGGAAGACCTGATCTTTTAGGTAAAGAAAATCTTCAAGTTTTAGCAAATGGTTCTTATGAATCAGCAAATAAACTTTGGAGCTTACCTAATGATATTATGATTTTTACATCACATATTGAAGGCTCTTTATGTGGTAAGAATTTAAGTCGTCAGTATTTTTCAACTATAGGTATAGAAAAGCAAACAAACTGTAGTTTTAAACTTTCTCAAGAGAGTAAAGAAAAGTATATAGAAAATATAACCTCATTAGATATAGAAACACCAGCTTTCTTTAAAAAAATGGCAAGTATAAATATAGTTGGTCCAAGATTGGTAAAAGATATTTTGAATAGCATAGAAAAGGTTGAATTTGATTGTATCAAAGGTAAAAATGATATACAAATCATAGATTCAAGAGAACCTAAGATTTTTCATAAAAATCATATCAGAGGTAGTATAAATATTTGTGAAAACTCAAATGTATCTTTAATAGCTGGGAATATTCTTGATTATGAAAAAGATATATATCTTATAGGTGCCTTAGAGTCAAATTTTGATGAGTTTGTAACTAAGCTTTTAAGAGTAGGACTTGATAATATCAAAGGGATTATAAATAGTGATTTTGGTTTGATTGAAAGTAAATATTTAGCTTCATCTAATATTGTTTCAGAAGAAGAAATTGATGATAGTTTTGTGAATATTTTACTTGATAGTGATTGTAGTAGTTTAGGCATTACAATACAATCAAATTTAAGTAAAGTAAAAGAACTTGACTTGAGTCATTATGATAAGGTAATTTTTAGTTGTAATTATGGGTATAAAAGTTCATTAATTACAAGTATTTTATACTCACAAAATATATTTTTTAAGGATAACAAATAGAATGATACCATTTTTAGATTTACAATGTTTAAATGCTCAATATAGAGCTGAATTAATAGAAGCTTGTACAAGAGTAATTGATAGTGGTTGGTATATTCAAGGAAATGAATGTAAAGAGTTTAATAAAGAGTTTGCTCAGTATTGCGGAACTAAATATGCCATAGGAGTAGCAAATGGTTTGGATGCACTTATCTTGATACTAAGAGCTTATAAAGAACTAGGTTTTATGGAAGATGGTGATGAAGTAATAGTTCCTTCAAATACATATATAGCTTCTATTTTGGCAATCTCTCAAAATAACTTAGTGCCTGTTTTAGTAGAACCAAGATTGGATACATATCTTATTGACCCAAGTAAAATAGAAGAAAAAATCACTTCAAAAACAAAAGCTATTTTACCAGTGCATCTTTATGGACAAATTTGTGAGATGGATGCTATAAATGAGATAGCAAAAAAACATAATCTAAAAGTGATAGAAGATTCAGCTCAATCTCATGGAGCTTATTTTAAAGATAAAAGAAGTGGAAACTTAGGAGATGCTAGTGGATTTAGCTTTTATCCTGGGAAAAATCTTGGAGCTTTGGGTGATGGCGGAGCAGTAACTACAAATGATGAAGAGCTTGCACTTGCTATAAAAGCACTAGCAAATTATGGAAGCCATAAAAAGTATGAAAATCTTTACAAAGGGATAAACAGCAGACTTGATGAGATGCAAGCAACGATGCTTAGAGTAAAACTAAGATATCTTGATAATGAAGTAGAAAAAAGAAGAGAAATAGCAAACTATTATCTACAAAATATTAAAAATGATAATATCATTTTACCAACAGTAAGAGAGCAAGATAATCATGTATGGCATCTGTTTGTAATAAGAACAAACAAAAGAGATGAATTACAAAAATATCTACTTGATAATGGCATTCAAACACTAATTCACTATCCAATTCCACCTCATAAGCAAAATGCTTATAAAGAGTGGAATAATAAGAATTATCCAATAAGTGAACAAATACATGAAGAAATTTTAAGTTTGCCTATAAGTGGAGTTCAAAGTTTGGAAGATACTATGAAGATTGTACAGGTTTTAAATGACTTTAATTAAAACTTCAGTTTTAACTGGAATATCTACTGTTATAAAGTTGGTTTCAGCCTTTGTGATAAATAAAGTAATAGCAATATATATAGGTCCATCTGGACTTGCCATAGTAGGTCAATTACAAAGTTTCACTAGTATAATTACAACTTTCTCAAATGGAGCAATATCTAGTGGAATAGTAAAATATACAGCAGAATATCAAGATATAGAAGAAAAGAAAAAAATATTTAGTAGTAGTATTGTCATAAGTTTAATTTGTAGTTTGATAATCTCTATCTTTCTTTTTGTTTTTAGTGACTATTTATCAGAGCTTATTTTAAAAGATATTCAATATAGCAGTGTATTTATAATATTTGGAGCAACTATATTTTTATTTGCTTTAAATATGGTTTTGATATCAATTTTAAATGGACAAAAAGAGATAAAGAAATATGTATTAGTAAATATAGCAGGTAGTATATTTTCACTATTTTTTACATCATTCTTGATAATGCAATTAAATCTTATGGGTGCATTGTATGCTATGGTTTTAAATCAATCAGTAATGTTTTTTGTAACATTGGCTTTTGTGCTTAAAAGTAGCTGGTTTAAACTGGAATATTTTAAACAAGGCTTAGATAAAGAGAGTTTATCAAAGCTAAGTAAATATTCACTTATGGCTATAGTATCAGCTCTTACAGTTCCTGTAAGCCATTTGATAATAAGAGAGTATATTGGAGAAAATCTTGGTTGGGACAGCGCAGGATACTGGCAAGGTATTTGGTATATATCTACTATGTATCTTATGCTAGTTACTACAACTCTTGGAGTTTATTATCTTCCACGGCTTTCTGAAATACAAGATAATAAAGAGTTAAGAAAAGAGATATTTGGCGGATATAAGATAATAATGCCGATTGTAATATTGGCTTCTTTGATAATCTTTTTGCTAAAAGAGTATGTGATACTTATAGCTTTTAGTAAAGATTTTATGCCTATGATGGAACTTTTTGCTTGGCAGCTTATAGGAAATGTCATCAAAATAGCTTCTTGGCTTTTGGCTTATCTGATGTTAGCAAAAGCTATGACAAAGGTATTTATTTATACTGAGGTTTTATTTAGTACTTTGTTTGTAGGCTTAAGTATACTTTTTGTAGATAAGTTTGGATTGGTAGGTATTACTTATGCTTATGCTTTAAATAATTTTTTATATTTAGTTACAATGATATTTATTTTTAGAAAGAGGTTTGTGTGAAAAACCACTTCCAAAACTATATATTTATAAACTTTTCGATAAAATCTACGAATTTTAAATTTAAAAAAAGGTGAGAGTTGTTTAATTTTTTGAATAAAAAAAATAAAGAGTTAAAAAATGAAGCATATAGCTATTTAAAAAAGTTTTTAGATACAGCTGAGATTTTAGAAAATACACAATCTCATACGATACAAAGAGACTCTAAAAACTGGTATAAATTGCTTGATAATATAGGCGATTCTATCAATACTCTATATAAGTTTCATACTTTTTTAATAAACAATCATAGCTATTTTGAAGCTAAACCATATGAAAAACAGCTTTGCTCTTTTTATATGGATATGTTTATTTCAAAAATAAAGCATACTTTTTTTACAGAATACCCTCAAGTGCCAACAGAAGAGCTATCTAAGAATAAAGCAAGTGGTATATATATAAATGGACTAAAACTTTTTGAAAATATTGATGAAACAGTTACTCAAAAAACACTTTTTTTGTTTTATTATAAAATATTTTTGTTTTATGATTTTGTATATGATAAAGATACAAAAAAAGGTAAATTTACAAAATTCAAAACAGATAAAGACAAAGCAAATAAAACAATAGAACTTTTAAAAAATATAGAAATGACTTCTATAAAAGATTTTAGAAAAAGCTTGTCAAAGATAATACCAAAAACTATAAATAAACAGCTAGAATTGGGCTTTAAAGATGAGAAATCACCTTATGAAATTTACAATTCTTATTTAAAAAATGATTATGAAATAGAACCTTTGAGCTATTTTACTATTTTTAAAATGTGGAAAATAAGTAAGTTTTTACAAGATAAATTTGAAGAGAGTGATAACAAAGACTTAGAAGATTTTGGAAGCATATTTTTAGAAGAAACAAAAAATTATATAGATAAATCTGTAGATATTATAGAAAAAAGTTACAAAAACAATAGTAGCGATATATTTACTAAAAAAACATATAGTCTTGATAAAGAGTATATGGAAAATATAATTTATAAATATGTGCATCAAAAAGAAGAATATCTTGTAAAAAAAGAGATAGAAAAGATAAAAGTAGATGTAGAAAATAAAATATCAAACATAGATAGCAAAGTTTTAAAAGATACTATAGAAAAACATATACTAAGAAATAGTGATTTGGAAGAGCCTTGGAAGTTCAATAGAATTTTTGAAAATGGAACAAAAGATAATCTTTTAAACTTATCTTATGCTTTGTATTCATTGGTAAAAGAAAAAGATAGTACCTTTGTAGGATTGTATAAATCAGGAGCATTATTGGCTCATATATTAAATATTTGTGATGGATTAAAAGACAATGTATATTTGTTTACTACTTTTCCTTATGTTGCGATTCATCCAAGAAGTTTTGATATTAGAGACGAGAATAAAAACTTTATAATAGTAGATGAAAACTATAAAACAGGGTTTACAAATCTTATAGCTAAAGAGTACATAAATAGAAGAAAAAAACACAGTTTGGATATTTTGAGTTTAGTTTTAAATAGTGATTATAAGCAAATTGAAGATGAAGAGATAAAAACAATAGGTAGTATTAAAAACAAAACTCTGAATATATTTGACATAGATGAAGTCTCTTGCGTAGATATAGAAAAATTTTGTAAATACATAAAAGAAAATCATTTAAAATATACAGATGATAAGTTTTTAAAAGAGTTTATAACTATAGAGAAAAATGGTATTGAAGAGTATGATATAACAAGAGTTCTAAGTAGTAGTGTGGTACTTTTTTCTATAGCATATAATTTTTTAGATAAGTTAAATAATGCAAAAAAAGAAGTCTTTTTTCAAGCTCCAACAGATTCATCAAGGCTTATAGCTGAAGCTATAGCTTTTTTATCTAAGATTTTGGATTTTGAGTACAAATTTTATTTTAAATATAAAAATGATTTACAAAATGCACAAAAAGTGTTTATTGATTTATCTATTGATTCTGGCTTTACTATGAAATACTCAACAAAAAGAGATTTAGGAGAAAGTATTTCGTATGACAAAGTTTTTGTAATAGCAAAACTTTCAAAAAATACTATAGAAAATATAGAGTATCTTCTAGAAAAAGAAAATAATGTATAAAGATATTGTTACTTTAAAGACTAGCTTTAAAAAGCTAGATAATATTAGTTTGTACGAGATAGTTACTATTGCTTGTGTTGTTGGAATATTTGTAAATATGCTTTTTAGTATAGAAATTATTCAAAGTAAAAATATAGCTCAATATTTCTTTTATACATTTATATTAGGTTTTTTGGTTTCTTTTTTATTTGTGCTTATTCTATTTTTTTCTATGAAGATTTTTGGAATGACTTCTAAAAATGAAATCAACATAAGTTCATCAAAAGAGGAAAGATACTTTTATTATTTATTGTTGTGTATATTGGTTTTGTTTTATTTGATAACGGTATCTTTGATAAGTAGTGATTATTTTAGTTTTGATATTTCAGGGGTTAGTTTTGTAAATGGAGTAGAAAGTATTGTTGTTTTTTTATATATCATTTTTACTTTTGCTATATGTTCTCCAATATTTATATATGAATATGAACTTAATAAAAAAATAAAAAATTATGATAATAATGATTTATCAAATTTAGAATAATAGGAAAAGGGGATATTTTGATATTTGTTTTAGGTGCTATAGTTTATATTCTTTTTTTGTGGCTAAGAAAAGATGAGTTTTTTATGAGGATTGAGGGAGAGGTTATGAGTAAAATAAAATTTGGAAATAAGGTTTAGTAAATATGAATCTAAAATTTGTAGAAAAAGATTTTAATAAATTAAAATTTTTAATAAAAGTAGAAATAAAAAAAAGAAATTATAAAAATGCATGTTCAATAATTCAATGTTGTGCTAACATAGCATATCATCTAAATTTTAAGTATGTTGATGAAGAATTAGAAAATTTTCTATTCGAAATGTCTCAAGATTTAATTTCATCACCAGAATTTATTCCTAATAAAAATAGATGGGTTTTTTATGATAGCTTTGGATTAGATAATAGAGGATTAACTCAACAATATTTAAATGCATTAGATTCTTGGGGTGTTGAGTATTTATATATTCTTGAAAAACCAAAAGATATGAATAGTTGTAGAAATATAATTAAACAAGTAAAAAACAACAAAATGGCACAATTATATATAATTGAATCAAATGATATTAACAATTTGAATTTTATGGAAATTCAAAAAAAAATTGATGAATTTGCTCCTAATAATGCTTTTATTCATATTTCTCCGTGGAGTGTTTTTGCTATTATGATATGGATAAAATATAAAAGCTTAGTTAAAAGATATTTAATCAATCTCACAGATCATGCTTTTTGGCTTGGAAAAAGTTGTTTAGACTTTAGTATTGAATTTAGAGATTACGGTTGTAATGTTTCAAATAAATTTAGGAGCATTGAAAATAATCAAATAATTAAACAAATCTATTATCCTATTTTAATTTCTTCAGATTTTAAAGGATTACCGAAAATAGAGAAAGATAAAATAGTTCTTTTTACAGGTGGTTCTTTTTATAAAATGTATGGTGAAAATTTTTCATTTCTAAATATTCTAAAAAGAATATCAAATGAAAATAATAATTCAATTATATTAATTGCTGGTAACGGTAATGAAAAACCTTTGATTGAATTTATTAAAAATAATAATCTTATAAATAAAATATTTTTAATAGGTAATAGAACAGACATAAGTGAAGTATTTAAAAGAATAGATGTATATATCAATACCTATCCTTTTATAGGTGCATTAATGAGTCAATATGCTATTATGAACAATAAGCCATTAATAGGATTTAATGACAAAAATATTCTATGTAATAATGCAGAAGGTTTATTTGAAACAAATAATTTGAAATTTACATATTTTAACTTAGAAGAGTTTCATCATGAAATAAATAAATTAATTCAAGATTCAAAATATCGAAATGAAAAAAAGTTAAATTATGAAAACTTAATACCTAGCAAAGAAAAATTTTCTACAGATTTACAAAATAAATTATATAAAAATGAAATAGCTGTATATGAAGATATTGAAATTGATAGAATTAGATTATCTAATATTTATTTTGATATAGAAAATAATTACTTAAAAGAGTATGATTTAATAAAATTCAGATGGCTTGGTTTGAAATATTTTAAATATGATTTTTTTGGTGCTTTTATTTCAACTATAAAAATTTTAATAAATCATAGAAAATTGATAATAAGAAAAATAGTTAAGAAATTAAAGTTGGTAAAATGAAAATACTAATCAAAAATATAATTAATGCTTGTTCTAAGGTTATTGCATTTTTACTCCATAAAAAGTTTGTGAAGTTTATATCATTTTTAATAACTAGTTTAAATACACAATATATTGTAAAACAACTAAAAAGCTGTGGTAAAAATCCAAATATTATGTTTCCTATAACTACAAATGAATTAGAGAATATTTCTATTGGAGATAATTTTAGTCTTTGTGCTAGAGCTAGAATTGAAACTTACTCAAAGCATCTTGATAATAAGTACACTCCAGAAATGATTTTTGGAGATAATGTAAACATAGGTTATGATTGTCATATAGGGTGTGTCAATAAAGTGATAATAGGAAATAATGTTCTTATGGCAAGTAAAATATTTATTACCGACCATTTCCATGGTGATACTTCTATTGACTCTTCAAAATTACCACCAAATGATAGAAAAGTTACATCAAAGGGTTCAGTAATAATTGAAGATAATGTATGGATAGGAGAGGGTGTAGCTATAATGCCAAATGTGACAATTGGAGAAAATAGTATTATTGGAGCAAATTCCGTAGTGACTAAAGATATTCCAAAAAATAGTGTTGTTGCTGGTAATCCAGCTAGTGTTATTAAGAATATAGATTTGGAGAAGTAAAATATGAAAAATATTGCTTGGTTAGATTGGTTTTGAAAAGATTATTTAAGGAATTCAAAATTTTATTTAAGAAAATGATAAAAAATAAAGAAGTTAAACTATGAAACATAAGATTTACATTATTATATTAAATTACAATGGTTGGAAAGATACAATTGAGTGCTTAGAAAGTGTATTAAAAAATGACTATGAAAATTATCAAATCATAGTAATAGATAACGCTTCACCAAACAACTCAATAGAGTATATTATCAACTGGGCAGAAGGGAAACAAGAAGTTATCTATGATGAAAACTCTCAGCTTAAACATCTAAGTCAACCGCATCAACCAAAACCTTTGGATTATGTATTTTATACAAAAGAAGAAGCTATAAATGGAGGAGACAAAGAAAAAGAAGCTAAACTTAAAAATCCTATCATCTTTATACAATCAAGTGAAAATAATGGATATGCAGCTGGTAATAATATAGGAATAAAATATGCTCTTGCTAAAGATGATTTTGCTTATGTTTGGCTTTTGAATAATGATACAGTTGTTTCATCAAATGTACTTGAATTGTTTATCTCAAATAAAGAACTTGATAATAATGTTTTATACGGAACAACATTAGTTAAATATGATACTAAAAAAGTGCAATGTTTAGGAGGAGGATATATCAATGGTATTATAGGATATCAAAAATATTATGGAGAAGACTTTTATACTGAAAATGTAATCAATAATCTTAACTTACAAAAAGAAATTGAAAATGAACTAGATTATATTGTTGGAGCTAGTATGTTTGTTTCAAAGGATATTTTAAAAAAGTGTGGTTTATTAGATGAAGGTTATTTTCTTTATTGGGAAGAAACAGACTATTGTTTTAGACTAAAGTCTATGGGAATAAAATTAAAATGGAATTCAAATTTAGTTGTTTATCATAAAATAGGTAGCAGTACGGATATAAAAAGCAAATTTACTGAATATTATTCCACTAGAAATACTATTAAATTTTTTAAAAAATGGTATCCAAAAAGGCTACCTATTATATTTCTTTGTAATTTATTATTAAAAATATTTAATAGAATAAGAAGAAAACAGTTTGATAGAATTAAGTTAATAATAAAATCTTCATTTGAGGGTTTAAAATAAATGATATTTTCAAGCTCTAAAATAGCTTTAACCATATTTGCTTTTTTAATATTGCTAACATCTATAATAATGAAACTATCTGGATTTAGCTCATTAGGTATAGGAATAAGTTTTTTTGTAATTTTGATATTTCTGCTTTATGTAATTCATCCTATTGAAATTTTTATTTTTAAAAATGATAGCATTATTATATTTAGTTTATTTTTTTCATTTCTTTTTTCTATTTTATCTTTACTTGTAAACGATTCTTTTTTAATAGCTAGATTTTTTGCGTCGTTTTTTTTAATGATATTTTTTATTTATATAGCTAATATATTATCAAATTCTAAGTACACGCCAAAAAATTAACAGCCCATTTTAGTTCTTTGCGTCTAAACGGGAGATTATGAAGAATATCAGCTAAAAAGTCTATACCAATGCGAAACACCGAATGGGCTTTGCGCTGATGT
>Ga0265295_1004102_pt1 | contig 20023 bp, 17 predicted proteins | sample Munlansysbiofilm_FD_192503 | JGI IMG/M metagenome (GOLD analysis project Ga0265295, IMG submission 192503) | Leachate microbial communities from a municipal landfill in Southern Ontario, Canada - Methane capture system biofilm | ecosystem: Engineered > Solid waste > Landfill > Unclassified ... | reverse complement strand
TAACAAAAATCAAAAAAATAAGGGAGATATAAAACATGAATTTGATAGAAGGCAAATTAAAAGTAGTCAACGGGAAAAAAGTAGCGATCGTAAGCACGAGATGGAACCATTTTATAGTCGACAGACTCGTAGAGGGCGCGAAGGATGCGTTTGCACGCCACGGCGGGAATGATGCGGATTTGACACATGTTTTGGCACCGGGTGCGTTTGAATTACCGATGGTGATCGACCGTCTTTTAGCAAGCGGCAAGTATGATGCGGTATGTGCTTTGGGCGCGGTGATCCGCGGTGCGACGCCTCACTTTGATTATGTGAGTGCGGAAGCGACCAAAGGGATCGCTACGGTGAGCCTTAAACATGCCAAGCCTGTAAGTTTCGGGCTTTTGACGACCGATACGATCGAGCAGGCGATCGAGCGTGCGGGAACAAAAGCGGGCAACAAAGGGTTTGAAGCGATGACGGTGGTGATCGAGCTTTTAGACCTTTATGAGGTACTCTAATCATGGCGACGCGACATCAAGCCCGTATGGCGGTTGTAAGCCTTTTGTATGCGTTCGACCTCGGTAACGGCAATATTGCACAGCATACCGATGAGATTTTGGAAGAGAAAAAGATCCGCAACAAACAAAAAGATTTTGCCCTCGCACTCTATGAGGGTGTGATGGCGCACATCGAAGCGGTTGATAAAGCGATCATCGAAAATCTCAAAGAGTGGGATTTCGAGCGTTTGGGTGCGATCGAGCGCGCTACATTGCGCTTGGCATGTTACGAGATTCTCTTTGGCGAACTTGATTCGGCGGTGGTTATCAACGAAGCGGTCGAGATTACCAAAGCGTTCGGAACCGAGCAGTCGCCCAAATTCATCAACGGCGTTTTGGACGCTATTAGCAAATCGAAATAATCTATGCACGATTTTCAAAGATTGAGCAAGCAAGAGGCGCTTGAACTTATCCGCAACGCCGATCTTAAAGAGCTCGGGCGCATGGCGAGCGAGCGCAAAAAGCAGCTCCATCCCGAGGGGATCACCACGTTCGTGGTCGATAGAAACATCAACTACACGAACATCTGCTGGGTCGATTGCAAGTTCTGCGCTTTTTACCGCCACGAAAAAGATGCCGACGCGTACGTGCTCACTTTTGATGAGATAGATGCGAAGATCGAAGAACTTTTGGAGATCGGCGGCACGCAGATACTCTTTCAAGGGGGCGTACACCCAAAACTCAAGATTGAGTGGTACGAGGATTTGGTGGGGCATATCCACACCAAATACCCTCAGATCACCATCCACGGTTTTTCCTCCATCGAGATCGATTTTATCGCCAAAGTTTCGCGCATCAGCGTCGAAGAGGTGCTGACGCGCTTACATGCCAAGGGTTTGGCGTCGATTCCGGGAGCGGGTGCGGAGATTTTAAGCGACAAGGTGCGCGACATCATCGCCCCGAAAAAAATCGACAGCGAGGTGTGGATCGACATCCACCGCAAAGCGCACAAACTCGGTATAAAATCGACCGCTACAATGATGTACGGCACGGTGGAGAGTGACGAAGATATTATCGAGCACCTAGATATGATACGAAGATTGCAGGATGAGACGGGTGGTTTTCGGGCGTTTATTATGTGGAGTTTTCAGGGCAAAAACACCGAGCTTTTGCGCCTGATTCCCGACATGCCAAAGCCTTCCTCCAACAGATATTTGCGTCTTTTGGCGGTGGCACGCTTGTATCTTGACAACGTGCCGAACATCCAAAGCTCTTGGGTAACGCAAGGACCCTACATCGGGCAGGCGGCTTTGCTCTTTGGGGCAAACGATCTGGGTTCGACGATGATGGAAGAAAACGTGGTGCGCAGTGCGGGCGCGGGCTTTCGCATGGCAAAAGAGGAGATGGTGCGTCTCATCCGCGACATCGGGGAGACCCCTGCCATCCGCAATACGGCGTACGAAATTTTAGAGAAGTTTGCATAAACGATGAAAAAGATATTTTTGGCACTTTTGCTCTTGGGAGAGATACTTATGGCGGCAACAATCAAACATTTTGAGACGGACGGGGTGCTAGTTCCCGTTATTTTGGAGCAAGATAAGCGCCTTCCGCTGGTAACAATGCAGTTGGTGTTTACAAATAGCGGAACGATTGCCGATACCAAAGCGGGGCTTGCGAAACTCGGCGCGAAGATGATGGGGGAGGGGACGAAAAAGCTCGGCTCCTCCGCTTTTGCCGAAGCGCTTGAAGCCAAAGCGATCCATATCTCCGCTTCGGTGGGCAAAGAGACGTTCGTGATCGAGATGAGCTGTCTTAAAGAGGAGCTGGAGAATGCACTCGGATTTTTAGAGATGCTTCTAGCAGACCCCAACCTAAGCGAAGATGTACTTAAAAAAGTGAAAAAAACCACTATCGGTTCTTTGTCACGTAAAGAGAACGATTACGACTACGTTGCATCCAACGCACTCAAAGCACTTTTGTTTGCAGGCACGCCGCTTCAAAACCCCGCATCGGGAACGATAGAGAGTGTCGAGAGTATCACTTTGGCGGATATCAAAAGCTTTTTAGAAACCCATCTCGTGCGTTCGCGTCTTATCGTGGCACTCGGCGGCGACGTGGAACTTGAAGCGATAGAAAAAAGACTTAGAACGGTTGTTCACACTCTTGAAAAAGGGGAAAAAAGCGAGGTTGCGAACTTTAAAGCAAACGCACATGCCAAAGAAAATATTCTCAAACGCGAAACGGAACAGGCGTATATCTATTTCGGCGCTCCGTTTGCGATGCAGGACGATTCCAAAGAGCAGTACAAAGCAAAAGTGGCGGCGTTTATTTTAGGTGCGGGGGGATTCGGATCGCGCATGATGGAGGAGATTCGCGTAAAACGCGGGCTTGCCTATTCGGCGTATGCGCGTATAGATATCTCAAAATCGAGTAGCTATTTTAACGGTTATCTTCAAACCAAGATTGAATCTCTCGAAGAAGCGCAAACGACGGTAAAAGCGGTCATTGCGGAGTTTGTTACAAACGGCGTGACGCAAGAGGAACTCGATCAGACCAAAAAGTTTCTTTTAGGAAGCGAACCGCTGCGCGTCGAGACGATGAGCCAACGCCTCAACCGCGCGTTTATGGAGTTTTACAAAGGGCAAGAAGCGGGCTTTGCCCTCAAAGAGCTTGAGCTTATTCAAGCACTTCCTTTAGAAGAGCTTAACGATTTTATAAAAACACATACCGAAATCAACGACCTAAGCTTCGCAATCGTCACAAAGTAAGGGTATGGATCTTTCAAAAGAGCAGGAGGCAAAGTTTAAAAAACTGGGAATATCCTCGGTTCTTGAACTTGCTCTTTTGATCCCCCACTCCTACGAGGACCTCCGACTTTTTACCAAAATAAACCCCCACATGCCACAGCTCATCGATGCGACCGTATCTTCGGTCTACCGTGCGCCCAATTCGCTGCAGATCACTTTTTTTGCCCATAATTTCTCGCACCCGCTTCAAGGGGTGGTATTTCGCCCAAAACCCTATATGGCACATCAGTTTCAAGTCGGTGCACGCGATTTTTACTACGGGGTGATCGAGTGCAAAAACGGTACGTGCAGTATGAACATGCCAAAGAGAGTGACCCAAGCAGGCGGGATCGTTCCAAAATACAAAACCGCTTTGCGCAGCGACGTGATGCACAGGCTGGTGCAAGAGCTTTTAACCCAAGAAGCGCTCGAAGCGGAGGGGCTTAAAACAGAGATCGCCAAAGAGCTTTTGGCGCTTCATTTTGTTGCGTCACTTCCTCCAAAAGAGCTCTCACCCGCTTCGCTGCATGCCTTAAAATACGCCGAACTTTTTTTCTATATGAAACAACTCTCGATCAAGCGACGCTATTTTGAAGCTATGGCATGTGCCCAAAACGACTACATGCCATGGAGCCAAACCCTTCCGTTTACGTTGACATCGGAGCAGACTAAAGCGATCGAGGAGATTAAAAACGATTTAGGCAAAAACATCGCGGCAAAGAGGATGATCGTAGGGGACGTGGGAAGCGGTAAAACGATGGTGATCTTGGCATCTGCGGTGATGATGCTGCCGCACCGTTCGCTCTTAATGGCGCCTACGACTATTTTAGCTAACCAGCTTTATGAAGAAGCTTGCAAGTTTTTGCCCCATGCCAAGGTCGTTTTGGTAACGAACAAAACAAAAAAAGAGAACCTTGAAGCGTACGATTTCATTATCGGCACCCATGCGCTTTTGTACCGTGAACTCCCTCCTGCAGCACTTGTGATGGTGGATGAACAACATCGATTCGGCACGATGCAGCGCAACGCTCTTGAAAAACTCGTGAGCCAAGGGAAAAAGCGCCCCCATTATCTGCAATTTTCAGCAACCCCCATCCCAAGAACTCAGGCGATGATCGAGACGGCACATATCGACGTGAGCCTTATCACGACCACCCCTTTTACGAAAAATATTACAAGCAAAGTGATCCGCAAAAACGATTTTAAAAACCTGCTCGAACACATCAAAAACGAGGTGGCACACAATCGGCAGGTGCTTTTGGTGTATCCGCTTGTGGAGCAAAGCGATGCGCTTGGGTACCAAAGCATCGATGAGGCGCGGGGGTATTGGGAGAAAAATTTTACAAACGTTTACGTCACCCACGGCAAAGATAAAGAGAAAGAGGAGGTGCTTCTTGCGTTTCGCGAGAGCGGCTCTCTTTTGATCGCCACGACGGTGGTAGAGGTTGGGATTTCACTGCCGCGTTTGAGTACCGTGGTGATTGTGGGCGCCGAGAGGCTGGGGCTTTCTACATTGCATCAGTTGCGCGGACGGGTGAGTAGAACGGGGCTTGAGGGGCATTGCTTTTTATATACCAATCAAGAGAAGTCGCAGCGGCTTGAAAAGTTCGTTGCAACGCAAAGCGGGTTCGATATTGCGGCACTAGATTTAGAGTTTCGCAAAAGCGGCGATCTGCTTAAAGGGGTCACGCAAAGCGGCAGTGAATTTGTCTGGGTCGATATGGCGGAGGATGAAGAAGTCGTGGCGGAAGCCAAGAGAGATTTAGGGCTTGGCATGTAGCCTTTTTGGGCTTGCGCCCAAAAAGAAAAAATCTTAATATAGCCCGAATCTTCCGTCGTTTCTTTTGTAAAGAACACGTGTTTTGCCTTCGTTGTCGATGAAGATTTCAAAAAGTTTTTTGTTTTCTTTTATATCTTGAAGCACGTCTTCAACCTCGCGCGGTTTATAAAGATCAAGATGCACGGGAACGATCTCGTCCTCCATAGCCTCTGCCGCCTCTTTGACATCCACGTTTTCTGCTTTAACTTCGTTGAGACCAACTTTTTGGTGTTCCGTTTCACGATCATGTACGCGGCGGAGTGCTTTTTGCGCTCTTGATGTTGCAAGGTCGATCGCCGCATAGAGGTCTTGATCGTTTTGTTTGATGACGATAGAGTTTTTGTGTGCAAGGTTGATAACGAACTCTACGACCGAATGCTCTTTCCCTTTTTTTGTTTGCGTAGAGACGATAACGTTGGTAGAAATAATCTCTACGTTAAATTTGCCGAGTGTTTCGATAGATGCAGTGATGTGCGCTTTGATAGCGTCGGTAAGCTCTAAGTGTCTTCCCGTCATTGAGATATTCATAGAAAATCCTTTTAATGTTGTAGTGAAGAATGATTATAACATTAAAAGGTTGATAAAGCTAAAGAGACTAAAGTTTTTGGATAGTTCTTCTAAAATAACGGATGGGCTCGGATGTGATTGTAGGATCATCTACGCTGATAGTAATATCCATAATAACGGTTCCGTTGGTGTCGGGTGATAAAGGTGCAGGATTTGTATAGGAGCCAAAGTTTGCAGTTCCTAGGCAAGGGTTCGGGTTTGTATAAATATAACGGTTCGTAATATTGATGTCGTACATTCCGTTGTGTTGAAAATTCAAGTCGTTATGGTGCGTACAAGGACCGTCTTCTGCAATTTTAAATAATGAGTATTCGGCGGCACTTTTAGCTAAAAGGGTTATTTGTTCATGGAGATAGATATCGGTGGTTTTTTTAGCTGTTTGGACAGTTAAAGATAAAGATAATGCCATTATGGTAGTGATAACAACGATAACAACTATTGCCATAATCATTGCAAAAGCATTTTTTTGACGAGGAGTTTTTAAAAAATTGTTTTGTCTTTGCATATCGAATGCTCCTCCCCTTTTAGTAAATTACTTTTAATACATACTTGAATTTTTAGCAAACTATCAATAGCGAAAAATCTAAATGTACTGACGTTTTCGGCTAATAGTGTTTTTTTAATTCCTTTGTTTAGATCGCTGTAAGATTCACCTAACCACGGTTGATAATTATAATATAAAAATAATTTGCCTGCCTGTGTCGTATTGTTGTAATCCTCGAATGATATCGCATACGCTGTCCAAAAAAGTTTGTAGTACTCGTAAATATCTACACTTTGCATTGTACCGACACTTGGAATAAAATAAGAAGAGTCTGCCACAGTAGAATTAATTGGATGAACACTTTGTAATTGGTCTGTAATTGGATTATTGAACGCTACGGCAGTATCTGCATATATTCCTTGCCATCCAAAAGTAGTTATATCATGAGTTGCTCCTGTGAAGTATAGTGCTGCATCACCAAAGTTTGAACTATTATCAGAGAGAATAAGAATAGTATTGTTGATGTTGGTCGTATTAGTTTCTAGAGAGACTAATATGTTCCCTACATTCATAGCGATAATAGGATTTTCTAAATCGAAAACTCCACTCCAGAACGGAAGTTGGGTACCTCGAAAACCTTCAATATCTTCACCTATCCATTCTAGAACGGTATAGCGATCTAAAAAGGTGGTATTTAAATCATTAACGGAATAAAAGCTGTTTAGTGCATTATCCCTTCTTGCTATAACTGATTCTTTAATTCTATATTGGAGTCTGGATGCAATTATTTCAACTGTTGAAGCGCTTTGGGCTTGAAGCGTATGGTTGACGTTACTGTAGATAAACCCACGATATGCTTGTGCTAAAAATTCGACTCCAAATTTACTTAAAATACCTATTACAACAATCGCAAATAAAAGTTCAAGCATGGTAAAAGCTGCTTTTTTTCTCATATAAAGTTCCTTTTTATCGGATAAGCTTCACCGATATTGCAACTAAAAGATTCTAATGTACTCACTGTGTTATTATTGTCATCTATTACGGTGATTGCTATTCTTTTTATATTAGGATTTGGATTTGGATCGGTATTGAGACCAAATGTAGCATTTCTGTCTACTGCAATGATACTAAAATAATTTTTTTTGTATCCAGCAGCTGATGTCACACTTGCAGCCGTATTGTCGATATAAAGTGAAGTGGCTCCATGCACGGCTGTCTCCAAGCTTGGAACGGTAGCAAAATTTGCACCAAATGAGTTTTGAATTGCAAGGTTGTTTAAACAAATTCTCGAAGCATGCCCAGGACGTTTTCTTGTCGTTATATTACAATCATTTGAAATATTTATAACTTGCGAAAACGATGTATTGTTGTCATTTTCTGCTGAAAATCTGTCCCATCTGTAGGTTAACGCTTGTTTGAGTTCAGCAGACGACGCAAAAATTGCCTCCTGAACTACATTGTCTTCAATGGTCTCAGAAGTGATTTGATTCATCATAGGAAGAGACATAACGGTTATTGCAATCACCACGATAGCAAATATAAGTTCTATCATGGTGAACGCTTGTTTGAAATAAATTCGTTTCACCACATTACTCTCCTATTGGTCACAGGCGATGAAGTAGTAGTGGTTGTCGTATTCGTTTCATGCTTTCCTGCCCATGAACCATCTTGACCACCTAAGTATTCTACTTCAAAATCATTTGAAGCTGCACCGGCGTCATACTTGTTGTAGATAAGCCAACTTTGAGGTAAATGTTGCATTGTAGTTGTGTAAGGGAAGCTTCTTGAACCATCGTAAGTGATAGCGGTAGTATCCGGCAATGCGCCTAATGAATTTGTTGCCGTAACTCTATTCCCTCCTGCTTTTTGGTTAATTATTCTGTTTTGACCTCCAAGTGCAGCTGTATGTGCTGTGTTTGTTAGCCATAATGAATCCTCGATAAAGCTATTGACTCCTACGGGGAGTAGCGTCGTATCACAACCCGTGGCTTGATTGCAATAAATTTCATAATATACAGGAGCAGTTCCTATATTCGTATGATATCTTTGTCTTGGTGTAAATGATCTGCCTGAATAAAAAGTTCTGTTAACGTCTAGTGCATCCCCGTTAAAAATATTTGTTGCACCCGGATTAGCCATCCAACTTGTTGATGTATTGGCATCAACGAATGTAATAAAAAGCGGATTGATAGCTTGATTAGGACTTCTTTCTACATTTAAGTAAACACTTGTACGACTCTCTCCATTTGTAAAGTTTGCAGGAAATACTAAAAGCTGATAAAGCTTTGGAATATTGTTGATAAGAGTGTCTATAGCAGGCATCCAAACAGCACCGGCTCCGTCTTCTTCAACATAAAAATTCAAACTTTCGTTTGCTGTATTAGAACCAACCAACGTTATATCTAAAAAGAGGTCGAAAGTCGTGTTTTTTTTCAAGCCATTAATAAAAGGAGCACCAGTATTAAAAAAGCATGTGTTGGTAAAATTGCTTGTGATTGCTCCGTCTTTATTTTTTGCTTGGATATGGTACTTTACGGCAACCGACATATCTTTTAATGTAGCCACATTTACATTACCCGTCTGCGGATCAGGGAGCGAAGCATTGTGATCATACACCCAATTTACCCCCCCTGTAGAAACAACTGTGGCATTTGTATCGAATTGATACGGGATGAATGCCATTAAGATGGAGTTTGCTATATTGTCAATTTGATATGTAGTGCTAGATGGCATAATATAGCGCTCTGCATTTACGGTATCATATGCTTTGTTGTCGATAGCTGCAAATTCTGCACCGACCCTTTCTGATATATTTATATCCAAAATACCTGTTTCACTGAATTTTAATTGTACGATTGCTTCTCCATTGCTAAAAGAGTCGAAAGGATTGAGAACCGAAAAAGTTCCAGCACTAGGACAATTCGTCGATATAGTCGGATCTGTTTCATTGAATAAAACAGATGTAAAATCAAGATCACCAATGGATGCATTATAGTCATTTACCCCACTGATAGTGTTAGAATGTCCAGAGTTGAGAGCATATGTAGCTTCATTTAGAGCTTTAACTGTTATATTGAAATCTTCACCGGCTTTTTTGTATTGATTAAGTCCGAAAGCTTTAAAGGCATATGGACGGATAGCAAAATTATCACTCGAACACGAGGTGTTTGAATCAAGCGTACACATAAGGCAACCGTATGCATGATTGTACTCGCCATCACCGCGCCCATGGTTCTCCGATTTACATGGAGCTCCATTGTTATTGTAACATCTTTGCCAAGCTGCTTCTCCGAAAATCTTTTTGTATTTAGTTTCAGAGTTTATACATTGACCGATCCCTTGAAGATTTCCTGTCGTAGACGAATTTAAAAGGCATGTTTCTTGACTAGCGTCATATAGTTCACTCATATCTAAAGCAGAGATGCCAAAGCGTACGTTTTTGCGAGCATTAGAAGGCATAAGTACATCCAAATCTGCAGAATAGTTGCCGTTGCTTACATTGATTATGGCAGGGTTGCCGTTAGAATCTAAAAGTAATTCTCTCTCTGAACAATCTTCATTAGAGATATAAGGCATTATTTTAAAAAACAAACTATCTGGTGCAGAAGATTGGTACGGCACAGTTTGTCCTATGCTGTTAAGATAAACGCCAGTAATAGATTGTAATTTACTGACAATTTTGGTTGTAATGTTTTTTATTCCGGAATTATAGAGTATAGGAGCAAAATTATTAACTATATCTGCTTTGGCTGTTGTGATTTCCGGTGCTGTTGGGTTGTAAACTTGACATATTCCACTTACTCTTAATTCGTCAATTTCATGATTATTACAACCGCCACCAGTTCCTGCAGTGAGAGCAAACCTTACCAGTTCAGGGGTTGTAGTTTGGTTATATTGGGGATCTTTTGCATCAAATTTATTGATAATAACCTGATAGCCGCTTCCTGCATCTCTTTCTAGTGTTATAAATAAGTGGTTTGGATCTCTGGCATCTGCTGTCATTCTATATTTATGACCAGGAGAAGCATTGCTAGTATCTTTGACGGCAACTTTAGGATTTAATTGAGTCGAAGCAGCTAAAAAATCATATCCAGTACTTCCTGTTCCGTCTCCTCTAATAGAAGCATAATTTCGATAATTTTGAGCATTAAAGGCGTTGCCAGAATCGCATGACGTACCTGTAAGTCCTCCGACTCTACCTTCATTACAGTTGGCATAATTTCCGTATTCATCAATCCCTAAACCTAACCATCCGCCCTCAAAACCATTTTTCCCATGTCCTTGAGCATATCCCATTGAGCCTCCATATGCCCCTGGAACAGGGGATGCCCCGACAGCACTATCATAAAGCACCGCAACGATACCGTCTGCTCCGTCAATACCAAGCCCATCATGACTGCTACCGCATCCACCGTAAGCGAATTGTTCAAATTCGACAACGATCATATTGTATTTAGAAGGAAATTCGTAATCTTTTGTAACTGCAGTTGCAATATTTTTTACCCCAGGAGTTAGGCGCAATCTGCCATTAACAATAGAGGGATTGAAACTTCCATTACTGTAAAGCGTTCTCCATTTGTCATCAAGAGTGGTTCCGAAATTGTCTTCATAACAAATAGGGAGATTTTCAGCACCCTGTTCTAATATAACAATTTTAGTTCGATCCGTTCCGATTCTGACTCTGCCGTTATTTGGTTGTCCATCAAGCGGTTTGGGATTTGCAAGGGTTAAAAAAAATGATTCATCAAGCTCGATATGCATGTCATGGTAAATTCCGATGTAGATTATTTTTTCTTTTGCTCCCGCAGGAATAGTAATAACTCCTTGATTGTCCACATAATCAAGACCTGCTAATGCTTCTCCCTCAAGCATATTGTAATTAACCTCAATATCATAAGTTACAGCTTCAGACAGGGTGACTTTAACCTCTAGTAAGCTAGTAGAACCAATCGGGGCGTTATAATCTTCAGAAATATTGTAAATCTCTTGTTCAAAATTGATTATTGTTTCAGGACAAGGTTGGATCTTCCCTTTATAGAAGATAGTGTCAATTTGATATTCTGCATAAAGGTTATCCGGATTAGGACAAGTATTGTCATCTGTTGAAGCAGTCGAAGAAATAGAATTGTTTTGCTCTGCAAGAAAATCGTTATCAAAACTAAATGAAGTCGCTTGATTTAAAATTCCAAGAACCCCCATATCTATATTAGAAACGATATTGCAACTTCCAGATGAGGAAAGTGTGCAGTTTTGGGACATCGTTCTACTGATACCATCTTCTTCATAATAAACAGTAAAATTTTTTAAATCATTATTAGAAATATTGGTCAAAGGAAAAGTTGAAGTACAACCGATGCCGCCTTGGCATGTTCCATTTGAAGTACAAGTGCCGGAATTTTGAAGATTGTTGTAGCAAACTGCATCTGCATGGCTTAATGTGGGTTCATATTTGATTGTAAAATTGTATTTTTGATTATTACCGCTGCTACTAATCTTGAGATTAAAATCCTCCGCACTTTCAAAAACAATTTTTTGACCATTAAACATAGCCGCTTCATTTATGCTTGGGCAGTTGTTTTTACTGTAAGTGAATTTCAGCTTATTAGACGGAGAATTGTCAATGAACGTGATAGTCCCCGGTGTTGAAAGTTCAAAGTAATAATTCTCGTAATCTCCATTGTCAAATTGATTTCCAGAGTAAGAGTCTGTATAGATGTCCGTAAGACCAGAACTAAATGAATGAGATTTTGAATTCACACACATATCAGAAGCTATTAAAAAAGATGTAAAAAAAGAGATTAACAAGAGAACCATACGACTAAATTTTAGCGAGAACATGATGACAACCTTTTAGCGTGGTATTTAGGAATTTTAAGAATATTTACACTTTAAATCCTAATAATGTAAACATTATACAAACAATAACACTTAAGAACCTCTTAAAATAATCAAATATTCACTAAAACTAATATTTTGCATAAGTTTGGGATTTTACATGCCATAAACTCTAAGTTCTTGGCATGTGAGAGTTATTGTTGTAAAAAAGAGGATATTTTCGCTGCGATGGGGTAGTTGCTGTTTTCGGGCAGAACGATCTGGATCGCTTTTTTGGTGTCGGTGTTGAAGATCATCGGGGCGATGAAGTTGACCATAGAATCTTCGATAGGGTTTTGGATCAGGACAATGTTGAGTACGAGAAGGTTGGAATTTTGGTCGGCATCTAAAAGTTCTTGGGCGTGTTTCGTGAGTTCAAAGTCGTATTCTCTTAAAACAAAAGGGTTGATAAGGGTAAAAGTGATGCGATTGTCTTCGTTTGCTTTCATATTCATAAAAATATCATCGATCTTTTCCAGCATGACGTTTTTTACATTTTCAAAACCTAAAATTGGAGAACAGATTTGAAATTCCATAGATGACCTTTGTGATGATTGATTTTGCGATTTTGCATATTGTAACAGTTTAAGCATAAAATGTACCTAGTTTAATGCGTGTTATATAAGTTTTTGCTAAAATGACGAACTTTTTACTACGACGGGAACCGACATTTGATGATGAAAAACATATATTTTACCTTTTGCGCACTCCTTTTTACGGTTGTGATGAGCGGGTGCTCAAAAGATATAGAAGAGTACAACAAACCTGCCATTTATTGGTATACAAAGATCGTAGAATCGGTCTCAAACGGCAATCTTGAGAGGGCTGACAACTACTACAGTTCGCTTCAAGGAGAGCACATCGGCTCCCCTCTTTTGCCAGAAGCTACTATGATTCTGGCAATCGCGCATATGCAGGATGAGGAGTATATTCTCACCGAGCATTTTTTAGACGAGTATATCAAGCGTTATGCGAACCCCCACGAAAAAGAGTTTGCAGAGTTCGTAAAGATCAAAGCGAAATATTTGGCATTGCCCAACCCAAGACGCGATCAGGCGCTTATTGCCGAAGCGATAGAACAAAGCGAAACGTTTAAGAAAAGCTATCCCGCTTCGCCCTATTATTACGTCGTGGATGCGATGCTAACCAACCTTTATTTGGCACAAGCGGCACTTAATGAGGGGATAGCCGATTTGTACGAGCGTATCGACAAACCCAAGTCGGCACGCTATTACCGCGATCTGATGCCGCAGGCGTGGATCGACTGGAATGAGGTTGACAGCGCAAGCGTACCGTGGTACCGTGTTTGGTTTGAGGGGGACGGGACTTCAAGCTGGTATGCATTTTTGATCCCCGATACCCAAAGCGTCGTTTCGAGAAATTCGGTGCAAGATGAAGATACGAACGAGACAAAATAATTTTTTTATTAGAGGATAGAGGATGAAACTAAGTAATTACGGCGATTTTCCTGCAGACATCCCCGTTATAGCGGAAGATGAGCTTTTTTTATACCCTTTTATGATCTCGCCTATTTTTTTAAGCGACGAAAGTAACATTGCGGCTGCGGCGCGGGCGATTGAGGAGAACTCACTCGTGATCGTGTGTGCGACGAAGCCCTCATTTGAAGGGCAGCGCGATTATGATTCCCTTTACGATACGGGGGTTGTAGGCTCAATCATGCGCAAGGTAGCATTGCCCGATGGGCGCATCAAGGTTCTTTTCCAAGGGCTTGCACGCGCCAAAAAGCTTTACAAAGTGAGCGACAAGCCTCTTATGGCGCATGTTGACGTACTAAATCCTACAAACGTGCATTCTCTAAAAGTAGATGCTATTTTGGAAGTGGTGCGCGAAAAAGTACGTGTGCTCTCAGGCGTGAGCAACTATTTCCCTCCCGATCTGCTTCGCACCATCGAGGAAAACCACGACCATAACCGCATTATTGATCTGATCTGCTCAAGCGTCAAAATGAAAAAAGAGCAGGCGTATAAAATTTTCGTCGAAGCCGATACCGAGCAGAGGTTTTTGCATCTGATCGATTATCTGCTTGAGGAGATCGAAGCGAACAAACTCCAAAAAGAGATCCGCTCCAAAGTTCACAGCCATATAGAAAAGGTTAATAAAGAGTATTTTCTAAAAGAACAGCTCAAACAGATCCAAAAAGAGCTCGGCACCGACAACTCTCGCGATGAGGAGATTGAGGAATACCGAAAAAAACTCGAAGCAAAAAAAGAGAAGATGGCAGAGGATGCCTATAAAGAGATCAAAAAACAGATCGACAGACTTTCCCGAATGCACCCCGACTCTTCGGATGCATCTATGACGCAGACCTATTTGGATTGGGTTTTGGAGATCCCTTTTGGGGATACGGCAAAAAAATCGCTCCACATAGCAGAGGTTCAAGCGCAGCTTGATGGCGACCATTTTTCGCTTGAAAAGCCTAAAAAGAGAATTGTGGAGTATTTTGCGGTTAAAGAGCTTATGGCTTTGCGCGGCGTGAAAAACACTAAAAATGCGGGGGCTATCCTTTGTTTTTCGGGACCTCCGGGCGTGGGGAAAACCTCTTTGGCAAATTCGATTGCGACGGCGCTTAAACGTCCTCTCGTGCGTATAGCCTTAGGGGGTCTAGAAGACGTAAACGAATTGCGCGGGCACAGAAGAACCTACGTGGGAGCGATGCCCGGGCGTATTGTGCAAGGGCTGATTGACGCGAAAAAAATGAATCCCGTCGTGGTGCTCGATGAGATCGACAAGGTGAGCCGCAGCCAAAGAGGCGATCCGACGGCGGCACTCTTGGAAATTTTAGACCCTGAACAAAACAGCGAATTTAGAGATTATTATTTGAATTTCAATATCGATTTAAGCGACGTCATTTTTATCGCCACGGCGAACGACGTGGGGCGTATTCCCGCACCGCTTCGCGATAGAATGGAGTTTATTACGGTGAGTTCCTACACGCCGCAGGAGAAATTCGAGATCGCAAAGCGTTATCTTATTCCCCAAGAGCTTAAAAAACACGGGCTGAAAACTTCAGAGGTGAGTATTTCCAAAACGGCGTTAGAGGAGCTTATTCACAGTTATACGAGAGAAGCAGGGGTGAGAAATTTGCGTCGCCGTATCGCCGATATGTCTCGTAAAGCCGCCAAAGAGATCCTAGAACATCCCGAGACGAAAAAGATATCTATTACGCTCAAAAACCTCAAAGAGTATTTTGAGAAAAGTGTTTTTGAGATCGAAAAAACCAAAAAAATCCCCGTTGTCGGCGTAGTTAACGGCTTGGCATGGACGGCAGTGGGAGGGGATGTTCTTAAAATCGAGAGTATCCGCATCAAAGGCAAGGGGAGTTTTCAGCTCACGGGAAGCTTGGGCGACGTCATGAAAGAATCGGCGCGCATTGCAATGAGCGTTGTCAAAACTCTGATCGATACGAAAAAACTTAAGGTTGCACCCGAGAATGTACCGTTGAGTCCCAAAGAGCTTGAAGAGAAAACACCCGTCGATATCAGCGAGGTGTACAAACGTTACGATCTGCATATCCACGTTCCCGACGGCGCGACGCCAAAAGACGGTCCAAGTGCTGGAATAGCGATGGTGAGCGTGATCGCTTCCATTCTCAGCGGCAAGAAAATCCGTTCCGAAATCGCGATGACGGGGGAGGTCTCGCTCAGCGGCGACGTACTGCCCATAGGGGGGCTTAAAGAGAAGCTTATAGCGGCACATAAAGCGGGGATGGAAAAAGCGATCATCCCGATGAAAAACTATGAAAGAGATTTAGACGATATTCCCGCCGAAGTGCGCCAAAGCGTAGAGATTATCGGCGTGAGCCGCGTCGAAGAGGTTTTAAAACTTATACTGGTTTCGTAACTTAATTCCTTTTGTAATGAAAATGAACTCTCTGATAAACTAGATTCCGAATCAAGTTCGCAATGGCGGAAAGACGCTCACCCTGAGCTTTATTCGTGGGTCTAGATTTAAAAACTCTTTCTTAAATTCCATAAAGCTTTTATTAAACTTAACTTTGGTAAAATTCCGCGATTTTTCTTTTGCTTTTGTGCGATAGAAAATATTAACAGGTTGAGTCAAAAAAATCGGTGCAACCCCTTTTTTAAGGGCAAATTGTTCGACTTTACCGTAGCTAACCGATAAAATTTCTGGCTCAAAGCAGCCTTTGAAGGACCTTATATGGTAACTATGAAAGACCTTTTAGAGTGCGGTGTACACTTCGGACACCAAACACGTCGTTGGAACCCAAAAATGAAAAAATACATTTTCGGTGTTCGTAAAAATATCTACATCATCGATTTACAAAAAACATTACGTTATTTCCGTAATACGTACCAAATCGTTGTTGATGCGGCTGCTGAGGGCAAAACTGTACTTTTCGTCGGTACAAAAAAACAAGCACGCCAATCTATCAAAGAAGCGGCTCTTTCTTGCGGCATGCCATACGTAGAAAACAGATGGTTGGGCGGTATGCTTACAAACTTCCCTACAATCCAAAAATCTATCCGCAAGCTTGACCTTATCACTGAGATGCAAGAAAACGGACAAATCGATCTTTTAACGAAAAAAGAAGCGTTAATGCTTTCTCGTACTAAAGAGAAATTAGAGTCTTATTTCGGCGGTATCCGCGATATGAAAAAACTTCCTGATATGCTTTTCGTACTTGATGCTGCAAAAGAGCACATCGCAGTTATGGAAGCAAGATGTTTAGGTATCCCTGTTGTAGCTCCGCTTGATACAAACTGTGATCCTGACCTTATCACATACCCGATCCCGGGGAACGACGATGCTATCCGCTCGATCCAACTTTTCTGCCGTGAAATGGCTGCTGCCGTAAACGAAGGAAAAGCGCTTGCTAGCGGCGGTGTTGTAGAGGGTAAAACAAATGTTGAGGATGATGCAGACGCTGAAATCGCAGTAGATATCGACGAATCTACTTTTGAAACTTCAGAGGAAGAATAATCATGGAAATTACAGCAAAAATGGTAAAGGATCTGCGCGCCGCAACGGATGCGCCGATGATGGATTGTAAAAAAGCTCTCGTTGAAAACAACGGAGATATGGAAAAAGCGACTGCATGGTTAAAAGAGCGCGGTATAGCACAATCTGCTAAAAAAGCGGATCGTGTTGCTGCTGAAGGACTAGTAGGTCTTAAACTTGCAGACGATTTTTCTAAAGCTACGGTAGTAGAGATCAACTCTGAAACCGACTTCGTTGCTAAAAACGAGCATTTCCAAAGCTTGGTACTTAAAACTACCGAGCAGATTTTTGCTACAAACCCTGCAGACGTTGCGGGTGTTATGTCAAGCGAATTCGGTTCTTACTTTACCGAAACCGTTGCAAAAATCGGTGAGAAGATCGAACTTCGCCGTTTTGGAACGCTTGAAGCTGAAGACGATACCGTTGCAATGAACGGGTATGTTCACTCGAACAACCGTATTGCCGTTATCGTAAAAGCAAAATGTGACAGCGCAAAAACTGCACAAGGGATGAGAGACGTTTTAAAACAAGTAGCGATGCACGCGTCTGCTATGAAACCTAAAACGCTTTCATTCAAAGATTTCGATCCTGCATTCGTTGAAGCTGAGACTATCGGAAGAATCGAAGCGATCAAAAAAGAGAACGAAGAGCTTGCTCGTTTGAAAAAGCCTCTTAAAAACGTTCCTCAGTTTATCTCTATGAGCCAACTTACAGATGCAGTTTTAGCGGAAGCTGAAGCAAACATCAAAGCTGAGTTGAAAGCACAAGGGAAACCTGAACAAATCTGGGATAAAATCGTGCCGGGTTCATTGGCTCGTTTTATCGATGACAACACGACGCTTGACAAAGAGCTTGCTCTTTTAGATCAAACATACGTTCTTGACGATAAAAAAACGGTAGCACAAGCTGTACAAGATGCTGCAAAAGCACTTGGCGGAACTGCCGAGATCGTAGATTTCGTTCGCCTTGAAGTGGGTGAAGGTATCGAGAAAAAAGCCGATGACTTCGCTGCCGAAGTTGCGGCACAAATGGGCTAAGGGTTTTCCCTTTCCCACCCCCCCCCTTTTTTTTTCCTTTTTTAATTCCTCTTTCTAGTTTCACTCGATATAATCTTTTTTATGAATTTACTTAGTGCACAAAACATATCACATACATACGATTACGAACTTTTTCACGACGTCTCTTTGGAACTTGCCGAGAGGGATTCTGTCGCTATCATCGGCATAAGCGGCAGCGGTAAATCGACGCTGCTGCATATACTTTCTACTCTTTTACATCCAAATAGCGGAAGCGTTTGGCTTTTTGGGGAGGATGTCGCAAAGATGAGCAAACAAAGGCTGGCGCAGATCAAAAGGGATGAACTGGGGCTTGTCTTTCAGTCCCATTACCTTTTTAAAGGTTTTAGCGCATACGAAAATCTTGAAGTTGCGGCGTTGCTGGCAAACGAGGAGATCGACCCGCTTTTGTTGGAGCGACTAAAAATCACGCAGAATATGCCGCAAAAGGTCACCGAACTCTCGGGCGGGCAGCAACAGCGCATCTCGATAGCAAGGGTGCTAACCAAAAAGCCCCGCATCATCTTTGCGGACGAACCCACGGGAAATCTCGACAAAACGACGGCAAAAGAGGTGATGGATCTTTTTTTTGAGTATTGCGAAAAAGAGAATGCCTCTTTGATTTTGGTTACCCACGATGAGAAGCTTGCGTTTATGTGCAAAAACGTCTATAAACTTGAAAACAAAGAGCTTTTAAGGCTGCAATAATGGGGTGGACGGAACTTTTTAATGAAGCAAACTCCGTAGGATTTATGCTTCTTTATTTCCGTTTTGCCGCACTGTTTATGGCGGTACCCATCTTTTCGCATCAAAATATCCCCATGACCCATAAAGCCGCAATGGCATTTTTTTTCACCGTTGTTTTTTACCCCGCTATGCCTCCCGTGCAGATAGATATAAACACGACGGCGGTTCTTTTGGCGGTTTTGGGAGAGTTTTTTTTCGGTTTGGCGATCGGGGTCGTGCTTCTTGTGGCGTTTAATGTTATCACCTTTGCAGGGGGACAGATATCGTTTATGATGGGATTTTCGATGGCAAGTGCGATCGACCCGCAAAACGGTGTTTCGATGCCGATCATTTCGCAGTTTTTGTCCCTTATCGCCTTAATGGTGCTTTTGGAATTTGATTTTCATCATTGGATGCTTTTATTTATAGACTCCTCTTTAAGCAAAATTCCCCTTGGGGGGTTTATGATGACGCACGATTTTTTCGACTATATCGTACATGCCAGCGCAAACATGTTCACGGTGGGATTTATGATCGCTTTTCCGATCATAGCGCTCACATTGCTCTTTGATATTATCTTTGGCATGTTGATGAAAACGATGCCGCAGTTTAACCTTTTGGTTATCGGATTTCCGATTAAGATCGGCGTTGCTTTTGTGGTGCTCATAGCGACGCTCAGCGCAACCATGCTGATTGTTAGGACGCATATGCAAGAAGCCTTTGACGCCCTAGAGATGTTTTTTTAGTTTTTTTTGATACAATAGTGGTTTTTAGAGACGAGGCAATGGCGCCCAGAAGGAAGAGTCGTGAAAATATTACTTTTGAATGAAAATCCCGTAGTTAAAAAGCTCGTTACTTTAAGTGCGCAAAAGACTTCGGACGAATTGGAAATCGCGAGAAGCGTGGATGAGATAGAAGGTAAAGAGTACGACTTTGTCGTTGTCGATGACGCGCTATACGCAGAGGATTTCGTCGCACGTTTACGAGAGAAAATTACGTATAACAAATCGTTGCTCATCTGTGCCAAAGAGGAAGAGGAACATGCCAAAGAGTTTTCCAGCATTTTGAAAAAACCTTTTTTGCCTACCGATTTAGTCGAGATATTTTCGATCATCGGTAAAGAGGTAAGTGAGCTGAAAAATCTCTCCGCTGCAGAGTTTAGCGAGGAAGAATCTATAGAAGAACTCGAAGAGGTACCTCAAAACGAAGATTTGTCCATCGGGGACGATTTTGATTTCGACGATGAGGATTTT
>Ga0265295_1004101_pt1 | contig 20026 bp, 17 predicted proteins | sample Munlansysbiofilm_FD_192503 | JGI IMG/M metagenome (GOLD analysis project Ga0265295, IMG submission 192503) | Leachate microbial communities from a municipal landfill in Southern Ontario, Canada - Methane capture system biofilm | ecosystem: Engineered > Solid waste > Landfill > Unclassified ... | reverse complement strand
GGCTGGCATGATTATATTAATCAGACCTGTAAACGGCCTAATTATTTTGTTTATCCCATTTCTTTTTGACAGCTGGGCATCGTTTACTGAAAGCGCGAAAACTCTTTTCACCAACGAAAAGCGCAGCTTGATAATTGCCGTTTTACTCGGTCTGGCCATTGTTGCAATTCAGCCTGTGATTTGGTATATCCAAACAGGGAGCTTTTACGTAAAACCCTATCAAGAAGAGCGTTTAATATTATCCCAACCCAATATGCTAAAGTTTTTATTTAGCTACCAAAAAGGGTTTTTCGTTTATGCACCGGCATTTTTTATACTCACGGTGATGGGCTTTATTGGCTTTGGCATCAAGAAAGAGTTTTGGAAACTATTTAGTTTTCTCATTCCTATATTAGTTGTATTTTACATCCTATCGAGCTGGTGGGTATGGGGTTATGGTGCCAGTTTTGGCAGCCGGGTAATGATTGATTATTATGCTGCTTTTGCTTTATTCGGGTGTTCATTTTACAGGCTGAAAGTTAGATTCGTAAAGCCACTTTCGTTGATCGTTTTTGGTTTTCTTATTTACCTGGCAGTTATACAAAGTTTTCAATATAAGCAATTTATACTGCATTGGGCCACCATGAACAAGGAACGGTATTGGAAGGTATTTATGGAAACGGGACTAAAATACAAAGGGATTTTCTGGCAGAAAACATACTACGTCAAGCTTGATCAATGGATAATACATAAAACTATTTCAGATCAAAAATTGCTTAACCCTGAATTAAACGAAACTGTGCTTATTGAAGAATTATTATTACCAGAAATTAACAGTAATAGTAAAAAACACCTTTTACAACTAGCTTATGAGGTCAGTTTTGAAGAAGGCACAGATCAATTTTTAGTACTTGTAGAGGATTCGGATGGTAAAAACCTATACTACAGCAAAAGGTATCTTTTTACTGAATTCACATCCAATACTTTTGAAGGAGATGCCGTAATAAGTTTAGAAATTGATTCTTCAAAACTTGCGCATAGCTATTTGAAAATTTACTTGATTAAAAACGAAGAGAACGCCATAATAAAAGCTTTACAGATAAAACTGGCAAAGCTTTAGGGGATAAGCGGTTTTTAACAATAAATAAATTTCGTAAAATACGGTGTAATTTATTTTAGTTTACTAACTTTGAAGCAGTAACCAATACCCCTTCAAGCCATGAAAAACTTTACACGATTTATCAGTATGTTCTTTTCGATTTTTTTATTGAGTATCATCACCCCTTTACATGCCCAATGGGAACTATTAAGCGGATGGGCTCTCATTAATCCTTATAATGATTATACAATTTCAGGCAACGATTTTACTGTCACCAGTTCAGGAAAAATTCTAGTTGTTACAGAATGGGATGGAATTAGCCCTCATAATTACGGTCTGGTTGTAGCAGGCCGCATTAATAATGGCGAAGGTTGGTACTTGATCGAAGATTCAAATAGAGACCAAATAAATTTTATAAAGGGTCTTGATAATGGTTTAGTCATAAAACACTACGCTGACTATGGTAACTATAACAATAGTGAAGTCCGCGTTAGCGTGGACGATGGTCAGACTTATGGCTCCGATCTTGCAAGAACAGGAGACGGAGGATTTATAGCAAGTGATATGATTGATGAAAACAACGGCCTTGCGCTGCATACATACGCTTATCCATCCAAAAGCACAGGCAATTCAGCCAGTGATTGGCCACTTGGCCATCTCATCAGAATTATTGACGGGGAAGCTCAATGGATTCAAGCATACGGTTTGTTTTTCTATAATGGGAGCATTCAGCTTGTAAACGATACAACTGCCTATTTACTTTCTGAAATTTCCAGCACAAAAAACAGGGCTGACAACCATAGATTGATGAAGTCTTATGATTTTGGACTAAGCTGGGATACATTAATAAAAAGCCCTGAAGGCAGACTCACGCACTTTGCTTTTGCTTCGGAGAACGAAGGCATTGTTACAAGCAATAACGGTATTACCTATTACACCCTGGACGGCGGCGTAACATTTATTGAAGAAAGCATTGGCGACAGCCGTAAAATAAATTATATCGTAAGTCGAAATGGAGCTTACTATGCGGCAGGCATCAATGGCTTAATCCTCAGAAAAGAAACAATAGAATCGCCCTGAGAAGATATTTCATTCGGTAGTGAGAATTATGTGAAAATCCAAGTTGACAATGAAATGAGGGGATATGTACTTAGTGCTGGAAGGCGATTATATAGAAGTAGTGTAGTGCTTGGTAGTACTCAAGAACCCTTTTCAAGTACAATTTCAGTAATTCCTGTCCCTGCTTCAGATCAAATCACATTCAATTTCCCTGCTTTAACAGGCAAAACAATGTATATACAATTGTTTGATTTACATGGAAAATCTATTTTTAAAGAAAGCTATTCGGTTTTTAACAATACTATAAAGATAAATACAACTCATTTTAAATCTGGCTTATATACCTATAAAGTTAATGATGCTTATCACAATTACACAGGCAAATTCATAATTAAAAGATAATCGGTTTGACTGAAAAATGTCCAATGCAAAAACCAGTATAACAATAAAACCTGATAAGCTATTCTACAGGTTCAAAAACATAAATCCCCTGCCGGGCTTTATCCATATCAGGAATTGTTAACTTTTTATAGTAATCACCATAGGGTTTCAACACCAAAAACTGGTGCCAATAAGATTCTTTAGTCATACCTATATAGTGAACTGCACCCCAATTATACTGTCGTGTTTGAAAATAACTAAAGCCTATAAGCAATAAAACCAAGCCCAAAGCCGGAAGTTTTATAAACTTTTTTCCTTTGCTAAATATCCAATCAGCGAAGGCAGCAAAGCCAAGGGTGTAAATTGCATAAGTCTCAACATAAGCGCGCATTCCAAAGCCTCCACCGTACCACCACGACCACCAGCTGCTTACTATATAAATATTGATAATACTATAAATTATGACAGGAAAAACCATGCCTGGGCGCTTCTTCCAAAGCAGTATTAAGCCAGTAAATGCAAATACCATGATTGGTGTATAAACCAACCAGCCTTTTCGATAGCTTAATAAATTGTTAAAGATTTGTGGATTAGCAAAAAAGAAACTGGCTCCGTTATCACCATACCCAAGAAAAAACCAGCTCCCCGTAAAAACTTTCCAATAAATGAATTGAGGAATCCATACAATGATCGCCGATAAAACAATCAAGATTACAGAACGATAATGCTTACCAAATAACCGAAGTTTTTCATTTATGCCGGATAGTGAGCCAACTTCCCAAAAAACGAAAATAAATCCAATCAACACATTAGTGGGTCTGACTAAAGATATTAAAGCACCGACAACACCTAACAAGATCGCTTTAAACATTCGGGGTTTTTCGTGCCATTGAATAGTAAGCAATAGAAAAGCGGAAAAAAGAAAAAAACTATACTGATGGCTCATGGTTGTTTCAGCTGTAGCATAATGCAACAAATTGGTTCCTATTACTACCATGATTAAGGTAAGTGCGACAGCATTTTTAGAGAAATACCTCATTAAAATTTTACGCAGCATCAGTAGGCCAAAAAATAGATACACCCAACCCATAATGACCAAGCCCAAGCGATAAGGTTCACTGAAACCAGTAGGATCACTACCGGTAATGTTAACAATTGCATGTGTTATTAAAAATGCAGGTGCATATAAAATCGACATCCCCATTGTAACCATAACCGCATGCTTGCCATCACCAGCCTTTACAGGCCAAAACATCTTGCTAAAATGACTCGGATTTTCAAAAACAAAATCCAAAGAAAGATCTTTATAAATAACAGCAGCTGGTAAATACGCATAATAATGTATTACATCCGAAGCAATTATTCGATCCTGTCGCTTCCAGTATGATAGATTAATTGAATAAATGGCAACAAAAGCCACTACCAGAAAAATACTTATCAACGAGAAATCGAGCTTTCCCAAAGCCGTTCCTAATTGACCAAATCGCTTTTTAAGCTTTGTCATAGTGCAAATCAATCATTAATAAATTCTACAAGAAATATAATTGGCAAAGATACAGAAAGCACGGTATTTGGTCGCTGAGGTTTTTCTTTGTTTTATATGAGCTATTCATCATTTACAGACTCAACAGCAGTTGTTGTGATTAAAAAAAGGCATAAAAAAAAGCGCGACATCACTGCCGCACTTTTTCATTTTCACTTGTTTATTGCTGTTAGGCAATTTCGATTTGTCTGTTTAGAGCCACTTTTGCGTCTTCACGTTTTGGAAGATTTACCTTTAAAACGCCGTCTTTGTAGTCTGCCTTGATTTTATCGAAGTCGATACTTTTTGGCAGGGTAAACGAGCGGCTGAAGCTGCTGTAGCAGAATTCTCTGCGTGAATAATTTTCACATTTATCTTCGCTTTCATCCTGTTTTTCTGACGAAAGAGTTAACACATTGTTGTCCAGATTGATCTTGAAATCACTTTTCTGCATGCCCGGAGCAGCAAGTTCCAACATAAAGTCATCTTCATTTTCACTGATGTTTACTGCCGGCATCATTGGCCGTGCTTCGGATGAACGCAACCAATTGCGGTCAAAATCTTCCATCATTTCGCTTAACATGCTAACAGGACGTTGATTAAATCTGATTAAGTTCATAATAAATTCTCCTTTTTATTTAAGTTAATGTTTTAGTATTATAATTTTTTTCAAACTCACTGATCATCGTTCAAATGATATGCCAAGGGCTAAGGCCACTTTTTGAAGCTATTTATAACGCCATACTGTCAGTTATTAGTTTTGCAGCCTGACGTTATGGCGCGTTTATGACTTTTTTACAAACTAAAAATGATTAGTTATAACATTTTGGACAGCGGCCAACTTCTAAGCTCGGTATTTCGTAATTTTGTTGCAAAGAAACTCGCATGGCTGATATCCGCAAAAGTTTAAGTCCGGGACGCATTATTTACCCCATCCTCATTGGTTTGGGCGTTGCGTCGTGGATGCTTTACCGGAATTTCGACCCAGAAGCTTTTTCTTTTTTCAATTGGACGGCGGTATCTTTTTTCTGGCTTGGTATTGCGCTGCTGATGATGGGCGTGCGCGACTTGGCTTATATGTATCGCATTAAAGTGCTGACTGACGGCGAGTTGACCTGGCGACAGGCCTTTGATGTTATCATGCTGTGGGAGTTTAGCTCGGCCATTTCGCCTTCTGTGGTGGGCGGCACGGGGCCGGCAATTTTCATGCTTTACAAAGAAGGGATAAACTCCGGCAAAAGCACCGCAGTAATTCTTACAGCCATCTTTCTGGACGAGGTATTTTTCATTTTTACAATACCGGTTTTGTACTTAATTTTTGGTAATCAGATTTTCCCGCCCGAAGGTGTTAATTACGCACAGGGCTTGCGGGTCGCGCTGTTTATTGGTTATGGTGTAATCTTTCTTTACACTTTAGCACTCGCTTACACCCTGCTTTTTAATCCTTATTTTTTCAAGTGGCTGCTCTCGTTTGTTTTCCTGCTTCCATTTTTAAGGCGTTTTAGAATGCGCGCCCGAAAGCTTTCTAATCAACTCATTATCACTTCTTACGCCTTAAAAGGAAAAACTTTTAAATATTGGGGAAAAGCTTTTTTGGCCACTATAATTTCCTGGACAGGTCGCTACTGGGTGGTGAATTTCATGTTTATGGCTTTCTTTTTCAGCGACTTGAAACTGATCGACCACCTGCTTATTTATGCCCGCCAACTTAGCATGTGGATTATTTTACTGGTAAGCCCAACGCCGGGCGGAAGCGGCGTGGCTGAGTTTATTTTCTCCGATTTCCTGGGCGACATCATCCCGAATATCGTTTGGGCTGTTCCGCTGGCACTGCTTTGGCGGCTAATCACCTATTATCCGTATCTTTTTATCGGTGTCTTCCTTATTCCGGGTTGGGTAAAAAAAGTTTTCCCGCCAGCATCAAAGTATAAAGTGATCAAGTAGGGTTTAAGATTACGTGAACACAGACTTTTGAACGACCCTAGGACTTCAAAACGCTGAATATATAAACGGGAATTATCATCTTTTCTGCATCAAGATTTTCTACTAAGGGTGGTAACAGTACTCACGGCTTATTAAAAACCCATTGTCTAACTTTATCATTTGTTTTGCTATGGCCTTGTAACATACATGACTGGATGAGATTGACGAAGCCACCGGCAGGGCTAAAGCCCATGGCGCGAGGTTTTGCATGAACCACCGGCCTAAAGGCCGGGGTTAATCAAGAGGCTTCGACCGGTTGATGAAATCTGGATTCGCGCGGTTGACCCGGAAAAATTACATAACGACATTGAAAATTTTAAAATATCCAGAGGCACTTCTAAAACCTAAACCGTTCTTCTTCTATATCATTTGTGCCGGCAATATATCTTCTCTCGGTAAATTCAATATTTCCTTCGTTATCAATAAAAAGAAGGCTAGAGCAGCGGGTTCCGTATTCATCCGTTGATATAAAAATGGAAGAAACAGCCTTTTCCATTTCTTTAGAAAGTCCGGTTTCAGGAAGTTGGCTATCAGCTGCTTTCTGTTCATCAGCTAAGATGTTAAAGAGCGCGTCCCGGTTTAGATTGTCTTCCTGAATAGTATGCGCCAGTGCCGATTTGGCGGTTTCTAATTTTGGCCATGGCGTGTTCAAGAGCGCGTTACTCAGTCCGTGGACACCAGGTTTAATAAGCGTGATTTTGTTCGTTACGTTTGAAAAGTGAAAAACGCCCTTATTGTCGCCAGTCAGCAGGTTAAAACCGTCGTACATTGGTGCCTTTTCTTTGATGCTTTTGAGATATTCCTCAGCTGTCAATTCAGATTTTAAAAAGTTCAGCACCAAATCACCGCGCGAAGGCGGATTCGTTTTCAATTTATTCATATCTCGGTAATTGGTAAGCGCCGCCCATTTTCCATTTTTATTTATACCCATCCAGGTTCCGCCGGCACTCAAATCTTTGCCTGCCAAAATATCAGGGAAGCCCTCCTCTATCCAAAACTGTGCTTTACGGCTTGAACGTTTGTAAAACTCATCGCGATTAGCCAATAACACAAGCGAATAGCGTGGATGTATTTTGTATGCAAAGGAAATCAGACACATATATTACAATTTTAAAAAAGATTTAAAGGTTCAACAATTCAAAGATTCAACAATTCAAAGATTCAAAGATTCAAAGATTAACATCTTAATTATCTACATTTTATGTCAAGGCTGAAAGCTATTTCAGCGGTGAAAGTTGCAGTAAGCTAATAACTGGTTTCGTCCATTTTAACTTTTCCCCAAAAAGTTCTGTAAACAAATACCGTGTACGCCAACACAAGCGGACCACCTATTGCCGTAATATTCAGCATAATACGTAACGAATTTTCAGAAGAGGAAGCATTGTAAACTGTGAGATCATAGATTGGATCCACTGTTGACATCACCATCACTGGATACAATTCCAAGGCTACCAAAATCAATAAAAAGCTCATCGTGAGTGAAGAAAAAATAAAGGCCATCACATATTTGCCTTTGCTCACCAAACGTGGCACGTTGGCAATGCTTAAAAATGCCAACAAAGGCACCACGATAAGGGCAATATTTTCGGACAACCTATCCGTGAGGTGCGGCAGGTAAATCAGTGTTATAAGTGTTACTATACTGTAAGTTACAACAAAGAAAATGATGGATCTGTTGAGTAATTTGTTGACTTTCACAAATAGTTTTCCTTCGGTTTTCATGGCTAGGTAAATAGCGCCGTGCATCATAAATAAAGCCACAGTGGTGACACCAACAAGCAAGGAATAGGGGTTTAAAAAATCAAGCCAGTGTCCCTGAAATTCGTGATTTGGCCCCAGCTCCACACCCCAAAGGACATTTCCGACCACAACACCAAGCAGCAATGCCATCAGAATACTCGACACGCTATAGCTGATATCCCAGGCATTGCGCCACCACTTCATCTTTTCTTTACTTCGGAATTCAATAGAAACAGCCCGAAAAATCAGGGAAGCCAAAAACAGCATGAAAGGAATATACATGCCCGAAAACATGACTGCATACAAAACCGGAAAGCCAGCGAACAATGCCCCTCCACCAATTACCAGCCACACTTCGTTGCCGCCCCACACAGGACCAATGGCATTAAGCGCGATCCGGCGGCTTTCTTCCTTCCTGAAAAATAAATGCAAGACACCTGCCCCCATGTCAAAGCCATCCAAAATGGCATAACCCGAGAAAAGTGCACCTACTACCAAAAACCATAATGTTGGATAATCTATTCCTAAAAATGTTGCCATAATAGTTTGATCTTTAGTTTTTTACTCGAAAATATCTACCATCCCTTCCTGAATGGGACTGTTGTCGATTTTACTTTCATCATAAGGACCTGCCTGGATTTTTTTGTTCAACATATACAGGAACAGCACGAAAAGCAAGGCGTAAATCAGCGTGAACATAATTATTGAAAACAAGACCTGATTGGCTGTAACCACTGCCGATAAGGCATCGGAAGTGCGCAACAAACCATAAACGACCCAGGGCTGACGACCCATTTCGGCAGAAAACCAACCAAACTGATTGGCCAGCTGCGGCAGAATTACTGAAAATACAAATACCCACAAAAGCCAGCGATGGTCGAACAACTTACCGCGCCACCACAAGGAAATACCGAGCAAAGTGAGACCAATAAAATACAAGCCAAAAGCCACCATCAGGTGATAAAACTGAAAAACGGCATTGATTGCATCCGGAATTTCATCCTCAGGGAAATCGTTTAAGCCTTTTACTTCGGTATTGAAATCGTTATGAATCAAAAAGCTGAGCCCACCTGGAATATAGGGTCCAATTACTTTTTGACTTTCGTGATCTACCCAGCCAAACAAGTAGAGATCGGCCTGGTCAGAGCTGTTGTAATGCCCCTCAAAAGTGGCTAATTTTGCCGGTTGATTTTCGGCAACGCCTGAAGCAGAACTGTGTCCGGTAACCAACTGCAAAATAGACATGATAACAGCCACTGACAAAGCAATTTTAAATGCCTTTTTGGAAATTACAGTGTAGCGACCTTTGAGCAAATACCAGGCGTGTACGCTCATCACCAAGAAAGCTCCTGCGATTAGCGCGCCAATCCACACATGCAAAACGCGGTCAACGCTGGAAGGATTGAAGACCATAGCCCAAAAATCAGTAATTTCAGCGCGAGCACTCAAACCTTCGCCGGCAATGGTGAAGCCTGCCGGTGTTTGCTGCCAGCTATTTGCTACAACAATCCAAACCGCCGAGAACATAGAACCAACCCAAACACCAATCGTTGCAATAAAATGCACCACCGGCTTCACGCGGTTCCAGCCAAAAAGCAACACGCCCAAAAAGCCGCTTTCCAAAGCAAAAGCGAAGATTCCTTCGGCGGCTAAAGCTGAGCCAAAAACATCGCCAACATAACGCGAATAAGCAGCCCAGTTGGTACCAAACTCAAACTCCATCACAATGCCGGTGGCTACACCCAAGCCGAAAGTGATGGCGAAAATCTTTGTCCAAAAACGCGCCAACTGCTCATACTGCTTGTCTTTGGTGCGCATATACATCCCTTCCATCAACACCATCATCAAGCCTATGCCGATGCTAAGCGGCGGATAGATATAATGGAAACTGATTGTAAAAGCAAACTGTAAGCGGGAGAGAATTTCTACATCCATGCTGTTAAAATTTGATTCAAATTATTCCACTTAATGACTTTTCAGTGGAGTTTTGGGTTCTGCCATCAAAGTTAAATAAAAGCGTTAATGTTTTAATAAAAAAACTGATTTACTACCTATTTAGAATCCATTTTAAATTAGAGATCCCATCAGGCCTGCTATCTTTGCACGATGAGTGAATTTCCATTTATCGATTTGCATACACATCAGCCGAAGCCCTCGAATACTCAAAACTGGTCAATTTTGAATATTATGGCCGGAAATCCATTACCTAATGACCCCTTGATAAAGTGCAGCTATGGCATTCATCCCTGGCAAATTAAAGCCGGGAATCTCACTTACCTCATCAAAAAACTCAAGCAGGAAGCGGCTAAGCAGCAGGTAATTGCCATTGGTGAAGCCGGACTCGACAAGCTGATAGAAACACCTATAAAAGAGCAAGAAACCATTTTTGAACTACACATCGAAATTGCCTTAGAAAATAATAAACCGCTGATTATTCATTGTGTAAAAGCCTACTCTGAATTGTTGGCGATGCGCAAAAAATATCCGTCGGGCGTGTGGATCATCCATGGCTTCGGTGGCAAAGCTGAATTGGCCAAGCAACTGATTGACAAAGACATAAAGCTCTCGATTGGTTCAGCTTTGACGAAACAAAACCGCAATATCAGCAAGCTTTGACCGCTATTCCATTAACGCAATTATTCTTGGAGACTGACGAGCAAACGGATTTTTCTATCGAAGAAATTTATCGCCAGGCGGCAAAAATTTTAGCAATAGATTTAGAAGGCTTAAAGAAACAGTTGTTTTATAACTTTGCCGCTCATTTTTTAAATCAAATTCAATGATTCCTGACTGGCAAATTCGTACTGAACTTTTAATGGGTGAGGCAAGCTTGAAAAAATTTGCTGAAAGTCATGTTTTGGTTGCAGGGCTTGGCGGTGTGGGAGCTTATGCTGCTGAGCAGCTTGCCCGTGCCGGTATCGGCAAACTTACGCTGGTTGATGGCGACACCATTCATCCGTCAAATCGAAACCGGCAACTTTTGGCACTTTCAAGCAATGAAGGGCAAGCCAAAACACTGCTTATGGCTGAGCGGTTACGCGCTATTAATCCCGAAATAGAGCTCCGACTGGTTCAGGATTTTATCAAGGATGAAAAAACAAAAAACCTGCTGGAAGAACCCTTCGATTATATTATTGATGCCATCGATTCGCTGTCGCCCAAAGTCTTTTTACTGGCACAGGCCTTACAAAAGGGCCATAAAATCGTCAGCTCAATGGGCGCCGGCGGCAAGCTTGATCCCACACAAATTGCCATTGCCGACATCAGCAAAACCAAACATTGTCGCCTTGCTTTTTATATCCGCAAAAAGTTGCGTAAATTAGATGTTGACCAAGGTTTTACGGCAGTTTATTCCACTGAGATGGTTGCCAAATCAACGATTATAAATTCAGAAACCGATGAAGGAAAGCGCAGTACGGTTGGCACAATCTCTTATATGCCAGCCATTTTTGGTTGTTATTGTGCTTCGGTAGTGCTTAGGGATTTGAAATAAAAACTTTGCGCACAAAGCATAATTTTATTAATTTTGAAAGAAAAAATGGCAACACAAATTTATCAGCTTAAGATTTCTTTAAGAGGATCGCAACCAGCTATTTGGCGGAAGCTTTTAGTTCCTTCGGACTTGTTACTGCCCGTTTTCCACGACATTATTCAAATTGCTATGGGTTGGGATGACAGCCACTTGCATCAATTTATCAAGGACAGGGTTTTTTATATGCCAAAAATGGCAGATGATGGTTTTGGGGATGATATGGACAGCGTTGATTACACAAAAATTAAGCTTTCTGATTTGCTGGAGAAGGAGAAGGGCAAAATTATTTACGAATACGACTTCGGCGATAGCTGGGAGCATGACATCGTTTTAGAAAAAATTCTGCCAGTGGACAGCGAGCAAGCGTATCCTTTTTGCCTCGGCGGCAAAATGGCTTGTCCGCCAGAGGATTGCGGTGGAGTTTGGGGTTACGAAAGCATGCTTCAGGCGATTCAAGACCCTAAACATGAGGAACATGAGGATATTCTTGATTGGCTGGGAGAGGATTTTGACCCAAAACATTTTGATGCTGTGGAGGTAAATGCTGTTTTCAAAAAGCTGTTTTCTGGCAAGAAAAAAGTTTTATAAGATACGTGCTGAAACAAGTCGCATCATTTCCATTTATTCCATTTTGTCGGGCATAGTTTTCTTCAATTGTTGTGCTGCCGTTTCATAAGCTTTTACCGTTGCGCGTCGGAAATCGGCACCGCCACCTTTGATGCTACTCAGGTTTTGCTTCCATATCTCGCGGCCATCACTTAAATCCATCACAGAAACATTGGCATCAACAAAAGCAAAATAAATGCCCTGCGTATTTGAGCCGTTGCGCGATTTCGCATCAATTTCTACCAATAAATCCGCCTCATCCTGCTGGTCGGTAAATACATAGCCACGGCTTGCCAAAGCTTCTTTCAGTGCCGGCTCAAGCAAGTTGATTTCCAACTGATTACCATAATGCTCCTTTTCGCTGCTTTGCATAAAAATAGTGAGTGGCGCCACTTTTATCATAAAGCGCGCCGGTGCCACCAGATATTGTTTTTCAAGCTGTTTCAAAAAAGCCGAGGCAGGTTTCCCACCGATAAATTCTTTCAAGTCAATATTGGCCAGCACGATCTGTGTCTGCCGATCAGCTTGCTTTGGCGTGTATGGCAAAACAGCAATTCCGGCCTGGTTGGTCTTGGCTTTCCCAATATTTTCGTCTTGCAAACTAAACAGCAACGGAACCTCCACCAGCGTTTCAGTTCCCGCAAGCACTTTCACTTTTAGCGGCTCGGTCAGTGGCCTTCCGGCGCGAGCTTCTTGCTTAGGATTCATAGCTTCGAGGCTGATTTCGGCCAATTTGGCGATGCGCTGGAAATTTTCCGGCACCCAATTGATGCTTTTATCGCGCAGCCATTGTATCGGCAGACTGATTTCGGCGGCGGCTTTGGCCTGTCCATTTTGGCGGGCAACGGCACTCACTTTCAGCTGGTCGCCTTCTTTCCAGTAGGAGCCACTTATCTGCATATCCGTTGCTTTGTTAGCGTTTTCTAACACCCGGTAATTGCCCGAGCGCACTAAACCGCTTGAAACGGCTTCGCGGAAGCGCGTAGAAAATTCGGCGGTGAGGCCGCTATTTTCAAAAACAAATTCATCCAAAAAAACTGGAACGGATAGTTCTCCCAGTTGCAAAAACAAGCCATAAGCCATAAAATATCCCAAATCGTCGATACTTGATTTCTCACTTTGCTGTAAGTCGGTGATGGCATTTTTTACTTCCAATGATAAGTTAAGGCTTTCCTTTAATCTCGTATCTAACTCATTCACAAGCTCCAAAGCCAACAAAACAAATTGCGCATCTTCAAGCTCGGTAAACAAAGGCATTATTTCGTAATAGGTTTTGAGTGCCTGCTGTTGGCTGTTTTTACTACGGTAATTATCTGCGGCTTGTTTTTGGTTTTGAATTTGCTCCATCAGCCGGCTCACCGCATTTTTGTAGAAATACTTTAGCTCCGATTTTTTAGCAAATGCAATAGCATAAACCAAGCCTTTCTTGCTATCTTGATAACTTTCGCTGCGCAAGCCCGTAATTTGTGCTTTGGACAAGGTCCGGATGCTCATTTTAAATGCTTCCGTTGTGGCATCGTCGATATTTGTCAATTGATAATCCGTTGTGGCCTGAACACTCACTTGAATTTGCTCAATAAGTGCTGCCTTTGCTTGCGCTTCGTATTCGTCCAGCAAATCTTTGGTGTTTTTACCTTTGTGGACTGCGCCCGATTCAAAAGCCATAAAATAATCCTGATCCGGGTAATTTGAAGTCCGCCAGCTATAGTCAGTCCACTGAGGTTGTTGTGTTAGCCCCAAAAACGGTAATAACAGCCAAAATATCACGATATATTTTTTCATAAAAACAATATTTTCAGGTATCAATTTACATCTTTTTTATGCACGAAACCCTCCTTATTATTAATGAGTTTGATGCGGTACCAATCACCCTGCTTTTCAATGACAACAAATTCAAGGCCTCCTGGAATTTTCGCCTGCACCTCACTCTTTACATCTGGAAATTCATAAACATCTACTCTTTCTGAACTTTTTCCTTTCAGTAGAATTTTTTCGGCCAAGGCATCGCTATTTGACGAAAAAGTGTGAGTTTCGATTGGCTTATCAATACTTTCCAGAAAAGCCAAGGTTTGAACGCCACCTTCAGCTCGTTTAAGAGCCTTGACATAAAGCTGATTGCTGGGTTCCAGTTGGTTAGCGATGGTATAATAATTTATTGCATCCTGATATAACCCCGTCATTTCGTGGATGATACCGGCATTGTAAGCCGCTTTAGGATTATAGCTGTCGGCTTCGTAAATAGCTATTAAAAGTGGGTACGCCTGCTTTAGGTTACCATTTTTAAGATAAACACCCGCTTGATCAGCCTGTTTTTTTAGCTCTTTGAGCTTGATTTTTTCCATCTCAAAACGCATCAAGGTATATCTAGGCGCAAAATAATTCACAAACTTATTAGCTGTGGCGGACAAAATGTTATTCAGCAATTGATTATAATTAGCTATATTCGCACGTTGATCATCGCATTTAGTATCTTCATCAGAAAAGGCAGCAGTCTCAACACCAATGATTTCTGCTGTTGAAACCTCTACAATTTTCATGCTGGCCGTTGAGCTTATTTTTCTGATTTTACAATATTTGGTATAGCTCTTCCCATCCTGGCTTGTATAACTTTTTGAGGTGTTTTCCTCTTTCTTTTCATACGTTATAGCGCCCAAAATGATAGCATCCAAGCCCAAAATAGCACCTACTTTTGCCGCCGTTGACTCATCAATAGTTCCCGAAAGCCCCAACTTCTGTTCTTTGAGAATTTCATTTATTTGATTGCGCTCAATTACGGTATAAACATTGGTTTTAAAGCCTTTGATATGCGAAACGCCTTCTGCTGTTTTTCCAAGACCCAAAAATCCTGTCTCATGCGCAACAATACCGCGATCTTCCTGCAAAAGCCGCGCAATAATCTGATCTGAAAGTATTTGCCCCGCTTCCCGTTCGCCTGTAAATTCCATCACACCTACTTTCTTGATGTTGTTGTACTGTTTTGTAGGCGCTTCCAAAACAAAACAATCAATCTTTTGAGCTAAAACGCTGTATTGCAATAGCATGAACCACGCTATAAAGAATAATCCGTAATTTTTTGTTTTCATGGTTGTGTTATTTAATTAAACAATTTTATACAAAAAGTCAAGCAGCAAAAACTTTAATGGACGAAGAAACCCGCTCATTATAACGCTGCGTCTCCTCATCAGGCAGATGTATTTTAAAATACTGATAAGCCAGATCGGCGATCACTTCATAAATTTCAGGGAAGGTCTGATACCGTTTTGTCGTACCGATAAAGGCCCGACTTAGGTTTCCTGCATCCGTATTATACGTCGCTATGGCGCAATATATATAACTTCTCGGATCATTCGCTTTTCTAAAGCCGCATGCGATAAGTATTTGAAAATAAGCCGTCCGCAACTCACTATTGTTTGTTGATTCGTATAAATTATTCTGATTCAACAACTTATCTTCTTTGTACAGAAAGTCATAAGCACCACTGCCTGCATAAGCTGACACAATTTGCATCAACTCACAGGCTATCACTGGTGGCATCGATTTGATGCGGGTTTCAAACTTTGAAAGGTCTTGTTTGGTTATTAGACTGCCAATTAAATAGGAAGCAATATCATACCGAGTGTCAAAAATAATCAAGGGAATGCGCTGCAAGACAAGCCCTTCAGAAATCACTTTAAAGGCTATTGTCTTTTCACTTCCGAAGGCACCAAAGTACACAATACGAGCTTGTATTGTTTTTAAATCAAGCTCAATTGCTTGCTCTTCAGAAAAGCCCAACAGCATCTTTTTCATTTTGGTTTGGTTAATCTTCTTGCAGTTAATCTAAAATCTCACCTCAAAATTAAACTATCGGCGCAGCTATTCAAAACCTTGTGGGAGTTATTTTTTATATTTTATCACAAAACCAATTAAAAAACATAATTCATACTTATTCTAAATAAGGTTTACACAATAAAAAGCTACCCAGCCACTTTAAAAACAAGACGTTCGCCTTTTTGAATATGGTTGATGAGGCTATTGATAAAATGTGTTCTTCTATCAATTGTCTCAATAATTTCAGCTGCTTTTTTAAAATCACCCGCCTCTCTGTATAACTCGGCAAGTTCAGCGGTATCAGGCTCGGGCATTTTTTCTGTAAGTGCGATAAGTCGTAATAGATTTTTCTGGAATTCAGCTTGTTCGGCTTCAAAAAAAAGTTGGTTTTTTTTATGAAACAGCCTTAGGTTTAGCCAGGATTGAAGACTAAACTTGTCGTTATAAACGTCTTTTATGCTAAAATTTAGTGCATCCCGATAAAGGTCGTTGTATGCCCACAAAAGCGATTTTCTAATTGCAATTTCCTGTTTTTCCTCCAACGGCCTAATTTTCTCAAGCACATACCAATAATGTTCTATAAGTGCTTTACGACCTGCGTTACTTAACAAATTACACCCAAACAAATGCCAGCTCGACCAGGGGTAGGCATGAAATCCCTGAAGCACCGCCTCGTCATTTTCTATAGTTTGCTGGTGCCGCCAAAAAAAAGCCGCACAAGCAGGGCAAAGTATAATTTTTTGTTGACTTATGGGCTGTAGATCACTGATAATCATGCCATCAGAATACAATTGAGATTGGTTTATAGAGTCTGATTTTGCCTGCTTTCCGGTCAACCACGACTTGCAGCAGGGACATTGCAAATAATAATTTTCAAAGGAGGTCATACACCGGTTTTGTGGGTAAAGTTAGTGCTTCTATTTATTCCTTGCCAGCAGAGTCGCTAAAAAATTCATAAAGCCTTAACGCCAAGCCAACAAAGAAGGTCTTTTGAACTATTTCATCTTCGCTTGAGCTGACCATTTGGGAGTTAATAAGCCTAAACACCATCAAACCGTGAAGCCTATTGTTAGCGCTTTCTCGAATCAGACCTTTATGGGTGCAGGTAATTTTTTTCCGAACAACCTAATTTGCAGGTATAAAACCGCAAGTGACAGCGGAAATAAAAGGTAAGCAGAAACACCGAAAGCTGCCGGAATTGTTCCTATCACAATCGAAGTGAGCCCAACAACCATAGCATAAGGAAGTTGGGTGCGCACATGATCGATATGATTGCAGGAGCTGGCCAAAGAGCTTAAAATAGTTGTGTCAGAAATGGGTGAACAATGATCGCCCAACACAGAACCTGCCAACACCGAGGAAACCACATTGTAAAAGATCAGTAAATTACCATTCTGATCCATGCCATATTCGTTGGTCAGCAACCAAGAAGCAGGTAAAATCAGCGGATAGAGAATGGCCATCGTTCCCCAAGATGAACCCGTAGAAAAAGAGATCAACGCCGCCAGAACAAAGGTGAGGGCAGGCAATAAGTAAGGTGAAAACGATAGTTCCAGCAGGCCTTTTGAAATGAAATCAGCGGTATGCATGTGCTCAGTTACCAAAGCCACCGACCAGGCGAGCGTTAGGATAAGTATCGCGGTAAGCATCATTTTAAAGCCTTCAACAAGGCTTTCGATGGTGTCTTTTAGGCTTAATAATTTTTGACCAAGCGTTAGCGCGATAGCCACAAGCGTTGCCATAGTTGACGACCACAGCAACGCTGCATAGGAGTTGGCACCACCAATAATGGCAGAAATTTTTCGCATGACAGAAATGCTCTCATCAGCCCAAACTGACTGATCCCAGCCGGTGTATAGCAGTCCGGCAATTGTTCCGAAAACAATAACTAAAACAGGAATTATTGCATTGAAAGCGCGTGGCTCACGGCTTGTTCCAATACTCAGGCTGGATGCTGAGGCTGAAGATTCCAAATCCCGGTGGAAGTCGGGATGCGTGCGGGCATGTTTTTCTGCTTTGTACATCGGCCCGAAATCACGCTGCTGCCAAATCAACATCAGGATAAATGCCAATGTCAAAAAGGGATAATAGCTGTAGGCCAGCGAGTTAAAAAACACATTATAAGCTGACTCATCTAAACCGATAGTATCTATCCCCTGCTGGATATAACTCAGCTCAGCGCCAATCCAGGTGGTTACAAAAGCTATTGCCGCAACAGGCGCAGCAGTGGAATCGACGATATAAGCAAGCTTTTCACGCGACACACGTAAGCGATCCGTAACAGGTCGCATGGTATTACCCACCACGAGCGTATTGGCATAATCATCAAAAAAAATGGCGATGCCGAGCAACCAGGTTACAAATTGTCCTGATCTGGCGTCTTTGGCATAATGCGAAAGACGATTTACAACGCCAAGCATCCCGCCGTTACGGGTAATCAGGTGTACCACTCCACCAATGAGCATCGAGAAGATAATGATGGACATATGTCCCGAATTCATTAAAGATTGTAACACATAAGTGTCGATAACCGCCAGTGAGCCCTTGAAGATCGCGACAAAGAAACTGGCACCCTGGTAATAAAACATAATGGTGGTGCCGCTCAAAACGCCGAGAAACAAGGCTACGTAAACTTCCTTGAGCAACAAGGCTATCAAAATGGCTATCAAAGGCGGAAGAATTGACATCCAGAGCGGGATGGGTGTGATATGTTTCTCCCAATAAAAACCATCGATGGAAAGCGTCAATTGTTCTTCTTCCGGAAAATTATAGGAAATGACTGCTAAATTTTTCTCGAAAGCAAGTTCGTGGGGTTCACCATTGAATTCAGCCCAAATTGTTTGGCCTTCCAACTGACCAAAAAACGCTCCATGTACCCTGACTTCAATATCTTGAGCTACATCCGAAACCAGCACCTTCGGCAAACTCAGCTCGAAATCAGCTTGCGAAAAAGTGGTGGTGTTTTCCACAGCAGCTGCTTTCCCTGCAACTGCAAGCCAAAAAATCAATATCAGCCAGAAATATTTTTTCAAGGGCAAGTGGTTTTGGGGCGTAAAGATAGCGGATTTAGCACAAACAGCATTCAAGCACGAAGCGTCTTGGCTTAGATTTTACTTAGAATCTGTTCCGAAAATCTCGTAAGCTTTGGTACACGGTGATCCTACATGCATTAAAAATAAGCCTTTAATTTTATGTTCAAAACACCGGCTTTATGATCGCTCAAGAAATTAGGGAATTAATTATGCGGCTGGTTTGTAAATTGGCAGCAAAGCAGAAAATCCAAAAAGAAGGCATAAGCAAAGAAAAAATGCTGCCACTTAAGACCATCGGAACATGCGAGAATAGTCAAAAGTAAGCCTAAAACTGCTTTCTAAAACTCCGTACACTTAATTTAGAACCACTCTAAACTAGGTCTTTATAAAATATTAAGCAAATTATTGTCTATTTTGCGCCGAATTAGATTAAAACCATTTTGATGGAGTTTTATTCAAACATTGTTGTATCGGTGATAAGGTTGAAATTATTTTAGGTGATAAGAAGTTTGACATCTAACTTTATAAACCTATCACAACTTATAGATTTTTTAAACAAGCAATTACGCACAAAACAATCAATTCTGCCGAAATTAAAATCAAGACTATTGTTTTTTATGATGACCTTGTTGCATTTGTCTGGCATAGGTCAGGACATAAATAGTGATGCAAACTCTTTCATGCCACCTTCTCCCACAGCCTACGAACTTGGGAAATATGGCTCTCATCCTGTTAGCTATTACAGGGGAACAACATCCATAAATATACCGATCTATACACTTGAAGCGGGTTCTTTTCAATTACCTATCAGTTTATCATACAATTCCTCAGGGATCAAAGTAGAGGATATTGCATCTTGGGTAGGATTGGGATGGAGCTTAAATGCTGGCGGAACTATAAGCATAAGTACAAAAGGGAAGTCCGATTTTGTTTACGATCGCATTCATATCAGAAATGATACTGACCTTTTGAGTAAGAATTTTCCACTAGTTGATTCATTGTCTTACATCAAACATGGTGTAGTTGACGCAGAACCTGATATTTTTAATTATAATTTTTGCGGTTATTCAGGTCAGTTTGTGTTGGACAATAATTTTAATGTAGTTTTTACGAACAACTCGAATGGTTTGAGAGTTATTGCGAACAAACAGGATAGAAGTTTTATTGTAAAGGATTTAAAAGGTAGATCGTATTATTTTGACAGTGAAGATGTTGAAATGACTTTTAAGAAAGTCAGAAATTATGGCTATTATTTTTATGTTAATGAATATGTCAATAATGGA
>Ga0265295_1004100_pt1 | contig 20032 bp, 19 predicted proteins | sample Munlansysbiofilm_FD_192503 | JGI IMG/M metagenome (GOLD analysis project Ga0265295, IMG submission 192503) | Leachate microbial communities from a municipal landfill in Southern Ontario, Canada - Methane capture system biofilm | ecosystem: Engineered > Solid waste > Landfill > Unclassified ... | reverse complement strand
TTCAGGTCGTCGATAATTTTTGTCCGTATTTCTTCATGTTTATCACTGATGATAAAAAGTGTTTTGTCATAGTCTAAACCTTGCAAAATAGTGTCGATCACTTTACCGGTGATATAGATTACGATGAGCGAATAAAGCGGAATGCGCCAGTCCTGAAATACCAGCAAGCCAATGAGTACGATGGCGGAATCAACATAAATAAGCAGCTGCCCGACAGGAAGATGCGTGTATCGACTTAAGATCATGGCAATAATATCGGTGCCGCCTGAAGTAGCTTTTGATTTAAAGATCATGCCGAGCCCCGTACCCAAAAACACGCCACCAAAAATCGCACTTAACAGTGGTTCATTGGGCACAAGCGGCAGATCACCATATAAATACGTGATCCCATCAACAAAAAATGCAGTGAGCAAAAAGCCAACAACAGTTTTATATCCAAAGCGGGGGCCAAGCACTTTTATGCCAATAATTGTAAGTGGGACGTCCATAAACAGTGCCGTTAAACCCACCGGAGAGCCTATGAGATAGTGAATCATAATGGCAATGCCATAAACACCGCCCGGAACAATCTTGTAAGGCGTAATAAATAGTACAAAGCCTGCAGCCAAAATAAAGGCGCCTATAGTAATGAGTGAATAATTTATAATCCACCTTTTTGAGAATACCTTATCTTTTTGAATAAAAGCCATGAAAGTGATATTAAAATGAGCTGCAAAAGTACATGATTTTTTGCCATTTTTTAGTGCATTTGCAGATGAAATTATAGCTTGAAAAAAGACGGAGAAGTGTGTATTTTTCGTTATAAATCAAGCGTTTTAGTATGTGTTGTTTACTAAGAACTAATCAGATATTATACGCCTAAACCAGCTAAGGCTTACAAGCTTGGGGTATTTATTTTCAGCTGGCGAATAGTTGACTTGAACAATAATTCACCCATTTTTTAGTTTTTGTTTCATGTTTCATTTAGAATATGTTGAACTTACATTTTTAAATTTGAAGCCAAAAATTCTACTTACAGCAGCAGTTTGAATGACGGCAAAATGGCAAGAATAGTTTCACCACAGTAAAAAATGTAGTATAGCATAAAAAGTTTGATAGAAAATTAGTACTTTAGCCCGGTCAAAATAAGCGTGATTAAACATTTAATGCAACTGAAAATCAAATACTTAGCTTTATTTTCATTCTTGTTTCTTGCAATTGGAGTTGCCAATGGACAGCAAGCTCCAATTTTTACATATCATACAAATACCCACGCATTTACCAATCCCGGATTTGCCGGAATGGGCGAAGGAATTTGTTTGAATGGCATCGTAAGGCAGCAATGGGCAGGATTTGAAGATGCAGCAGGGAACAATGTGGCGCCGGAAAATCTTCTGTTAACTGCCGACATGCCTGTCAGGTGGTTAAGAGGTGGTGTCGGTCTGGCTATTATTCAGGATAAAATTGGATTTGAAAATAATATCGGTGTGCAGCTCGGATACAGCTACCATGCCGATATAGCTTCCGGAACGCTGGGTATTGGCACCGCAATAAACCTGCTGAATCGTTCGGTAGATTTCTCAAAGTTTAAACCACACAGCGAAGGCGACCCGGTGCTGGCCAGTGGCGAACAAACAGATATGTTATTTGACGTAAACCTCGGCCTTTTTTGGCAGGTTGCAGACGTTTATTATGTTGGTTTTTCAGCTACCAGTTTGTTGCAGACCAAGGGTAAAGCGCTGGGTAGCAGTGCCGAAAGTAGTGCCAGCTTTATTGGCGACCGCACTTTTTATCTTGTTGCAGGCTATGAATATCCCATTCCGGGCAAGCCGGCCTACGAAATCCACCCTTCGATGAGCGTGATGACCAACAGTGTGAGCACTCAAATTAACCTTACTGCTAAGGTGCTATACAATAATAAGTTTTGGGGCGGCGTTAACTATAGGCTTCAGGAGTCGATAGGCTTGATGGTTGGCGTCTATATTAAAGACATTAGAATTGGGTACGCCTATGATATCAACACTTTAGGCTTATCTGTTGTACCAGGATCACATGAAATTAGTATTGGTTATTGTTTCAAAATATCTGCAGATAAGACAGCCAGAGAATATAGGAACACCCGATATTTATAAAGAGAAAATAAAAAAAATTAGAGTGGCGTTAAGGTTATTTGTTAATTTTGGCCGCCCATAGCATAGAGGAACAAATATTTTGTATAAGAAAGTCAACTACATTTTTAATTGTAGCAAACCGAAAATAATTCAGGCACGTAAGATGAAGAACTTATTATTATTCGCATTCGCAGCGCTTTTTCTGGTAAGTTGTAGCAATTCTAATCAGGGAGAGCTCGTTGGAGCCCGCAAAAAGTCTAAACCTTTTTATCAGCCCGATCCTTACGGCATGGTATTTATCCCGCAGGGTAGCTATACTATGGGTGTTGGTGGTGAAGATATTGCAGACAGCCGTCTTTATCAACCCAAGGAAATTTCCGTTTCAGCCTTTTTTATGGATGAAACAGAGATCACCAACAACGAATATCGTGAGTTTGTGTATTGGGTGCGCGACTCCATTGCACGTACTTTGCTTGGTGAGGTTCGCCCCGACGAGTTCCTGATTTCAGAAAATAAGAAAACAGGTGAAATCTATGAGCCGCCATACCTCAACTGGAAAGAAAAAATCGAGTGGAGTAGCAAAGATCAGGATGTTAGAGACGTGCTAGAAGAAATGTATCTACCTGATTTTGAGCGTTATTTCAGACGTAAAGAAATTGATACCCGTAAACTTTTTTATGAATATTACTGGGTTGACCTGCAAGCTGCCGCTAAAAAGCAGTTTCAGGATGGTGCCGACTTTAGAAATGCCGGTTTAGCTAATAGGCCTGATGGTTTGAGTAACCGTTCGATCTATGTGCGTAAAGAAATGATCAATGTTTATCCCGACACTTTGGCTTGGATTCACGACTATACCTATTCGTTTAACGATCCGCTAACCGAGAAATATTTTTGGCATCCTGCCTACGATCATTATCCTGTAGTAGGAGTAAACTGGAGTCAGGCAAAGGCTTTTTGTGTTTGGCGTACAGAGAAGTTGAACAGCTACCTACGTGCTAAAAAGGGCGAAGTAGCCCTGGCCGAGTTCCGCTTGCCTACCGAGGCCGAGTGGGAATGGGCAGCTCGTGGCGGCAACCACCTGAATCCATATCCTTGGGGTGGGCCTTATACCCGTAACGACAAAGGTTGTTTCCTGGCAAACTTTAAGCCGCTTCGCGGAAATTACATCGCCGATGGTGGTTTAAGAACCGTAATTGTTGGGCATTTCCCTCCAAACGATTGGGGCTTGTATGATATGGCCGGCAACGTAGCCGAATGGACAAACAGTGCTTTTGATCCGTCCTCCTACAACTTTACCTGGGACATGAACCCCAATTATACCTATAATGCCAAAGAAAATGACCCGCCAGTAATGAAACGTAAAGTAATTCGTGGTGGCTCCTGGAAGGACATTGCGCATTATTTGCAAGTAACTACCCGTACTTACGAATATCAGGATACCGCTAAATGTTATATCGGTTTCCGCACAATTCAGCCTTTCCTGGGGCGCAACAAAGGCGATAACCCCAACAAAGCGTCAAGGGTTTACAATTAGTGAATAGTAGAAGTAACTCAGAATAATTTTCATTAACCTCAATTTAAATAAAAATGGGATTTAGCAAATTCTTAAGAAGTAAAGGCTATAAAAATTTCATGGCGAAACTTTATGGTATCGGTGCAGCAGTTGTTATTGTAGGTGCGCTATTTAAAATTAATCACTACCCAATGGCAAACGAGATGCTTATCGTTGGTTTGGGCACAGAAGCGCTAATTTTCTTTTTCTCAGCTTTTGAACCACCACATGTGGAGCCTGACTGGAGTTTGGTTTATCCTCAGTTGGCAGGCATGTATCAAGAATCAGATGTAGAAAGAGAACTGACAAGCAAACGCACTCCTACACAGCAACTTGACGAGATGTTTAAGGATGCAAATATAGAATCGGCTACACTGGAAAGGTTGAGCAAAGGTTTTGAAAAGCTGAGTGATAACGCTTCCAAGATGTCAGATATTTCTAATGCTGCCGTAGCTACCAATGAATATGTTGATAACATTAAGTTGGCTACCAAATCGGCTTCTGAGCTTTCAGGAAGTTACAAAAAAGCTTCTGAAGTACTTAGCAAAGATGCCACCGCCAGTGTTGATTATATCACCAATATGAAGTCAGCTTCTGATAGTGCAGGCAAACTGAGCACCGCTTATGTGCAGGCAGCTGATATTATTAAATCGGAAATGAGAACCACTGAAGAATTTGCCGGTACCGTTAAAGCTGCTACCTCTTCAGCCAAGCTGCTTGCCGATTCTTATGCCAAATCAGCCACCCTGATTCAAAAATCAGCTGAATCACTTGATTTTGGTATTGTTGATGGCGAAGGATACAATCAGCAGATGCAGAAGATTGCAAAAAACCTTAGTGCCTTAAATGCTGTTTACGAACTTCAGCTTCAGGGATCGTCAAAGGCTGCTGAAACCAGTGATAAGCTTTATCAAACCATGGGACAATACCTGGATAAGGTAAGCCAATCGGCTGCTAACACGGCACAGTTTAACCAGCAGATGACAGAGCTATCGAGCCGCATCAGTTCATTGAACAAAGTATATGGAAACATGCTTTCGGCAATGAATGTAAAAGCTTAATCAGCTTGCTAACTGCAAAAATCAAATTTAATTAAGAAAACAAAAAATGGCTGGATATAAAGAAACACCGAGGCAGAAGATGATTGGTATGATGTACCTGGTTCTTACTGCCTTGCTGGCCCTCAATGTTTCAAAGGATATTCTCAATGCATTTATTGTGGTGAATGACAGTATGGAAAGCACCAACGAAAGCTTTGCTACTAAAATCAGCAGCCAATATGCACGCTTCGAAAGCCAGTATAATCTCAATCCCGGAAAAGTGGATGAATACTGGGTTGTGGCAAAAGATGTGCGAGAAAAATCTAACGAACTAATCAATTACATCGAGGATTTGAAAATTAGCTTGGTGGCAGGCTCCGAAAAAATGACACGGGAAGAAGCAATCAAAACGTATTTTGTGCTCGAGAACGTGCCTGACCAGTTTAACCCCGGACAAATGAAAGAGCAGTACATGCTCAAACTCAATGAGGTGCCCACCAAGGACAAATTTGACGAGCCAACCAATTTTATGATTGGGCAAAACAATAATGGTAAAGCCTACGAGCTATCCAAGAAAATGACAGAATTTCGCAACTATATTTTAGGAGTGGTCGGTGATCAATTTAAAGATCGTGTCGGACTTATCACAGAAGGAACATATAGAGATGCCACCAATACACCCATGAATTGGGAGCGGTATAATTTTTATTACACCATTCTGGCAGCAGATATTACCATTTTAAATAAAATTATTGCCGAAGTGCAAACTGCTGAATTCGATGCTATTACTCAGTTATACGGTAATATTAGTGAAAAGGATTTCAAATTTGATAATGTGGCCGCAAAAGTTATTCCCAAGACGACCTATATCATCCAAGGACAAAACTATGAAGCCGAAGTGCTTGTTGCTGCTTATGATTCAAAAACTAAATCACAGGTAAAAGTGCTTCGTGGAGCAGATAAAATTACTGCAGCCAATATTGCTAACGCACAGGTGTTTAATAGCGTAAACGGAACCGTGAAACTTGATTTCCCCGGAACTTCTATTGGACCGCAGCGCTATGCCGGTGTTATCGAAATGCTGGATCCTACCACACAGGAACTTTCACAATATGAATTTAAAGGTGATTATATTGTGGCGCCACCTGCTCTAACCGTTTCTCCTCTGAAGATGAACGTGTTGTATGCCGAGCTTCAAAACCCGATCAGTATTTCATCACCGGGTATTGCTACGGAGTATTTAACCCCATCTATCACCAAAGGTAAACTCACCAAGAAAAGTGATGGCACCTGGGAAGCAGAAGTTCCGATTACCGAAAAAATGACGAAGATTTCAGCCACCGCTTCTATTGATGGCAAAACCATTAACCTAGGGAGCTACGATTTCAGGATCAAGCGTGTGCCTAAGCCAATTGCCACTATTGCCGGAATGACCGAAGGAAAAATTAGTCGTGATGCCCTTGTAGCTGCCGGAGCGATTATTCCTGACTTGGAAGATTTTGACTTTGAAAATTATTATTACGAAATTGTTTCTTATGAGCTTGAAAGTATTGTTGGCGGCGACTTGCAGTCAACCGGAACAGTGAGAAGTAACCGTTTTAATGATGCTGTTAAGAACACCATCAAAGGAGCACGCCGCGGACAGAAATTATTCTTTATGAATATTCAGGCGAAGAGCCCTGGTGGAAGAGCGGTAACACTTAACCCTATTAACTTAGAAATACAATAAAATATACGGAGGCCTTATGAAAACCCGTTTTATCAGCTTACTTATCATCATCTTAGGATTTATGGCCATTCCCTTCGGAGCACAGGCACAAATCCTTGATGAAAGACCCATTAACGGTCTTTTTGCAGATGATGGCACCGTGGATGTAGATCCCGTTCCTTTTCCGCACATCCGCGAAGCCGATGTGATGTGGAAAAAACGCGTGTGGCGCGAAATAGATTTTCGTCAGAAAATGAATCACGCCTTTTATTATCCTATAACTCCGCACAACGATTGGAAAAATTTTATAACCGTGGTGCTCGATGGCCTACGAGAAAATAAATTTTCTGCCTACGATGTGCGCAATAACCCAACGGATGAGTTTTTAAGTCCGCTCACTTACAATCAAATTATTGAGCGCGAAACAGATACGACAACAACCACGCTCAAACGCAGTTATCCGCCTTATGATGAGTATGATACGGTGATAGTTACCCAGTTTGACGAAACACGGGTGATGCGCCTGCGCGTGAAAGAAGATTGGTATTTCGATAAACAACGCTCGCAACTTATGGTGCGTATCATAGCGCTTTGCCCGGTGCTGATGGTTGAACGCGAAGGCCAGGAAATCACCAAGCCGCTGTTTTGGTTCAGCTATCTGCAGGCACGCGATGTGTTGGCCAAATCCATGGTCTTTAACCGGAATAACTCAGCCGAGAGGCGTACTTATGATGAAGTTTTCTGGAAACGTATGTTCGACAGCTATGTTTATAAGGAAGAAAATGTTTACGACCGCAATATCGGCGCTTATGCTGCCGGCATCGATGCCTTACTCGAATCCGAAAGAGTGAAGAAAGAAATCATGAACTTTGAAGAGCAACTTTGGGAATATTAAGAAGTGCTTTAAAAATAGTAGCAAGACCCATTCTTTTTCGTAAAGAGTGGGTTTTGTTTTTTAAGACCAGAAATGCTGTGAATGCTCTGTGCAATTGACTATTTTTGCAATAGCAACAAAGCGAAAAAACCAAATTGAAAATAAAATTTTATGAAGTCGGAAGATAAGAAAGCACAGACAACACTTGCAATTCATCCCGTATTGAAAAACCGCTGGAGTCCGAGAGCCTTCAATGGAGAGTTAATTGAAAAAGACAAAATTGATCGCATGTTTGAAGCAGCCCGTTGGTCGCCTTCGGCAAGTAATGAACAGCCTTGGCGTTTTATTGTTGGCATTAAAGGCGACGAAACCTACCAAAAGATTTTTGACACTTTCGGTGAGTTCAATCAGCTCTGGACTGCTACTGCTCCCATTTTAGCACTTACCGTTGGCTATACCAAAAGCATGAAAAATTCGACCCTGCCCAATCCAACCTATACTTACGATGTGGGACAAGCTATTGCGCATCTGAGTTTTCAGGCCCATGCCGATGGCCTTCATGTTCATCAAATGGCTGGTTTTGATGCTGCTAAGGCTGAAAAAATATTTGATGTACCTGCTGATTTTAAAGTGCTGACCGCTTTTGCTGTAGGCTATATTGGCGATCCTGAAATATTACATCCTAACCTGAAAAAGACAGAATACGGCATGCGTGTACGACGGCCCATTTCAGAAACGGTGTTTACAGGTAAATTTGGTGAGGCTTTATTAAAAGGATAACAGCCAGCCATTATTTGCTGATTTGAATTTGTGATTTTATTTATTCTACTGATTATGAGACCAACTACTTCTTTTTTAAAAGCTGTTAAAATAATTTTGATTGTTGTGATCACCTCAACAGGACTAACTTCTTGTGGCCCTTCTGCGCGGCAGAATGAGTCCACCGCAAAGCAGCAGAAAAAGGAAGAAGTTGCTGTAAATGTACCGGTATTTAAAGCGGATTCTGCTTATGCTTTCGTGGCAAAGCAATTGAGCTTTGGGCCGCGTGTGCCTGGTTCTGACGCGCATCTCGCCTGTGCTGATTGGCTGAGTGGAAAACTTTCTGCTTATGCAGACACGCTTTATCAACAAAGGTTTCGTACACGGGTTTATGACCGGCGTAGTTTTGATGGCGTCAACCTTATCGGGAGTTTTAACAAGGCTGCTAAACGCCGTATTGTGCTTGCTGCCCACTGGGATAGCCGTCCGTATGCTGATCATGATGACAATTCGGACAATCACCGCACGCCTATCGACGGTGCTAATGACGGTGCAAGCGGTGTGGGTATTTTAATTGAGTTAGCACGCTTGCTGGCCGAGAATCCCATAGATGAAAAGCTGGGAATTGATATCCTTCTGTTTGATTTGGAGGATTATGGTCCGGCAACTCAAGAACGCAGTAAATATAGCGAAGACACCTGGGCACTGGGTTCGCAATATTGGGCAAACACACCACATATACCTGGATATCAGGCGCAATTTGGAATATTGATGGATATGGTGGGAGGAAGCAATCCGATATTTCCGCGTGAGTATTTCTCTCAACAGTATGCCTCCTGGGTGCTTGATAAAGTTTGGCGTAAAGCATTTGACTTGGGTTATGGCAGCTATTTTGTAAATAAACCCGGATCGCCTATCAGTGATGATCACGTTCCAATGAATGAAGTTGCCGGAATTCCTACCATTAATATAATCCACTTAGATCCCAACAGCGTCAACGGTACTTTTTTTGAACACTGGCATACCGTCGGCGATAACCTGGATGCGATAGATAAAGAAACATTACGCATTGTGGGTGAGGTGGTTACATCAGTGATTTATCATGAGCAATAGTTTTGTAGGTTAAACTTTTGGTGCTTCAGAAGTTGATTCGTGTGCTTTGTCAGCAGGCTTCACGTATTATTTTATTGCCTTGAAAAAAGACGATTTTGGCTGTTATGGTTAATTTATTACAGCATTGAATTGGCGAAATCAGTAGTCTGATTAGCACTTTGAAAGTTCAAAATCAAGCTTGACATTTTTAGGTTTTTCACATTTATTAACATTTGAGTGCTGAATTTAACTTGGTGTTTTTTGGCAAGGTAAAAAATGTTAAGACCTTAATATCAGCATAATAAGTCAAATAATAGACTAAAAAAGTGATTTAGGTCACTTAATATTACGATGTGAATCTTTTTTATGACGTTGCAATCTCATATTTGAGTACTATTCTACCTGTATTTTAAAAGTTAATCTTGCATTAAGAAATTTTAACACTTTTAAGATTTAAGAAACGTATTGTAATTTTAGAACCAAAAAACCACAAATTAATGAAAATTCAAAAATTAACTTTAGCGATGGCTGTTCTGTTTATGGCTTCGTTGTCTTTTGTTAGCTGCACCAAAGAAGGTCCTGCCGGCACACCGGGAACAAACGGTGAAAACGGTATCAACGGACAAGACGGCACAGCCGGTTGTATTACTTGCCACGACAATTCTCAGGCTTTATTCGCAAAAACTATTCAATGGGAAAGCTCAGTCCATGCTACAGGCGGTAATTTTGAGAGAAATACCGGTGATTGTGCAACCTGTCATACCAGTCAGGGCTTTTTAGGTTCCCATGATGGAAGCTACGACCCCAGTGCTGCTGGTGCCGCCATTAGCAACCCAAATCCACCCAACTGCTACACCTGCCACAATGTGCATGCAACATACACCGAAGCTGACTGGGCACTTACTATAACAGGTGCGGTTGCCATGTTTAATACGACGCAAACCCCTGATTTTGGAAAAGGAAGTCAGTGTGCAAGTTGTCACCAGGGTCGCGAAGTAAAACCATTCCCTGTTGAAGGCGGAGCAGATTACACCATTACAAATGCCTATTGGGGCGTGCATCACGGCCCACAAGCCAATGTTGTAAAAGGAACAGGATTGTTTGAGCCAGGAACAGGTTATGCTAACGGCGCTCACAGCAATATCTCCAACACTTGCGTTACTTGCCACATGGCTGAAGCTTATGGTACGCAAGCAGGCGGACACACCATGTATCTTGGATATAGTTCTCATGGTTCAGATGTGCTAAACACAGCCGGTTGCAAAAGTTGCCACAGTGACAACAGTGCCTTGCTAGTAAGCACAACAGCACTCCAGACAGAAGTCGCTGGTATGCTTGCAGAACTTAAAGGAAAACTGGATGCTTTGGGCGCCATGAATGCAGGAAGTGATGCTCCCGTTGCCGGTACTTATGCTCCTGAAGTTGCCGGAGCAGTACTCAACTTCAAAGCCATTTCAGAAGACCGCAGCTTAGGCGTGCACAACCCATCTTATGTAAAAAGACTTTTGCAAAACACGATTAACGCTTTACCATAACAGCTGAAAGAAAATTACAATAGTGAGGCTTTAAGGGATTGAAGCCTCATTATTTTTGATAAATAAAATGCCTTTAAAAAAATTAATTCTATGTCAAAAATGCGATTTTTAAAGCAAAGTTTGTTTGTTATCATGCTGGTGGTAATGGCATCATCTTGTAACTACGACTTTATTGAAATGCCTGAGCCTGAACCAATTGACCCGACAGATACCATCTCCTTCAAAGCCACTATTGCACCAATCTTTTCGGAAGGAAACAAATGCACGGCCTGCCACTCAACAGGTGCCACCGCACCTGACCTTACTCCTGACAAGGCCTTTAGAGCAATAGTTCCCGCACTGATAAACAATAATGATCCTGAATCAAGTGCTATTTATTGGTTTGCCCATCCGCAATCTGAAACGCACACCTGGAAAAAATATAGCCAAAATGAAGCCAATATTATCCTGGGCTGGATCAAACAAGGTGCTCAGAATAATTAACCTTTAAAGAGATTATCAATGAAAAGATTTATAACAATACTGATCGTACTGAGCTTTACCGGCTTGGCTTATAGCCAAAATGAAGAAAGCAAACCCAAAGACAAACCAGTTTTTGCGCCCTTTGAAAGTGGATATCTGATCGATAACCAAACCACAGTTATTCCTTCAGCCAAAACACTTGAATACATCATTCAGCATAAGTTTGGTAATATGGACAATGGTTTTAGCGACCTTTTTGGCCTCTATGCTCCAGGTGCTAATATCCGTATGGGATTGAATTACAGCCTTATAAAAAACCTTCAGGTAGGTTATGGCATCACACGTTTGAATATGTACAGTGATTTTGCAGTAAAATATACCATACTGGAACAAACCCGCCTCAATACTATTCCGGTGGCAGTGGCCGTATATGCCAATATGGGTGTTGATGGCCGAAATAAAGACGTCTTTGGAAAAGACTACAAAGGAGCTGACCGTTTTTCGTATTTTACCCAGCTTATCGTTGGCCGAAAAGTGAACGACTGGCTCTCGTTGCAAATCAATACCAGCTTTACGCATTACAATAAAACAGATTCACTGATTGATCACGACAAGATTTCGATCGGCATCAATGGCCGGGCACAATTTTCACCACAGTCGTCAATCTTGTTTCAGTATGATGTACCGCTAAAGATAAAAGGAATTGCTGAGCACCACGGTTTTACCAACCCCTCCAAGCCTAATTTAGGTGTAGGTTGGGAAATCAGAACAAGCACGCATGCCTTCCATATTTATGTGTCAACAGCCAATGGTATTATTCCGCAACACAACGCCATGTTTAACCAGAATGACTGGATGGATGGCGAGATGATGCTTGGCTTCTCAATAACCCGTATGTGGAGCTTTTAAAGAAAATCAATACTAAACTATTTAATAATTTAAAACTAGACCTATGAAAAACAGAATCATAATTCTTGCAACAATCGTTATCGGTGCATTTGCATTGTTAGCTTTTACCGTACCTCAGGAAAAGAAAAAAGGCGGTGCCTGGGAAATTCCGGCAGAATATAAAACCAAGGAAAATACCTACAAAGGCGATGCTTCTTTGGAAAAATATGGCAAACAGTTGTACGCAAAACATTGTCGCTCATGCCACGGAAACGAAGGAAAAGGTGATGGTCCCAAAGCCAGAAACCTCGACACTGATCCAGGCAATTTTGCTGATGCTGCCTGGCAGAATTCAGTAACTGATGGTGAGTTGTATTATATGTCCATCATGGGCCGCGATGATATGCCTAACTACGAAAGTAAAATCGTGGACGATGAAGAACGCTGGGCTGTAATTAATTACGTACGCTCACTAAAAGAGTAAACCCTAAAATTAGATTTTATAAGACTATTAAAAAGAGGTTTGCCCTGTTGGAGCGCTGAAAAGCAATTCAGCAGCGCAAACCTTTTTCTCAAACTACACCTCACATGCCAAGGATACGAATATCGGTTATGTTGCTTTTGCTTCTATTGATTTCTGGATATGCCAATGCACAACTGTTGGTGGAAATGGAAGGAGAACCAGCTAGCCTCCAGAGCAATCAAACGTGTTTTGAATGCCACACCAAGCAGATTTATACCTACGAAAATGATTGGACAGGTAATATTGAGCGCAAAGCAATGAATCCTAATTTTATTCTGGATTCAGCGGCTTTTCATCAGGGTGTGCACCGGCATTTTGCCTGTACCGACTGCCATTCGCCTGATTATGAAAGTTTTCCTCACCCAAGTGAAGCACGGCTGGAACCGATGTACACTTGTTTGGATTGCCACGGAGGTGATGACACCTATGCCCAATACCATTTTGAGCTGATTGAAGAAGAGTTTTCGAAAAGTGTACATGCTACCAGAAACGACGAGAGCTTTAGCTGCTGGATGTGCCACGATCCGCATTCATATAAAGCGATGACACGTAGCGAATTTAAGATTACAGAAATCGTTCAAACGCACAACAACGCTTGTATTAGTTGTCATAATGATCCGGTGAAGTTTCAGTTAGTTAGTGACAGTATTAGGCCTGATCTGGCTAAGGTGCACAGCTTTATTCCAAGTTATAACCTACACCTCAAATCAGTGCGCTGTATTGAGTGCCACACTTCGCAGCAAGACACCTTGTGGGTGGCACATCAAATTTTGGAAAAAGAACTTGCTGTAAAAAAATGTGTGGACTGCCATTCGTCAAATACAATGTTGATGGCTTCACTTTATAAATATCAAAATCTGGAATCACGGCAGGATGGTTTTCTCAATGCCGTTATCCTTAATAATTCGTATGTAATCGGTGCCAATCGCAACTATATCTTCAATATTTTAAGTATTGCGCTATTTGGTTTTGCCTTGTTGGCGATTGCAATTCATGTTTATTTCCGTTTTAAAAACCGTTGATCCATGGCTGAACGCATCTATTTATATCCTATTTGGTTACGCATCTGGCACGGAATTAATGCGCTTTTATTTTTGGTGTTGCTTGCTACCGGTCTAAGTATGCAATATTCAAACCCCGACCTGCCGCTTATCCGTTTTGACCTTGCTGTGCAGTTACATAATATTGCCGGACTGATTTTAAGTTTTAATTACCTTATTTATCTGGCAGGAAATTTCTCTACAAAAAATGGCAATTTCTACCGGCTGAAATTATCCGGACTCTATAAAGAACTCCTCATTCAGATGGAATATTACCTGTTTGGTGTGTTTAAAAAACGCCCAACGCCTTTTCCAGTGACCAAATCCAGGAAGTTTAACCCCTTACAGAAAGTTACCTATGTGATTACCATGTATGGACTAATCCCTGTTATTATCATCACCGGCCTGGCACTGATGTTCCCGGAGTTTATTATTGAAAAAGTGTTTCAGAGTTCCGGCATTTTTTTAACAGCAATATTACATACTGTCGTGGGCTTTATGCTTTCGATGTTCCTGGTGATTCATGTTTATTTTTCAACCATGGGAAGCAGCCCCACCAGCAATTTTAAAAGTATGATAAATGGTTATCATGAACCGCATTGAGTTGTTTTTTTCAATAAATAGTGAAAGGTGAAATAGTGCTGTCAATAAAAAAGGCAGCATTATTTTTTTAACTGTAAAACTCACAAACATTTTATAGAGAATTGCTGTTTGTAGAGCAAGATAATTACTGTAAATTTTTATGTTAATTTTGACCCCAAATATATCCATTCAAAGATGAGAAATTTATTCCTTTTGTTTATTAGTTTAATGATATTAAGTGCTTGCGATTCAGGTGCTAACAAAGTTAGTTATGCTGTTGATCCGGCTAACCGAACTGTAGAAGTAAGCGAGGTGGTTCAAGCCAATGCCTATTCCTACCTGAATGTATCTGAAGGTAATCAGCAATTTTGGATTGCTGTACCCAGTATGGAAGCTCAAAAAGGTGATGAACTGCATTTTACGCAATCTATGGAAATGACCGACTTCTATAGCCGCGACTTAGACCGCACTTTTGATCTCGTCTTGTTTGTTGACAACGTCAGCAGACTGCCAATTCCTGCTGCTACACCAACACTTGGCAATATGCAGCAGCCAAAACAGCAAGATGCCGCAGCACATGAAGGCCGCCCAAAAACCGATAAAAAAGAAATCAAAGTAGAAGCTAAAGACGGTGCCATACAGCTGGCCGAGCTTTTTGAAAACGCTGAGAAATATAACAACAAACGTATTAAAGTTACCGGCGAAATCACCAAATTCAATTCTGGGATCATGGGAAAAAACTGGGCGCATATTCAGGACGGCACAGCTTACGGCAAGTATTTCGATCTCACCGTGACCACGCAGGATGTCATCCCCGTGGGCGATATCGTCATTTTTGAAGGAACGCTGGTGTTAAATAAAGATTTGGGCTCCGGCTATTTCTACGAGTTCCTGCTCGAAGATGCTGTCGCCACACGGGCGGTGATGTTTTAGTAAGCGTTTTACTATCACTTTATCAACTGCAATCCTTCTTTGGCGCTGGCATCACCCGGGCGTATCAGCAAAGCTTTTTGAAACATGACTTTGGCTTCGCGCAATTTTCCGAGTTTTAATTCTGTCCAGGCGAGCATGATAACGGTGTCGTAATCAAAAGGATACAGGTTTATCACCTTGTTCAGGTAGCGCAAAGCTGTATGAAAGTCTTCGCGGCCATAAGCAATCAGTGCCATGCGGTAGTTGACCAGGCTGTTTTGCGGATCAATGCGCAAAATCTCGGTGTATTGTTGTTCCACCTGTGTCCAGTTGCCTAAGGCCGCTGCCGGGTTGATATAACCCAGCCGTGCCTCGATAGACAAGGGTTTCAGCGTGAAACACTTTTGATAATAAGGAAGCGATTCGGTAAAGCGCCCCGACATATAATAGAGCCAGCCTAACCGCAGGTTGTGTTCATAACTCGTTTCCTCGAAAATATTCAAGATTTCCTGCCTGGCTTCATCGTATTTCCCTTCTTCTTCGTAGCTGTATGATTTCTCAAAAGCCAGTATTTGCTTGTCGGCTTGTTGTGCCTGAATGGCAGTAAACGCCAGCAAAAGTATTGCCAGCAAGCTTTTTCTTAAAAAGTCCATTGTATTCCTCCTACTATTGAATGTGTTTGAAAATCGTGATAAATCGCTACCATACTATTGGTTTCAGAACTAAAGCGCTGAAAAGGATGCTCGCCTTTTTGATACACATAACCAAAGCGCAGCATGCCTTTTTTAGCAATTTTAGCAAATAAAGTAGCTTCGATGCGTGTCTTTGTTTGATAAGTCGTGTTAAAAACCAGGTAGCCATTGTCTTTGCTCAGATAGCTGTGATTGCCCCGGCTGAATAAAGTTTCTATCCAGATATTTTTCAAAGGTTGAAAACCAATTTGTTGTGTGGCAACGAGATGGGGTTCATCGCCTCCATTTACAAGATGTAAAGTGGTTGAACCATAAAGTTTTAAGTTGCCAAGTGGATAATAGCGCAGCCCGGCATTGGCCTGGAAATACTGCGATTTGTTAAAGCGAGAGAGCGAAACGCCAAAGCTCGAAACACCGATGGCGGTTTGCAGGTCTATTCCCAAAAAGCCCGACCATTCCGTGCTTTTAAAAGAAATGTCGGTAAACTTATAGCGGCTCTCTGTGCTTTCAAAAAATGAGGTTTCGGATCCGTCGTATAAATAATATGCGGTATCCGAAATAGCATAAATTTGATTTTCTGCCAGCGTTTGTGTTTGATCGAGTTGTAGCAAATGAAAAGCGCCGATCAATGTGACTTTTTCAGAAACGGCTTGCTCGATGCGGGCGTAAATAGAAAATTGCTTTATCTGGTTGTCAAATTCAGCGCGCTTTTGGCTGCTGTCGGAGCGGTAATAATAGGCCTCGCCCCAGTCAAAAACAGCCACAGAATCCCGTGCTATATTGTTTTCAACATAAGCAAACTGGTCAGAAACATCAATATCAAGTGATTGAACGCCGAGGTATAATTCGCTTGAACTGCTCAATTGCAGGCGAACTCCCGCGTCATAAAGCAGGTGGTTTTGGTACTCACGCGATTCGCCCGAAAGCGCGTTGCTGCCTGCAAGTTTGGCAAAGCTGAGTGCTGGCGTGTGTGTATATTGTTGTTGGCCATAATCGGCATGGATGCTTTTGAGCCGAAAACCTTTTTTTATGCCCAAATCAGCGAAAATTGTATTTGCATGTTTTGAAACCGCCTTCGCGCCGGTATATAATTGATTCATTTCCAGATAGGTGCCGTAAAGGTAAGAAAGTGCTAGTTGATCATTGTTATTGAAGTCGATTGCACGATTTAGGTGTTTTCTGGCCAGCAGAAAGTGTTGATTTTGATAAGCAGCGATGCCCATCCGCAACCGTAAATAGTAATAATCACTGCCTGAATCGAGGAGTTTGTCGCCGCTTTTTAGTACCGCGTCCCAGTCACCCGTTTCATAAAAATGAAGGTTGATGCTGTCCTGAACCCTAAAGTTTAAAGTCTGACTGTGAACCAGATTCAGCGAAAAGAAAAATAAAATAAGTATCAAAAGCTGTTTATACACGGCTTAGTTTTAGTGTTTTGTTATCTTTTATAATAATGATTTCTGCCAGCTTGCCTTCCCGGAAACAAAGCTGATAGCTGCGTTTTTGAATACATTTTTCAAACATTAAAAACTTCACTTCCGAGTTGATGCGTAAGCTGTCATCAGTAAGGCTGTTACTCGTTTTCAGGTGAGTAGCACTGTATTTTATTTCTAAAAAGCGGTAAAAAGGAGCAAGGAAATCCTGCAACAGCTTCCATCCGGGATTTGGAAATTCCGAGAGGCTGATTTGATCGTTTAAAACCAATCCCGGGATATGCCCGGTGATAATTTGATAGCCGCTAAGGAAGATATCGTACAAAATACTTTTTCGGTTGCCTTCAAAATGGGTGAAATAAAACATATCCGGCAAGCGGCTAAACCAGGCTTTGGAATTGGTTTTGGGACAAAAAAGATACGACTGATTATAGATATCTGTTTCCACTTTCCAGTCCACAAAGGCTTGTTCGCTCTCATTTTCCAGCTCAAAACGGATTTCCTGCCCGGGAATAAAATGAAGGGCTTTGTCCAATTGTTCGTTTAAAACGTTATTACCAACCGATTGATTTAGCAGCGGCTGATCCGAGCTGTGGTAAATCAATTTTTCTCCTTTGGAAAGGTAGGACGCAAAAGGATAGTTCAAGGTGTGCGAGCCAATAATACCGGCAGTTTGAAACTGACAATGCAGGTGCGGAATAGGCGATCTGCCGGAGTTTCCACATAGCGCTATTTGTGTGCCTTCCAGCACGTATTGACCTTTTTGCACCAGCACGCTTCCTTGTTTTAAGTGGCTCAGCTGTGAAAAAAGTCCGGCGGCATGGCTGATGACAACCGTGTTTCCCCAGTTGTTTATCACATCCATATCGCCGATTTCATTGTCGGCTATTTCATTGAAGATGTCAACCACGTAGCCGCTTGCCGGCGCCAGCACAGGTTTCCCGAAGCAATAATAATCTGTTAGCAGTGCGCCGGTATTTTTATAGGTTTTTCCTTCTTCATCGGTAATTTCAAAATCCCAGGCGTGCTTCCAGACTTCTTTATGGGTATGTTCGCCGCTAATACCTTGTGTAACTGTCCAGTAGCCCCAAAAAGGCAGCTTCATCGGGATGCGCTCCAGGTGTGCCAGCCTGCTTTTGTTGATGAGCGAGCTGTAGAGGTTTTTTTCGGGGACAAACTGTTGGATAAAAACCAGCGATGGCTTGTCAGTAAAGCGTTCGCGCTGGCGGAAAACAAATAAAAAGCTGATCACCACAAGGTTGAAAGGAAGTGAAAGCACCCCGAGTTGCAAGGGTTCTAAAACTACTTTTGCTGCGATTTGTAAAAACGCCAGTAGCGGGATGGAAATGAGCACCCACAGCAGGGAATGGCGCGAGGGAATAACGAAAAAGCCGCCAATAGCAATAGCCGTTAGAATAAAGTTGAAGCCTATATAGCTGTAGCTGAGGTCGGTGAGGCTGGCGCCAATCACGATGTAAAACAGGTAGGCAGCGCCAAATCCAATCCAGGAAAACAAAAAAGCCAGCCGCGACCAGAGCAGCAAAGCCAGCGAAATCAGGATGCCGGCAAACAGGTGATATTGAAAAAATATAGCACTCAAGGATTTAAAATACAACTGAAAAAACTGAGGCCAGTTAAGCTGTTCAAACCAGTCGTAGAGCTTCAAAAGCGGCATTCCTCCCAGGAGGTAAAGCTCGTTGAGAAAATAAATCCCGCCTTCGCTGAGGGCGAGTTGATCAATCTGTCGCGCGCTTAGCATCACGATCCATAAGCCGAGCAAAAAGGGCAGACTGAGATAGGGCAGCCCATATTTTGCCAGGATACCGGCCAGCAAAACACTCACGAAAAGCGTGAGCAGCGTGATAAAAATCAGGATGATAAAAAAGCTGAGGCCGGGCTGGAAGGCAATGCCATAGCCCAAGCCCACCAGCAACGGGTTAAAGCCGTAGAAGCCACTCACGATTTGCTGCCGATTCAGGCCGATAAGATAGGCTGCTGTATTGGCGATAAGCACCGCCAACAGCCCGCTAAGTCCGGCATTGAGGTCGAAAAAACTCACCGCGATCAGTAGCAGACCCATCCATTTGTTTTTGGCAAAAAACACCTGGGTATAGCTGTTGCTGATGCTTTGCCAAAAAAATGGGAAAATAGTTTTCAGTTGACCGACTATCATAGCTCAAAATGAACCAGGTGATCGGGTGTCTCTTCGTGGTTTTGGATGCTTTCGATCGTCTCGTTATTGCGAATGATATGTGGTTTTCCATCCATGTCTATCAGTACTACCTTGGGTCTCAGGGTGATAAACTGCATCCATTGTGTCATATTATAAGCGCCCACATGATGTATCACCACTTTGTCGCCTTTGTTGAGCAGCGGCATGCTGATATTTTCGCGCAGTTGGTCGATGTTCATGCAAAGCGGGCCATACAGCACCGTGTCTTCGGTGTAGGAAGTGAACTCCTGAGCAGGCGTAATTTTGTGGTCGTACCAGAAGGAAGTAAACATGATATTTACGCCGGCATCAAGGATGGTAGCGCGGCGGCCGTCCGACAGGCGTTTGTTGGCAATCACTGTGCTGACCAAGGATCCGGCTTCATCGATCAATGCGCGACCCGTTTCCAGAATCAGCATTGGCGGAGTTTTGGGGCGGTATTCGCTGTTCATCAAGGCACTGGTGATGGCTTCTGCAAAGTCGTCGATAGGGGGATTGGTGTCAATGCCCGGCAAATAAGCGCCTTTCAGCGTGTTGCGCGATGGGAAGCCACCGCCCATATCAATGTATTTTACTTCGTGATTGTATTTTTGTTGCAGCCGTTGTGCCAGGTTGGCCAGCTTGCTCGCCGCGATGGCGTA
>Ga0265295_1004099_pt1 | contig 20033 bp, 18 predicted proteins | sample Munlansysbiofilm_FD_192503 | JGI IMG/M metagenome (GOLD analysis project Ga0265295, IMG submission 192503) | Leachate microbial communities from a municipal landfill in Southern Ontario, Canada - Methane capture system biofilm | ecosystem: Engineered > Solid waste > Landfill > Unclassified ... | reverse complement strand
AAAAAGAGATGCTGCGGATCCATCGCTTGGTAAGCCAAGCCGCGCGCACCATGCTTGAATTTATCAACGCATTCAAGCTCTCGCCCCACTTCTTATCGAACGAGTTTCACGATATTCTCGAACATTTAGAACGCTCTGAGCGCTCATCGCAAGCAGCTCTGCTTAAACTCGATCAGCTTTATAGTTTTTATGCCCTCACCACCAACGAAAAGATCAACAAAAGCATCTTCACCCTCACGATACTCTCGGCGATTTTTCTACCCCTGAATCTTATCGTCGGCTTTTTCGGTATGAATACGGGCGGGATGTTTTTTGCCGCCTCCCCATCGGGCACCGCTTCGGTGATGGGCGGGATGGTGTTTCTCTCACTGGTGCTTAGCACACTGGGGTTTGTTTATCTTAGAAAAAAAAGGTCATCCTAATGCAAAACCCTTTTGAAACGGGACATATCAAAAACTACATTCTGCTCTATGCAAGCATCGTGGTTATCATGATCCTCTTTTTTATCGCCGCCTCGCTCTTTCACGAGCCAAAAGCGCAAGAAACAAAGCTTTTTGATACCAACGCCTCGAAGCTTGAAAAAGTTTTGCCGCAAACAAAAGAGGAAAACAATGAAACGCAAAAGAGATTTACGATCATGGAGAGAGGGTATTAAGAGACTTCTGGCATAACCTAGACCCTGAATCGGGTTCAGGGTGACAAAATTCTGCATTCTTCGTCATTCCGTGCTCGACACGGAATCTAGTTCATAGGTTACGCAAAAGAGATAGTAAAAAAGCTACATGCCAAGAACTCTTGGCATGGTAAAAAGTCGCTACTCTTTGGTGACGATATAGAGCTGCTGGTGCTCAAGACGTTTTAAAATATCCATAACCGTCACGAAGTCTTGAAACGTTGCCTCTTTGTCGCTGCGAAGAACAACCGTTTGCTCTTTGGAGATTTGAGAGAGTTTAGCCTCTAGCTCTTTGGCATCCACTTGCTCTTTTTCTACGAACATATCGCCGTTGGCTTTGACGTACACGTTGATCTCTTTTTGAAGCTCCTCTTTTTGTGCCGAAGCGGCTTCGGGAAGCTCGACGGGGATCAGCCCCTGCTTAATAAAGGTCGCGGTGGTAAGCACCATAACCAAAAGCACAAGCATGATGTCGATAAAGGGGATAACGTTTATCTCATCAAACCTTTTGATCTTTTTACTGCACTTAGCCATTTTGCTTTGCTTTGTCTTGGGCTACGTCGAAGCGGGTGAGAATTCTCTCTACCTTACGCAAGAGCATCGTATAGGCTATGATCGCAGGCATAGCTACCAAAAGCCCCATAGCGGTCGCTTTAAGAGCAAGGGCGAGCCCCACCATAATCTTTTTGGCGTCGACCGCTTGGGCATCCCCCATCGTATAAAAAGTGATCATTATCCCTATAACGGTTCCCAAAAGACCCACATAAGGAGCGTTGGAACCTATGGTGCTGATAACGCCGAGATTATCGGTAAGATCCATCTCCAGATTGTCCCTATGGTCGTACTCCTCCGCACGTACCGTTTTATAAAACATCATCCTTTCGATGAAAAGCCAAAGCGTCACTATGCTCATAAGGATCAAAATCCCCATCACTCCGTAATCCAACACCTCTTCGGCGTATGCCAAAAAATTTTCCGTTTGCATTTTACTCCTTGTTCTCTTTAAATGTCAGTGTAACCGTCGTGCCTTGATCGGGAGCAGATTTAAAGTTGAGCGCTATCTCCTGACGGTCGCAAAAACGCTTCACCATCCCTAGCCCGATCCCGAATCCCTGCATATTTTTATTGCATTGGTAGTAGTTGTCAAAGATTCGCAAAAGCGCCACTTCATCCATGCCGCAGCCGTAATCTTTGATAGAAAGCGTAAAATCCGTGAGTTTTATTTCGATTTTGTTACTTTTGGGGGAGTATTTTACCCCATTGTCGATAATATTGTCAATCGCTTTGGCAAGCCCTATTTTGTCGTTGAAAAGGGGAGTTTTTTGCAGATCGAGAATAAAATCGACGTGGGGATAAACAGATTTTAAAAAATCGACCCGTGAGGCAACGAGCACGTCAAGATCAAACGCCTCTTCAACTATTTGAAGCGACTGGGTTTTTATCATGTAATCGAGCTCATTGTAACGCTCTAGGAGCATCTTGCACGCATTTTCTATTCTTGCCAGACGCTTGCGCTCCTTCTCGTCGGTGATGTTTCGCTGCAGCATCTGCACGTTGGTGATGATGGTACTCGTAGGGAGATTAAGCTCATGGAGGGTCTCTTTGGAGAGATTTTGCAGGTTACTCACATGTTCCTCAAGCGGGTCGATGGAGAGTTTGGAGATCATCACCCCTCCGAGGGTGACCAAACACACCATCACCAGCGAGAGCAAAAACATATTTTCAACCCTTGCCACCGCCAAAAGATAATGGAGCGTCATCAAAAACGCGCTTACCGTCAAAAGATAGTAGATAAAAATATGGATACGCAGATTACGAAACAAGTTTGTAGCCTATTCCCCGTATATTTTGAATCTCCACTTCGGGCAGAAGCTGTTTGATGCGGTTGATATAGACCCGTATCGCCCCTGCACTTCCCGCTTCGCTACTGCTCCAAAGCTCGTCCATCATCATCTCTCTAGGGACGACGTTGTTGGCATGTTGCATCAAAATGAGCAGCAGTTCGTACTCTTTGCGCGAAAGATCAAGCTCTTTGCCGTCATAAAGAATCCGCTTATGCACCTCATCGTGGCAAAGCAGGTTAACACATCTATTCTGCTCTTTTTTCACGCGGCGCAAAAGCGCTTGGATACGCAAAAGAAGCTCGTCGATATCAAAAGGTTTGGTAAGATAATCGTCCGCACCTACGGCAAAAGAGTTTTTAAGCATCTCTTTGTCTTTGTGGGAGGTTAAAAAAACGGCAGGGGTATCGTCGCTCGATTCGCGCAACTCTTTTAAAAAGGTTACCCCGTCAATCAGGGGGACGTTGATATCAAGAAGATAGATATCGAATTTGTTTTTATAGGTCGCTTCCAATGCACTTTGCCCGTTGGGTGCAAAAGTGACCTCGTAGCCGTTTTCCTCAAGAAGATCGACCACCGATTCCCCAAAGAGGGGATCGTCTTCCAAAAAAAGGATCTTACTCGACACTTTCTATCGCCCAGTTGATCGTCTCGCCCGCATACATGGGAACGACGCCGCTGTAACTCTCAGGCACGCTAAAGGGGCGTTTTTCAAGCACAACCTCTTTAAACTCCGCACAAATTCCGTAAATATTTTGCGCATTATCACTTACGAAAGCTTGAAGGTTTTCAAGTTTGCCGTGTTTCTCAAATACGTCGCACAGAAGCTGCAGAGCGATCGGCGCGGTAAAAACACCCGCCGCACAGCCGCACGACTCTTTTTTATGCTGCGGATGGGGCGCAGAATCGGAACCGAACATCACTTTGGGGTGTGCCTCCAAAGCAACCTTTAAAAGCGCTTCGCGATCTTCGGGGCGTTTTGCGATAGGTTTGCAAAACAAGTGGGGTTTGAGCATCCCGCCCGCCACGTCATCAAGGGTGATGATAAGATGGTGCACCGTAATGGTCGCATACAGGTTCTCATACTTATCGAGCATATCGACCGCCGCTTTTGTGGTGATGTGCTCCATTATAATTTTGAGTTTCGGGAAGTTTTTTGCAAGAAGCTCGTAGATGCTCATAAACTCCGCTTCTCTATCCATCACGAAGCCGTCGGTTTCGCCGTGTACGCACAAAGGGATCCCGAGTGTGCTCATCATCTCCAAAGTTGGGCGCATCTCTTCGACGTTAAACGACGAGACACCCCCCTCCGAATTGGTCGTGATTCCCGCAGGGTAGAGTTTGATTGCGGTAATATGCCCCGCTACGCTCTCCAAAAACGCTTTGTCGTAGTTTTTATAAAACAACGTCATATACGGTTCGAAATAATCGTTTGGAACCGCCGCCATTATACGCTCTTTGTACGCTTTGATATCCTCAAGCGAGGTAACGGGGGGAACGAGGTTTGGCATCACGAGAGCGCCGCTAAAACTATAGGCACTCAAAGGTGCGATATTTTCAAGCATCACGCCGTCGCGCAGATGCAGGTGCATATCCAAAGGCATTAAAAGCGTATGAGTTTTCATGGGGAGTTCCTAATTTTTATGCAATTATAACGCGTCGGGGATTAAAAAAAGTTTTTTAGATCCTTTAGTGCAAGCGGTTTGGAGTAATAATACCCCTGTATCTCATCACACCCGTGCTCTTGTAAAAAGTCGAGCTGCTCTTTGGTTTCTACCCCCTCGGCGGTGATCTGCAAGCCGAATGTTTTGGCAAGAACGATGATCGCTTTGACGATCGCTATGCCGCTCCCCCCTGTTTGTATCTCATCGACAAACGACTTGTCAATTTTGAGTTTGGTCACGGGAAGCTTGTGCAGGTAGCTCATAGAGGAGTACCCCGTTCCAAAATCGTCTATCGCCAATGCGATCCCCATATCCCTAAAGCTTTGCAAAATCTCGATGGCGTTTTTTTCGTTGGCGGAGATATAGCTTTCGGTGATCTCAAGCTCAAGCATCTGCGGTGCAAAAGAGGTCTCTGCAAGCGTTTTTTTGATCGTAGCGATCATATCGCCGTGTTTGAGTTGTACCGCCGAAACGTTCACGCTGAGCGATTCGAGCAGGTACCCCTCGGCTAAAAGCTCCCCGAAATCGCGGCATGCCTGCTCTAGCACCCATTTGCCTATGGGGATGATCAGATTCGTTTCTTCGGCAAGGTAAATAAAACGATCGGGGGTAACGAAACCGAGGGTTTTGGAGTGCCAGCGGATCAGCGCTTCCACCGAAGCGACCTTCCCTGTTTTTAAAGAGATTTTCGGCTGATAGAACAGGGTAAACTCATCTTCGCTTTTGAGCGCCTGCTTGAGCGCATCGATGATGGTCGCACGCTCGTGGATAATCTGTGAAAGTTCCCGAGAGAAAAAGCTGTAGTTGTTGCGCCCCCGCTCTTTGGTCTTGTACATCGCCAAATCTGCGTACTGAATCAGCTCGCCGGGCTCTTTTGAGTCGTCGGGGTAGATAGAGATCCCTATGCTCAGCGTCGTGTTGATCTCCCCCAAAGAGCAATGAAAAGGTTTTTCAAAGCTCTCCAAAAGTTTTTTCGCGCTCATCTCGACGTCTTTAAGGGAGAGCACCTCTTCAAGAAGAATATTAAACTCATCTCCCCCAACCCTTGCAACCGAATCGGATACATGGATCAGTTTGCGCAGTCTTTTGGCTACCTCTATAAGAAGTTCGTCGCCGATATGGTGCCCGAGGGTGTCGTTTATATGTTTAAACTGATCCAAATCCAAAAAAATCACCGCTATTTTGGTACCTTTTTGCTTGGCATGTTCGATCGCCACGTCGAGTTTTTCGTAAAAAAGCCGTCTATTTGGCAGATCGGTTAGGGGATCGTGGTTTGAGAGATGGCGAAAATTCTCCTGCGAGGTTTGAAGCTGCCTTTCTCGCCGCTTGAGAGTGATGGCAAGTTTGTTGATATTGTTGGATATCAGTTCCAATTCATCGTTGCTTTTGAGAGTTTCGACTTTTGAATAGTCCCCTTTGTCTATTCTCTCTATCTGCATCACTAGATGGTACATCGGGCGTGCAAGCCATTGCTTAAAAACATACCCCAAAGCAGCGGGAAGAAAGATCAAAAGTGCCGCCAAAAAAAGGAAAAGATCGGTTTTGTGCTGTGCAAGATTAAGCGCGTTTTCGTATTCATCGAGATCAAATACGATGTAGAGAACGTTTTTGTCGGTTCCAAAAGAGATGGAGGAGACAAACTTCTCCTCTATGGTGGTAAGCTTGAAATTGTTTGTTTTGTAGGGTTCAAAAATGCTGATCGCATTGGAAGCGTACTGCTGTGAATCGCTTAAATGCACATGCATATTCAAATCGCGTGAGACGTTGAGAAAATAGTTTTGTGAGAACACCGAAGAGATCTCTATATGTCCGATCGTTTTTTTGGAGATCGGATCGTAAATATCTTTATGGGCGCGCACCAGCAACCCACCGCTTGCGTGATGGAAAGTAACAAGGGGGCGTTTTGCAACCTCTGCCTGATCGTAATAAAGTACGTGCTGTTTGGGTATAAAAAGCTCTTCGACAAAAGGTTTGCGCGCATACTCCCTCTCACGCTCAAACTTTTGCATAAGCACCCTCTCCTCCCCCTCGTAAGAGACGTAGTGCATCACGTAATCACTCGAATCTTTTTTTATAAAAGCAATAAGCTCCTGCTTGGCACCGTACAAAACCGCTTCTTCATTTGCCGAGAGTTTTAGGTTGGCAAGAAGCTGTTCAAGGAGCGATTTTTTCTCTTCATCCACAAGCACGCTGTTGTACAACTCTTGAGTGCCGTATCTGCTAATAAGATCGAGCGATGCCAAAACCGTTTCGTCTTTTTCGACAAACTCCACCCCTTGGTTGAGGGTTTTTATCTTGCTTTGTATGTCGGTATCGACTTTGTTTATGGCATGCTGCATCCGCTCATACGTTTGCTCTTCATGATTTTTTTGTAAAAAAAGGTAAAGATACCCCCCCATACAGAGCCACGGCTACCACCACCGAGAGCAGTACCGCCATCGTGAGCTTATAAGTGAGCTTGAGGTTAGAAAATAGGCGTAAAGGTTCCAATGTTCTCTTTCGTAATTAAATGGACGGGAAGCTCGATCTGCTTAGGTACCGTTTTTTTCTCTAAAATTTTCATAAGGGTATCGACCGCTTCTTCCCCCGCCAAAGAAAAACGGATCGAAGCGCTTTGTTTGCCCTCTCTAATCGCCCGCTGCGCTTCACTCGTATAGTCAACCCCCACGGTGGGGATAGAGGCGATATCGAGCCCCTCTTTTGCATAAAACGTGCGTACGCCGCTGAGCATGCTGTCGCTGTGGGAGTAGATAGCATCGTAGCGAATCCCCTCTTTATGCAGTGCCTCCATAACGCGGATGGCGTCTTTGCGAAGGTAATTGCCGCGCCGTTTTACCACTTTGATGCGGGGATGCTTTTGGATCACCTCCATAAACCCCTCCTCTCTTGCAAGGGCAACGTCGTTGTTTTTAAGCCCTTGAAGCATCAAGATCGTAGCGTTTTTTGCCACTTTTTGTTCAAGGTAGCGCGCCGCCATGCGCCCTATTTCACGGTTGTCCGAAGAGATATACGCGCTGTATTTGGAGGTGTTGACTTTTCTATCGAGGATCAAAACCGCAATCCCTTTTGCGTAGGCATGCTCAATAGCAGGCACCACAAGATCGGGATGGTTCGTTCCCACGATCAAAGCATCCACACCCTCGGCACTAAAACGCTCTATCTGACGGATAAGAAGCGATGTTTTAGCTTTAGCATCGCCGTACACGAACGAAACGTTCGGGTATTTTGCGGCTCTCTCTTTAGCTTGCATCACCTGTGCTTTTCTAAAGTCGTTCGCCATATTATCTTGTGCAAAAGCGATTACAAAATGTTTCCCCTCCGCCCCAAACAGCGCCGTAGATGCCATGGCAAAAAGAAGAAAAACCTTTTGTAAAACGCCCATTTTTACTCCGCCTTCGCTTTGGCATCTGCGATAAGACGCCCCATCGCTTCTTCGTAGATTTTTGCCTGCGCTGCGTCGTTTGCCTCAAAACGGGTTACGAGCACGGGAGTGGTGTTGCTCGCACGCACAAGCGCCCAACCGTGTTCAAAATGGATACGCACCCCGTCTACGTCGATAATCTTCGTGATTTTTGGCAGATAGCTCGGAGGGTTTTGGAGCGATTTTTTTATCTCCTCCATCAGCGCAAATTTCGCTTTTTCGGTAGTGGGCACCTTAATCTCTTCGGTCGCATACACGCGAGGCAAGCGCGCAAGCTCTACGTCGAGCTCGACCCCTTCGTGCACGAGTTCAAGCATCCGAAACGTCGCATAGATCGCATCGTCGTACCCGAAATAGCGGTCTTTAAAAAAGATATGCCCGCTCACCTCACATGCCAAGTCGGCGTTTGCCTCTTGCATCTTTACCTTGATGTTGGAGTGCCCCGTTTTATACATGATAGTCGCAGCCCCACGGCGCTCCAGCTCATCGTACATCACCTGAGAGCACTTCACTTCCCCCACAATCGTAGGGTTTTGCATCTTCATTGCGTACAACAGCGCCATCATATCCCCTTTGATATTGTTGGCATGTGTAAGCACCGCAATCCTGTCGGCGTCGCCGTCGTAGGCAAAGGCTATGTCGCCCTCTTTTTCCAAAAGTTTTTTGATATCCTCGAGGTTATGCTCTTCGGAGGGGTCGGGATGGTGGTTGGGAAATGTTCCGTCGGGGTTTACGTAGATACCCTTGGCATGTAAATCCAAACGCTTAAAAATATCCTCGATGGCAACCCCCGCAACCCCGTTGCCGCAATCGTAGACGATGCGCGTTTGCATCCCTCGCAAGTGTTCAAACTCCGCGCTTATAAAATCGATATACGCCCCCAGCGCATCGATCTTGGTGACGTTTTTTTCCTTGGCATGGGGCGTACTTTCCATCGCTTCGCATTCGCGCCCGAGTGCGTAGATATCCTCGCCGAAAAACGGTTTTTTATCTACCGTGATCTTAAAGCCGTTGTATTCGCTCGGATTATGCGAACCCGTAATCATCACCGATGCACTAGGCGTTATACCGCCCCACTCTTTGTAGTTTGCAAAGTAGTTGACGGGGGTAGGAACCAGCCCCATATCGAGCACTTTTTTCCCCGCGGCGCAAAGCCCCTCTACGAGGTAGCCAAACAAAACGGGAGAGTGGCTTCTGGCGTCGTAGCCGATCGCTACGTACTCACCCCCAATTTTTGAGCCTAGTACGTAACCTATGCGCGTGACGCTTTCTTCGTTTAATTCGCTCCCAAAAATTCCCCGTATGTCGTACTCGCGGTAGATGCTCAAAAATGCTCCTCTTTTGCTTCTTAAAGACGTTATTTTACTCCAACTCTCTTAGAATAGCATTAGAGTCCGTTAGTGTTCTTGATGTATAATCACGAAATTATTCCCCCACAAAGGCTTGGCATGAAACTTTTTCTTTTCTTCACCCTTTTTTTCCTCTCCCTTTTTGGAGCGCACATCGACGAATTCGCCCAAAATATGGGCTATGAAAGAGATTACGCCAAAGCCCTTGCAGAGGCTAAAAAAGAGAATAAGCCTTTGATGCTCGTGGTCGTAGGCGACACCTGCCCTTGGTGCAGAAAGTTCGAGAGAAAAACCCTCTCCCAACAGCGTATCGCTTTTGAGGTCGCCCAACATTTCGTGCCCCTTATCATCGACCGCAAACACGATGAGGGAACTTACCCTCCCCTTTACAATGCGCCCCGTATCCCCACCGTTTATTTCATCGATCCCAAAGAGGAGAAATATTTTTACGAATCTATGGGGTATGTCAAGCTTGAAGATTACGCGAGTCTCCTAGAGGAACTCAAAACCACCTTTGCAAAAGAGCACAAATGAAACTTTTTCTCCCCCTTTTCTTGGCATGGAACACCCTTTTTGGGTCACTCCCTTTTACGTTAGACAACCTTCAAAATCTCCGTATCGTTCTTATCAATAAAACCGATTTCATCCCCCAAGAGGATGAAGCAAAGATCAAAGAGAGCGTGCTAAAAAAACTTCAAAGCAGCGGGATCGCCTTTGATAAACAAGACGCAAACACGCTCATGATAAAAATCGATGCTTTTAAGGTAGATACAACCACCATCGTCCATACCCAGTTCGTCATCGGCGAAGAGGTGCAAACCCGACGCAAAGGGGATATACAAACACTCGCTTTTACCTACCATTCCAGCGATCTTATCGACACCCAAGAACCCTACGCCGACACTTTGGAATCGGTCGAATTTTTGGCAAACGAGTTTTTGGAGCTTTACGACGAGGACAACGCCAAATAGTACTCCCCGCGCAAAAACTGCTATAATTCGCGAAAAATTCTAAAGAGTCCTCCATGATCCAGCTTCTCAACCTTTCCAAAAGTTTCGCATCGCGCGAGCTATTTTCAGAACTCAATTTCAAACTCAACAGCGGCAACCGCGTCGGTTTGGTAGGGCGCAACGGAAGCGGCAAATCGACACTTTTTAAGATTATCCTCGGTGAGGAGCATTTTGACAGCGGCGAGGTGATTATCCCCAAAGGGTACAAAATAGGCGCACTCAGGCAGCACCTTCTCTTTAGCGAAGAGAACATCGTTCAGGAGGTGGCTCTAAGCCTTAGCGAAGAGGAGCGCTACGATATCTATAAGGTGGAAAAGATACTTTTTGGTCTTGGGTTTAGTCACGAGGATCTGCAAAAAAGCCTGCACGATTTTTCAGGCGGCTACCAGATTCGCCTCAACTTAGCCAAACTCCTTATCGCAAAACCCAACCTTCTGCTTTTGGATGAGCCCACCAATTACCTCGATATTCCCTCGCTGAGATGGCTGCGTACGTTTTTGAAAAACTTTGAGGGGGAGGTGATCCTCATCACCCACGACCGCGATTTTATGGACAGCGTGACCACCCACACGATGGGGATCGTGCGTAAAAAACTTTTTATGATCCAAGGGAACAGCCGCAAATTTTACGCGCAGCTTTCTGCCAACGACGAACTCTACGAAAAAGAGCGCCTCTCCCAAGAGAGAAAGCGCAAAGAGCTTGAGGAGTTCATAGCAAAAAACAAGGTGCGCGCCTCCACCGCGGCTTTGGCGCAGTCAAAGATGAAACTTTTGGAGAAGATGGAAGAGATGGACACTTTAAGCCACGATGCTTCCCTCTCGTTTGATTTTAACTACAAAGAGACCCCCGCGAAGATTCTTTTGGAGGTGAGCGATCTTAGTTTTGGCTACACGAGCGACAATATCCTCTTCCAAAACATCTCGTTTGCTCTTGCCAAGGGGGAGTGTTTGGGGATTATCGGGAAAAACGGTAAAGGGAAATCGACTCTGCTCAACACCATAGCGGGGGAGCTTACCCCTCTTAGCGGCACCGTCCGTATCCATCCAGCCACGACGTTTGCCCACTTTGGACAAACCAATATCAACCGCCTTGAACTCACGAGCAGCGTCACCGACGAGATCTACCGTGCCAACCCGAAACTCCCCTATGCAAGCGTGCGCGCCATCTGCGGGGCGATGATGTTTAGCGGCGACGACGCCGATAAAAAAGTCTCCCTCCTCTCGGGGGGTGAAAAAAGCCGCGTGATGCTGGGGCAGATATTGGCACGCGAAGTAAATATGCTCTTTTTGGATGAGCCTACCAACCACCTCGATATGGAGTCGATCGAATCGCTCATCGAGGCGATCGAGCGTTTTGAGGGCTCGGTGATCATCGTCACCCACTCCGAAGAGCTTTTGCGCCGCACTGCCGATAGGCTCATCGTCTTTACCAAAAACGGTGCGGAGCTCTTTGATGGCGGCTACGATACGTTTTTAGAAAAAATAGGCTGGGAGGACGAAGAGGAGATCCCCGCGCCAAAAAGTACGCCAAAGAACAACAAACAAGAGAACAAAAAGCTCCGCGCCGCCCTTATCGGGGAGCGCAGCAAACGCACATCGCCGCTTAAAAAAGAGCTTGAAAAACTCGAAAACGAGATTATGCAGCTCGAAGAGTCTCTCAAATCCGACCACGAAGCGCTCATCAAAGCCTCCAATGCGCTCGAGAGTTCCAAAGTGATGGAGCTCTCCAAAACCGTTGCCGAGAAAGAGAAAAAGGTGGAAGAGAAGTTTGAGCGCCTCGAAACACTCCACGAAGAGTTAGAGACGATAGAGAGCGAGTATGAAGCTAAACTGCAAGAATTGGAGTAAGTGCTTGGCATGTAACAAAGCTACATGCCATACTTCCCAATGGCTATGCATCTCTTCATATATCTGCATTCCCACGAAAATTGTGGAAACAAGTCTCTTATTTTAACCTCCCTAAAACCTCCAAAGCTTCCATCTCAAATTTTGAAAAAGCAAACCATTTTTTGCCCAAATCTTTTAAACTCGCCCCAATGTGGTAGATCTGCGCGCTATCAAGTATCAAAAATCTATCGTGAGCTTTCTTGAACTCTTTAAGCTCGATGTTTTTATATTGCTCATTGTATTTTTGAAAATCTAAATGCAGCTGCTTTGATATGGCATGTGTATAGATTTTGATTTTGAGATCGGGGTATTTACTAAAGAGTGTAAAAACCGTATCGTCAATATAGTTGTCTATCAGCACCACTTCACGTTTTACACTCTTTAGCAGATCGTTGAGAAAAGCGTACGCATCATACATCTGCCCGTCATAAAAAATTCCGCGCTTTGGCTGTATGGAACTATTTTCAAGACCTTTTGAAATATTTGCCACCTGTGATTTTAAAAGCGACACATCATTTTCTAGCTCTTTAAATCTTTGGTGGGTTATTTTTTCTGAGTTTATGGCATAGCCGTTTTGGATATAGCTTTTTAGCACCGATGTTGCCCATTGTCTGAATTTCACCCCTTTTGCGGACTTAACTCGGTAACCAACCGAAATGATGACATCCAAATTATAGTACTCGATCTCTCTTGTAACCTCTCTGTCTCCTTCAATCTGAACTGTCGCAAATTTTGCGACAGTTGAAAATTGTTCTAGCTCTCCGTCGCTAAAAACATTGCCTATGTGTTTTCCTAAAGTTTTCACGTCTCTTCCAAAAAGCTCTGCCATCTGATTTCTATTAAGCCACACAGTTTCGTTTTCTATAGAAACATTTAACTCTAGCTCTCCGTCGTTGTAGACAACCATGTTTGCATTAGCTGGTGCATTTTTCATGTTTACATCCTCATGTTTACTACATCAATGCTAACAAAAAAAATTATTCTTACTAAAAAATATTGCATTTTGAAATACGAAAGGCGAATTGGAGTAAGTGCTTGGCATGTGGCATGTAACAAAGCTACATGCCATGAAAGTTAAGATTTAAATTTATTTTTAAGGATAATTTTGCCCGCTTCTACGCCGGGTTGATCGTAGGCGTTGATGTACATAAACTTGGCACACACCGAGGTGAGGAGTTCGTATTCGTACATGAGGCTCGCGATCGAATGTTCGTCGATCGAGTCGATGATAAGCACGTCGCACGGTACGTCTTTGAGGGCGTTGATTGCCTCGATGGTCGCATCGGCTTGCATGTTGATAAGTTTTGAGAACTCCAAGCCGTCAAGATAATCAAGCTCCTCTAAACCTGCAAGGGTTACCTGAGGAATTTTAAGGTGGTTGTCGAAATCTTCCACTTTGACTACTGTAATCGTTTTATCGCGTTTGCCCTCCATGATGAGCTGCAAAAAGGAGTGCTGATCGATAGGTCCCGTGATCCCGACGGGGGTAAGTCCTTGGTTGGTTTTGTTAATGTCGATTTTTCCTAGAGATTCCCCCCAAAGTTGCACGTACCATTTGTTGAACCCCTCCATGCGCGAAGAGTAGGTAAAGACGACGTTGATGTTGTATTTATGTTTATATTCAACTAAAAAACGCCCTTTTTTCATAATTTTTTTGTAATGCTGCGTTTTTGCAAAGAACGAGTCGTGTACACATTTCGCTCCCGCCATAAGTTCGTCTATATCGATCCCTACGATGGCAAGCGGCACAAGCCCCACCGCGCAAAATACCGAAAAACGCCCCCCGACGTTTTTTGGAACTTCAAAGCTTCGCATACCGTTTGCCTGTGCATAGGCATTAAGCTTGGAATCGGTTTCGGTGATGACGACGGTGTTGTTTTTGTCACATGAAACCAGAGAGTTGATATATTTAAAGATAGAGATCGTCTCCACCGTCGTGCCCGATTTGGAGATCACGATAAACATCGTATCATGGAGATCGATCTGCTCGATTTTTGCCTTGATGTCGATGGGGTCGGTGGTCTCCATAAAAAAGAGATGTTTTTCAAGTTTTTTGGAGTGCTTTAAAAATTTATAAATTGCATAGGTTCCAAGAGTACTCCCCCCGATCCCGATAACGACGATATTTTTTTGTTTAACCGTTTTGGCAAACTCTTTAAATTCGCTCGTATCTTGATGCACGAGGTCATAATACCCGATCTTCCCGCTCTCTTTTTCCTCTAAAATATCGTTAAATACGCTGTTGTTTGATACCGTCGGATTGAAGTTATCCTTGTATTTCATGCTGATTCTCTCTTGTGTGGAATATCCTTAATTGTAGTACGTTGTAGCTTCTTTTAATCTTAGAATCACCCCTTTAGAGCAACACATTTTCTTTATTTTTGATTTTTTATCGTTAGAGGCAAAAAAAGCTTTAAAGGGGCTTGGGAACGGAGAAATAAAACCCTTGAGAGTAGTCGATTCCTAAAGATTGTACCTTCTCGTAAATCTCTTTGCTGCTCACATATTCGGCGATCACTTGAATGTTGGCTTCTTTGGCAAAAGAGACGATGCTTTTGACGAGAAGATAAGAGATTTTATCCTCCAAGATATTTTTGATGATGCTGCCGTCTATCTTGATATAGTCGGTCTGAATCTGCGTGAGATAGATAAAATTGGAGTAACCGCTTCCAAAATCGTCTATAAAGATTTTGTACCCAAGATTTTTAAGCATCAAAAGGTTTTTCTTGGCATCTTCGGAGCGGAAAATATCTTCGCTCTCAACCAGCTCAAGCCCCAACCGCGAACTGACCCCCTCCTCTGCGGCGTACTGTTGCAAAAGTGCAAGCACGGCATCGTTGACGATATCTTTAGGGTTGAGATTAACGTTGATTTTGATCTCTTTGTCCTCTTGAAGTTTCGCATGGCAGATGGCAAGCACGCTTTTTGTGATATTGCGAAGCAAAAACGTCCCTTGGATCATCGGCAATATTTTATCGGGGGTAATGATGGTGCCGTCCTTCTCTTGAATGCGCAAAAGCGCTTCGTAGTGGGAGAGTTCCTGCGTGGCGTTGTCAACGATCTTTTGGTAGTAGCACACCACCCTATTCTCTTCGATCGCCTCTTTTATATCGTTTATCGACATATGAAGCGAGTCGCCGCTCTCCTCTTGTTCGTTGTAGATTTCTATACGGTTGCGCCCTTTGTTTTTGGCATGATAGAGCGAGATGTCGGCGAGTTTAAAAGCCTCTTGAAAGGTTCTGGATTTATACGGGGAGAGATTGATCCCGATCGAGACGGTAACGTAGAGCGCCTCCTCTTTAGAGAGCCAAAAAGGGGTTTCTTGGATATTTTTAAATACCCTCTCGATCACGTTAAGCGCTCCGAGCGTATCGTCCCGTTTTGTTTTAGCCAAGACGATAAACTCCTCCCCGCCGTAGCGGATCACGATATCTTCGTTGGCGCGGGTACTCATGCTCACCGTATTGGCAACATGACGCAGCACTCTATCACCCGTGTCGTGCCCGTAGGTGTCGTTGATGGTTTTAAAATTGTCGATATCCAACGTTGCCAAAACATAATCGTGCAGATTGATAAAATCTTGCGATTCTTGAAGATAGTTGCGGTTATACACCCCCGTAAGCTTGTCGAGATACGCTTTCTTTTTCACCGCCAAATAACGGATAGTCTGCACCAAAAGCAAAACCAAGAATATGGTCACGATCACGATAATAGCGATCAAACCGTTTTGCATTAAAACGAGAATATTGTTGATATTTTCCACTTTTTTGATCGAAAAATCGACCGCCATCACCATCGACACCTCTTTGTCTTGCACGATCGGTACAAGATAGGTAAGCGAGAGGCTCTTTAAAAGTTTGTTCTCTATCAAAAGCGGCTGTTTCGTCTCGTACACCTCAAGCCAGCGGGGATTGTCGATATCGAATTTTTGATGGAGCATCCCCCTCTCTTCTCCGCGCGCACCGTCGGCAATAAAGCGGAAAATTCCGTTTTTGTCTCTATAGAGAAGATAGGCATGTTTGATATTTGCGGTTATAAACGTCCCCAGAGTACGTTCAAGCCTCCCTAAAACATCGTTTTGCAGCGCGATCTGCTCTACGTAGGGGGTTTGAGGCTCAAGTACCGCTTCGATCGCGCGGGCATTGTTATCGATGATATGCAAGATATCGGAGGTGGATATCTCCATCATCTGTTTGGCGATTCTGTGTTCTAGTTTGAGCGTGGCATAAAAAAGGGCACCGAGCAAACAAACGGTCATCACGGTAGAGAGGATGAGATAGAGGGGATTTTTAATAAAAAATCTGTTTTTCAATTAAAAATCCTCTACGAATTTTTCGTACTCTTTAGGGAGCGAAACCGAATAGGTTTCCAGACGCTCTTTAATAAACACGATATTGGGGCGGCTTTTGTTCCAAAAAAAAGCGCCGAAGAAGGTGGTATCGCCAAGAAGTTTTCTGTAGTTGTTGGTAAAGAACAACCGCTCTTTGTTTTTACATACCTCATCGATTTTGGCGCCGCGTTTGATAAAAATAAAATTTGCTTCCCGACAATCTTGTACCACGCGAAAGTGCTCTTTGTAAACGCTCTCTTCGTTTTGGGTCATCTCGGGAATAAAAATACGCACCTCGTCTCCAACACTCTGCGCGGCGATTTTTGCAATGATTTTGGCTTCGAATTCAAGCTCTTTGGTGTAGGGTTTGACCATAAACGTGTATTGGTTTGCAAACGAAAAAATCGTACATGCCATAAGCAAAAGAAGCACTCGCATCAAAACACCCACTTTGCGCTCAAGCTTACGCGTCGCTCATCGTCGTTTAAAGTAAAGTTCTCGCCGCCTATCCCCGCTTGAAACACCGACATTCTTCCGTCATCCAAGAGGTTTTCCCCCTTGATTTGCAGCTGCAAATCTTTTGTGGGGCTGTATCCTAGCCCCAAAGAGAGATCGAAACTATCGTCTGCCTTTGCCTCGTAATAGCTAAATCCGTTGCGATAGACAAGCGAGGTAAAATAGGAGAAATCACCGTAGCTGCCCATATATTTTGCCATCCCTCCGCGATCGGAGTTATTGATCGTTTCGCTGAGCTTGGTCACATAATAGTTCATCTTGAAAGTGTCGCTTGGGGTGAACTTGTGTTCATACTGTAATGTCAAGCTTTGTACGCGGATTTGCCAGTCGATATTGATAAACCCTACGGGGGTGAAGTATACAAAATCATCAATGGTACCGCGGTTGTACAAAAGGCTTAGTTTTGAATTCTCCACCGCCGCGACCCCCTCGAAGGTGAAAAATTTGTACTTTTGCGACTCCATCTGCTTATGGTTTGCATCTGCCATGTCTATATTAAAAAAAGAGGGAGGAATATAGGTTTGGGTATAAAAAGTTTTAAAACCCAAGAGTTCGTTAGGGGTGTAGATACCCCCCGCGCGAAGAAGATACTCGGTGGAATCCTCTAAAAACCCGTCCCTCTCGTAGCGGTCGATTTTTGCATTGGCGACCAAGGTCAAATCATCCCTCAATGCATACGCATCTTGAAGCAAAAAGGAGTACACCCGCTCTTTGTCGAAGTCGTGGTATCTGGTATCGTAAGTAGTTTGATTGAGGAAGTTGGTGTTTCGGCGTGTATTTATGTCGTATGTTTTTTGAGAAAAATTGAGTGCGGCGAGTATGGCATGTAAGGAGAGAGAAAACTCTTTTGCAACATACGCATCGAGTTTGCTAAAGGTTACATCTTCGCCAAACGCCTTGGGTATCGTCGTTGGCGGGGAACTCCAGTCGATCACGGGGAGCAGCCCTATCCCCTCGGGGTTTTGTTCCTCGTATTTAAGATCGTTACGGCTGTAAGAGAAGCGCGTCTTGAGAGAACCGTCTTCTAAAAGCGCATGGGAGATATTGATAAAAGCATCGCGTGAGCGAAACTCCCCCTCATCGGGTGCCACGTCGAGTGCAAATCCCATATAGGGCTCTTTTTTGAGATCACTATAACCCAAACGGATCGAAGTGTTCTCTTTGGAGAGGTCAAGGTAGGCATAGCGCCGCGTAGAGTCGTTGTGAAGGGTTTTGTCTTTGTAATCTTGATCCCAGCATATTTTATCGCGATTGAAAAACGCCATATAGGACCAGCCGTTCTCAAGGGTAAAGGAGTGCAAGAGCGACTGAGAGTTTGAACCCGTCGTAAGAACCCTCCCTACGAGCTCCCCGCCGTTTTCTTTATGCGCTTTTTTGGTGTAGATGCGGATAAAATAGATACCCGTGTCGTTGCCTAGCGCAAAGGAGCTGTCACCGTAGTACACCTCAACCGATTCCACAAAATCCAAAGGGAGATCGCCCCAGTTTAAAAACGGCGACTGGGTATAGGCGGAGCTGATCTCTTGGTCGTTAAGAAAAAACCTAAAAAACCCGCTTACCGTGGTTTTGCTCCCCGCCAAAGAGAGGCTCGGAGTACCGAAGCGGTTGGTGTTGTAGTTGATAAGGGGAAGCTCTTTGAGGATATCGCCGAGTCTTTGGTACTGCATAAGGCGGATATCTTCTTGGGAGTAGATAAAAACATGCCCAAGTTTTTCATCCACGCTTTTGAGTGATTTTTCGCTCTCTTTTTCGTACGCATCAAGCAGGGCATCAAGCTCCGAAGCGTTGGCGATGCCGATAAAAAAAAGGAAACAAAAAAGAAAAAACCTCATACAACCTCTACGTGTAAAATTTCGTAATTGTAGTACATTTTTTCCTAAAAACAAAATACGTTTTTGTTATCACCAAGTTTTAATTTCGTTATAAACGCTGTCGCGTTCTACGGGGATAAAACCCGAATTTTTTATAAGCCCCACAAACTCCTCCAGATCGATTCCGTCGGCACTTTTGGCTCCTGCGGCGGAGTTAATCGACTCTTTTTCAATAGTGCCGTCAAGATCGTTTGCGCCGAACTCTTGGGCTACAAGAGCGAGGTTCACCGTGGAGGTAACCCAGTAGGCTTTAATGTTTGGCATGTTGTCAAGCACGATGCGGCTGATCGCCATGGTGCGCAAAATCTCGTTGGCGGTGATGGGTGCTTCGATTTTAAGGTAGTTGTTTTCAGTCTGATACACCAGCGGGATAAAGCAGTTAAAGCCGTGTGTTTCATCTTGCAGATCGCGGATTCGCATCATATGATCGATGCGGTGCGCGCGCGTCTCGACATGCCCAAAGAGCATCGTCACATTGCTTTTTCTGCCGCGCTCATGCCATTTGCGGTGGATATCGAGCCACTGCTGCGAGGTTACTTTGCCCTTACAGATATATTCGCGTACCCCCTCATCAAATATCTCCGCGCCCCCTCCGGGCATCGAATCGACCCCGTACGCAACCATAAGATCGAGAATCTCATCGTAGGTTTTACCGTAATGGCGCGCCAAAAAGTCCACCTCTGCGGCGGTGAGTGCTTTGACATGCAGGTGGGGAAATTCGGTTTTAATCTTTTTAAAAATATCCAAATACCACTCCAGCCCCGTATCGGGGTTGTGTGCCGAGACGATATGCACCTCTTTGATCCCTCGCGCGGAGGTCTCTTTGACGATCTCCATGATCTGCTCATGGCTCATGGTATAAGGGTTTGGATTTTTTCTGTTTGCCGAATAGGCGCAAAATTTGCACACGTCGGCGCAGATATTGGTGGGGTTGATATGGCGGTTGATGTTAAAGTAGCTTTTTTTGCCGTGAAGCGCTTGGCGTTTGGCATCGGCTAGCGCGCCGAGTTCAAAAAAGTCCATATCGTAAAGCGAGAGTGCCTCATCGAACGTGAGGCGATCCCCCGCCAAAATTTTTTCTTTTAGTTGCATGCCATACCTTATAAAATAAATTGCTTTAATACAATTAAAAACTAGATTCCGAATCAAGTTCGCAATGACGCTCTTTCGGTCATCCTGAACTTGATTCAGGATCTCAAAAGAAGTGCATAATTGTCTAAAATTTAATCGGGGGATTATAGCGAAATTCTACGTTTCACACTATAATGACAAGAAAAAAGAGTACGCCGTGGATTTGGTTTTACAGATAGAAAACATCATAGAAAAAAAAGGGAGCGACTTCGAGCTCTCCAAACTTTTTCGCGAATACATCAAAGAGTACAAAGCCTCTCTGCCCGAACTTTTTCAAAGCACGCAAGGCAAAGATTTCCTCGTCAAACACACCAAAAAACTCGATTCTATCATCGACTTGA
>Ga0265295_1004096_pt1 | contig 20057 bp, 15 predicted proteins | sample Munlansysbiofilm_FD_192503 | JGI IMG/M metagenome (GOLD analysis project Ga0265295, IMG submission 192503) | Leachate microbial communities from a municipal landfill in Southern Ontario, Canada - Methane capture system biofilm | ecosystem: Engineered > Solid waste > Landfill > Unclassified ... | reverse complement strand
TTTAGACTTTATTTGGCTCTTTTTTAGTCGAAAAGTGAATTTATACATCTGAATATTGAAAATATTCTTTAACTCGATTCTTTTTACTTATATTGGAGTTAGTTCTTTCACAGTCTCTACAGGTTATTGAACTTGTTATTTTAACTTAGATACTTTTAAATTCTAAGTGTGAATTTATGTTACCACTCCAGTTTTTCGTATGCTTATAGGATATATGATAGTTTGAAAAGATCTTAAAATATTTACTGTTATGTTGAAGTTTATTACAATACAAAAAATCAAATTTTTTAAAACTATTAAAATCTGATGATGAGTTAGGCCTAGTTATATTGCCAAAAAATAGCCAACCTCGCTACGTAGTGATTGGCTTTTGTACCGTAATTATACTCAAAATATTAAAATAAATTAAGTGCAAGGAAAAGCCTACTCAGTATATTGTCAAATCTTAATAAAAAACTGCTAATTATTATTTGTATTAAAGGATATCTAACTATTAAATGAAACTTAGGTGTTCATCTTCAGCACTTAAGTGTTCAAATGATGCAATACAAAAAGTAGATATACTTCTATATCAAGCAAAAAATGATGGTAGAAATAAAATAATACTAGAAGATGGATTAGTAATATAAAACTAAGTTATGGGTTAAATCATCATCAACGATGATTTAACCCATAAAAATAAATTAAAATGTCATACCAAGTTGTAACATAAATCTAGTACTATAATCATCTTCGCTAGTAACTTTAGCAGCTCCAATCTTATGTGATAAGTTAGTATTCATAAAAAATCTTTTATAAAAAGCACTATAACTTAGTCCAATATCTTGTAAAGTTCTACTTTTCTCATTTGTAATATTTCTACTCATATATACTCTTCCCACATCGTAAAAAATACCAATTTTTGAATTTAATTCATTAAATGAAGGTAAAGTATAAGTTAACTCAGTACTATAAATGTAGCCATTTTCAGCACTCTCTTCTCCACTAGGATAAAATTTAACTCCATTTATTCCACCTAAACTCAAATCTTCACTTCCATCTAGATTTTTATTTCCAAGAGCATATTGAAGTTGTAGTTTATTTTTCCAATTTATTTTCTCATTAAGTAAAGTATTGTTTTCTAATTCAATATTTATTTTTGAGAATCCTCCATTTGTATTTGCTCCTGCTTCATCATCTGCTTCATCAACTGAATTATTAAAATTCAATCTACCAAGACTAAGAGAAGTATCTATTTTTGTTTGTGAATATTTACCAAAAATAAGATGATTTTTTAAATAATCAACTCCAACTTTAGAAACTACTGTATTCTTTTTTACATTTGATGAAGTAGCTCTAATCTCATCATTCATTTTATTATATGATGTTCTTAAGTATGTATTTAAATTCTCACCGTTTGAGCGAATAATCGGATAAGTAAATAAAGTTACAAAACTATCAGCACTTCCTAAAGCATCAAGATTTTTATATTTGTCTCCCAATTCATAAGTAGTTTTAGAGTAACTTACTTCTCCCCTCAATCCATTTTCATATATAGGAAATCCATATCCTACTCTTCCATTTAATAAACCCATATCTTCAGAACTTAAAGCAGACAAAGAGATTTTATCTCCTATTTTAAAAGGAGAGTTGATATCCACTCCTGCCATAACTCTATATTTACCTGTATAATCTGAACCATAATTATCCCCAATAAGATAGCCATTGTATGGTTCAGTGGCTTGTGTCCCTATTATAAAATCACTAGAACCAAGCTCTTCTCCAGCAGCAATCTTTGTACTACTTACTTTTACCCCTGGAGTATCATTGATTAAAAGCAGTGCTCTTTGTAAATCTTTTATAGCTATTACTTCTTTTGTTTTTGTAACATCAAGTTTGGCTTGTAAGATAGAGTCTTTAACTAATGAACTATTTTCTAATTTAAACTCTCCATAGTTCCCTTCTATAATTGCTATTTTAAGTACTCCATCTTGTGCTTGTAAGTTCTGAGTAGGAATATAAGCTCTTGCTACAAAATATCCCTCATCTTTATAGGTTTTTGTAATAAGACTTACTATCTCTTGTATCTCTTTAAAGCTTAAGTTTTTAGCTTCATAAGGTTTTAAAATACTCTGTAGTTTTTTAGTATTTATTTGAGTATTTCCACTTATTGAATAACTTTTAATAAAAATTTTTATACCATCTTTAAAACTTTTTTTATACTCTTCACTCTCTTGTTGAAGTGGAGGGAGAAGCTCTTTTTTCTTTTCTACCTTTGGAGGTTTTACCTCTTTTAAAACATCGCCGATATTTGGTACGGGTGCTGCGTACAAGCTTAGTGTTGTAGCTAATAGTATTGATGTCTTTTTCATATCCTATTTCCCTCTTCTTTTTTATTATTATCTAAATTAAATTCCTGTTTACTACCAAAAGGAAGATTGATTCCACCATTTAATACTTTCATTACAATCCCTGGGATAAGAGAAAATTCATTATTATTTACTTGTTGTAAGATTGTTTTTATATCTATTCCATTTTTTACTAATGTATCAATATCTTTATTTGTCAATACTGTTTTATTAGCAATGGGTGTGATAACAGTAGTTAAATCAGGTTTAGCTCCTATAGTTACACTATTATTTGAAGAGTTCGCTAACAATGATGGAAGTTCATAATTACTAGCAAGTCCACCATTCTCTCCATCTTTTAAAGTGATATTGGAAATGAAGTTATCATTTCCTGACTCTTTTGAGTTTGCAGTGGCACCTGTATACTCTAATGTCTCATCTCCTACTAGATTTTCAAATGTTACAAAATCTGTTAGGTCAGCTGTTCCATCATAATCTTTTTTGGCTTCTAAGCTTAAAGCTCTTTTAGAGATAACTAAGCTTCCATCTACAAAAGTTAAATTGTAGTTTTCATCTGTACCACTTAGGTTTGTATTATAAGTCCCTGCATTTTTACCACTTGCGCTATCTCCTGTAACTCCATCAAGTACAGCTATAGTTTCTCCACCTACTAAACCACTTGCAGTAAAACCATTAGTATTTTGTACAGTTCCATCATAAGTAGTAGCTTTAGAGTTTGCAGTGACTGTGATATCTTTTTTATTGATAACTAAACTTCCATCTACAAAAGTTAAATTGTAGTTTTCATCTGTACCACTTAGGTTTGTATTATATGTACCTGCATTTTTACCACTTGCGCTATCTCCTGTAACTCCATCAAGTACAGCAACAGTTTCCCCACTTACTAAACCACTTGCAGTAAATCCACTACTGTTTTGTACAGTTCCATCATAAGTAGTAGTATCAGAATTTGCAGTAACTGTTATATCTTTTTTGTTGATAACTAAATTACCATCTACAAAAGTTAAATTGTAGTTTTCATCTGTACCACTTAGGTTTGTATTATATGTACCTGCATTTTTACCACTTGCACTATCTCCTGTCACTCCATCAAGAACAGCAACAGTTTCTCCACTTACTAAACCACTTGCAGTAAATCCACTTGTATTTTGTACAGTTCCATCATAAGTGGTAGCTTTAGAATTTGCAGTAACTGTTATATCTTTTTTATTGGTAGTTAAAGTTCCTGTATCATAGTTTATGATATATCCATGTTGACTTGAGTATAAACCATCTAAACTTATAGTAGCTGTTCCAGCATTTTTTAAATCATCACTTGAAGTGTAAGCTAAAGTACCATTTACTAAAGAGCTATCATAAGTTGGAATAGAGTAAGTCACTCCAGCAGAAGATGGAGTAAAAGTTGTACCATCATAAGTTCTTGTAACATCATTTGCACTTACAGTAAGTTCTGTCATAAATGCTCTTAAAAGAGGTCTAGTGTGACCTTCATAGAGTATCCAATCATTTGTAAAATCAAAGCCTGCATAAGTTGCTTCATTAAAAGCATTGATTGTATTTGTTGAGCTGTAGATTCCTATGGCACCTGAGGCGTCTCCATATCCAACTCCAAGTATTTGTCCTGTGGTGTCTATATCCCAGTATGAGTTTGAAATTGAAGCATTAGAGCCGCCTAGAATTCCAACTACTCCTCCTACGTTTGAAACACCTGTTATAGCTCCACTTGCATAAGAGTTACTTATGGTTATATATCCATTATAAGAACCAACTAAACCACCAACCCTGTTCTTTCCAGTAATATCTCCTGAGAAGTAGGAGTTATTTATTGTGGTATTATATACATAACCAACTAAACCACCAACTCTGTCATTTCCAGTAATATCTCCTGAGAAGTAGGAGTTATTTATTTGTCCTTGATTAGCCTCACCAACTAAACCACCAACATAATTAATTCCACTAACATCTCCAGATGCATATGAGTTACTCATATATAGACCAGTAGATGAAGGACTTACTTCTCCTACTAAACCACCTATTTTCTCACTGCTACCAAATACAGTAGCTGTTGAGTAAGAATTACTTATATAAGCCTTTCCTGTAAAAATCCCCAATAATCCACCAACCCTACTATTTCCATTTATACTGCCAGTAGTATATGAATCACTTATGGAAAGATTAGAAACTGAATCTTTGTAACCAAGTAAACCACCAACACTATTATTTCCAGTAAGATTTACAGATGCATAGGAGTTTGTTATAGTAATAGAACCATTATTAGTATAGCCAATTAAACCACCAACACCATAATTTCCATTTATTATTCCTGTGACATAGGAATTATTAATTGTTAAAGCAAATGCATTCCCTACTAGTCCTCCAACACTATTCCTTCCAGTAATATCTACATTAGTAAGTCCTAAATTGGAGATACTTTTTGAAGACCAATTCTGCCCAAATAACCCTACCTCATTTTCACTACCTCTATTGATATACAAACCATCTATCACATGCCCTTGACCATCAAAGTTGCCTGTAAAGTATGTACTATTATCCCCAATAGGGTCAAAGCCTTTAGAACTCCACATATTGCCTGTATATTTTATATCATTGGCTAAAGTATAGTTTGCACCTAAGTTCATAGCCATAAGTTGGAGTTGGTGGTCATTTGTGATAGTAGTAGAGTATTCACTTCTTAAAAAAGGTCGTGTCTCACCTTCAATCATAAACCAATCATTGGTAAAATCAAAGCCTGCGTAAGTTGTTTGATTGAAGGCGTTTACAGTGTTGGTTGAGCTGTAGATACCTGCAAAACTTCCTGGTGTACTGGTTTCGAAAAACCCTACACCAATTGTTTGACCTGTGGTGTCTATATCCCAGTATGAGTTTGTGATAACATTAGTAGAATTATTACTATAGCCAATTAGTCCTCCTTTATATCCACCTGAATTTATCTTCCCTATAGCATAAGAGTTTAATATATTTAGATAAGAATGTGCATTACCAACAAGTCCTCCCCCATCACTATTTGAACTTATAGTTGTATTTGTATAAGAATTGTTAATTGTAGTATTCGTAGCCTGTCCTATTAAACCACCAACATTAACAGAGCCGATAATTTCTCCTATGGCATAAGAGTTTGCTAAAGTGTTATGAGTACTACTACCTATAAAACCACCAGTATTCATATTTCCTTTTACATAAAGATTTGTAAGTCCAAGATTTGAGATAGTTGCACCAGTGGCATATCCAAATAACCCTACATTATATTCACTACCTCTATTGATATAAAGACCATCAATGATATAGCCTTTACCATCAAAATTTCCTGTAAATCTTGTATCTATATTATTTGTAGAGTTATCTCCTATTTGTTTAAACCCTTTACCACCATTCCAGTTTCTTGTATCGCTCGCATCGATGTTTGAAGCTAACTCATAAGTACCATTGAGTGCAGTATCAACTGCTTGGAGTTGATGGATGTTATTTATGATAACTTTTCCACCTGCATTAAAAACAACTCCGTTATTTGCGATAAAGTAAACTTCTCCATCACTATTATTTGTATTTTCTATTTTTGCATTCATGATTACTTGATCATCTGCATTTAAAGTAAGTCTATTTGTGCTTGACCAAGTGATATCACTATTAACTGTAATATCTCCATCATCAGTTCCAGCTCCTACTGTTTCTACAGTCATATCTCCACTTGCTAGTTGAGATTGAATAGCACTTGCTAAACTTGCATCAATAGTTACATCTACAGGGTCAATAAGCCATTCACCTGCTTCTATTTTTGCACCATTAAAATTAAAGTGTTTTCCTGAAGTCTCTACAAACCCACCTTTAGCTTTTATAGTTCCAGCTATATTTGCCTCTCCTCCATGGGCATATAGTTCCACATGTCCGTTTATACCATCTAGTGAGTTTGCTTCTATGATTCCTGTATTATTAACTACTCCTCTTAAAAGTTCATCAACTGCATGAGTAGTTAGATATACTTCTCCACCATCAGCTAGAATAGTTCCTGAGTTTTCAACTAAAGCATCTAATACACCTTTATCTACAACTAGATCAACTAAAGAGTTACCATTTAGATTTATAGTATATTCATCTGCTGATGTTAGTTGTACTCTTCCTTTTACTGCTTCTATAGTTCCACTATTTTTAGCTTCATTTGAAGCAAAGATTACATAACCATTATTTTTAACTTTTATAGTACCTTGGTTGATAATAGATTCAGTTGAGTCTCCATTAAAGCTATAGTTCCCTTTTTGAAAGTTAGTATCTGAGATATCTTTAGTTGTAGCTAATAGTCCACTTGTATTGATACTTGCATTTTTACCAAAGAGTACTCCATTTGAGTTTAATATCCAAACTTGACCATTGGCATTAAGTGCACCATCTATTATACTTCTTTCATTTCCTATTACTCTATTGAGAGTTATACTATTTACATTTGGTTGATTGAAGTTTACTGTTTCATGTGAGGCTATATTAAACTTATTCCAGTTTATACTAGCCTTTTGTGTGGATTGGTTTATGTTGGTTGTATTTCCACTTTGAGAAATATTTGCAACTCCACTTGTAACTACTCCACCACTAGGAGCTGCAAAACTTAGAGTTACACTTCCTAGAAGTGCAGATACTACTAGACTTACTTTCCCACCTTTTAGGATTCTAAAACGGGAGCTGTAATTTATGTTTGCTTTCATATTATTTTCCTTGTATAAAGAAAAGAGAACTCTCTTCTTTTTTTATATACAAGTATTATATTTAGCTATCGTTATATTCACCGTTACTTTTTTGGTTTTTATTTTTAAACCATAAAGAAATATGTGTTCCCTTATCAACTACTACTTGAAGTTTCCCCTCTAGTTGATCTGTTGCAAGTGATTCGACCATCATCTCCCCAAAGCTTGCATTTGTATTAGCACTTTTTCCTATGCCATTGTCTGAAACCTCTAATAATGTCCCATTATCTACATTATTGAGTGAAATTTTTATGATTCCACCACTTGAATCAAAAGCATGCTTGATAGCATTTGTAACCAGTTCATTTACTATAAGACCACAATATATAGCTTCTTCAGTGTCAAGAAAAGAGTTTATATCAAGTTCAAATGTGATATTTTCTAGCTCAAAGCTATCTTTTATGTTTTGTAAAACTTTTTCAAAATACTCTTTTGCATCAATATTTACAAGGTTTTTTTGATTGTAAAGCATCTGGTGTACGATACTCATAGCATGGATTTTTCTTTCTACATCATAAAGCTTTTCTTGGATATGCTTATCATTGTTATCATTGAGTTTAAGTGCATATAGAGAAGTGATAAATTGCATGTTGTTTTTAACACGATGATGTAACTCTTTTAGCAGGAGCTCATTTTGTTTTAATTCGTTATTTAACTCTTGTGTTCTTATGTTTACAATTTTTTCTAAACGATTGGATTCATTTTGTTGTTGTACTAAAAGGGTTTGGGTTAAATCATTTTTTTTCTTTTCTAGTGTTTTGATACGATATGCCAATGATATAGCAAATAAAATAACCTCTGCCATAATAAGAGTTTCAAAAGTATATTCAAATATATATTTAACAGGAAAAATTCCCATATATTGAAAAAACAATGAAAGCCATGCTACTAAAGCGAAACTCCAACCCAGTAAGAAAAATTTTGCTTGAGGATTTTTCTTATATAAAGCATAAAAACCTATCCATAAAAAATAATATGGGGTAAAAAACTGAAAAATAACTACTTGGGGAATTGTAAAAATATTAAAGATTTGTAAAATAAAATATATAGGAATAATATAAAGAAGAAGCTTCAATGTAAAATCTATCTTAGGATAAAGAACAGTATCTAAAAACTTTCTTATAAACAAAGTCATGGTAAAAGTAACGAAAACATTTACATAAAAAATATTTACATATAAACTTTTTTTAACAAACTCCATATCATCCATAGGTAAAAGGTAAAGTGTTGGGTATATAGAAAATTGACTTTGTAATAAAGTTGCAATTAAATATAAAAAATAATACAGATAAATTTTATCTTTTGTAAAGATAAATAGAAAGATATTATAGAAAATAAGAGAAAATATACCCCCAAAAAAAAGTGCCCATATGATTTGATGAAAAGTATCGTCTTTGTAAAACACTTTTGGCGCATAAAGTTCTGGCTTGAACCATAGGGAGAGTTTTTCATTTTTCACATTCAAATAATAAGTCTCAATAGTATTTGCTTTTATATCAAATGGAATATTAAGTGTAACAAAACCATGGAATTTTTCAAGGTAATAAATACCTGTTGTTTTTTTTGATAAAACTTTGTTGTTTGAAACTTTATATAAATCAATTCTTTCTGTAGAAAAATTATCTATTTTTAAAATCTTTTGTATAGTTTTATTTGTAGGATTTTGAAGCTCAAATTTTATCCATACACCTTCAGGAACTAAGCTGCAATAATCAATAGCTTTTTTATTGGTTGTAATAAATTTATCATCATTTTTTAAAATAATGTTTATGGTCTCATGATTGCCTATATCATGGTATATTTTGGAGTTGGGTAGTAGCTCTATAGTTGCTTGTGTATTAACAAAAATAGTTGCTTGTAAATTTATATAAAAAAAAACTAGTAAAATAATAGAATAACGCATAAGGCTCTTTTTTTCAAAAGTTTAACATAAAAAAAATAATGTTTTTACAATATAACGGTAAATATAACGGAGAAGTGATAAAATACTAACATGAAAAAAATCAACATACTAATCATAGAAGATACAACTTTAACTGCACAAAAGATGAAAAGAACATTGGAATGGGAAGGATACCATGTAGTTGCTATTGTAAGTAGAAGCGAAAATGCTTTAAAAGCAATGTTCAAAGAGCATATTGATATTATCATTGCAGATATCAATATCAAAGGGGAACTAAATGGTATCGAAACAGCAAAACTTATTCAAAAAAACTTCAATGTTCCAGTTATATTTTTAACTTCATATCATGATGATACTACACTTTACGATGCTTCTAGTGTTAATTTTACAGGGTATATTTTAAAACCATATTTAGATGCCCATCTTCTTCGTGAAGTAAAACTCGCCTCTTTTCGATTTGGACTGAATAATAAACTAGAGCCAATTGAACTTACTAATGGATATATTTATGATATTCAAAATAAAGTTTTATTAAAAGATAATAAAACAATAAGCTTAACAAAAAAAGAGGAACAATTTTTATATATACTTATACAAAGCAAAAATAAAATTGTCACTAATGAATATATAGATTTAGTAATATGGCACGAATATAACACTTATGATGAAAATCGCAGACAATTACTTTTTAGATTAAGAAAAAAAATACCTGATTTAGAGATACAAACTATTAAAGGAGAAGGGTATATATTAAAAGCATAAATTCATAAATACTTGACATATGACCGTTCTATCAAATTTAGATTTATTAAAAAATGAACTTATCTTAAATAATTATTTATAATTAATATTAGCATAGTAAATAACGGCAGTCTTGAGTGGAATGTATAGGAATATCTTACCAGTTAACTATTTCAAATATTTTAATGAAAAACTTAATAGTTTCGTAGCTTTTATTGGAATATTCCTTATAATATAGACCGTACTATTTATTCAAAACCTCTTACTTTTGGAACAAAATTAGAAAATCTCACTTATTGGCTTTATAACATTTATGTAGAAATATAATTTGTTCAAAAAAGTGTTCAAGAAGTAGAATCTAAAAATTCTCTCAAACCCTTAGGATTTTTAGAACAACAAAAATCATTTTTTAAGTCATAAATTAAAAAACTCATTTAATTCGCTTTCAAACAATATTGTCAACTATGAAATAGTTAAATACCAATTTCTTAAGCTTTATTTTTGTACCAGTTTTAATTTGTTCAAGTGCATCTGTTAAATTAAGTGTTTGATTTATTGTTCAATCCTTTAGAATAAATTCTATCAGATTGACACAAAATTTCTAGCACACCCAAGCTAAAAGCTGTACTTTTTTAATTTTTCTACTTATTTAAATATTTAGAATCTATCTTTTAGATTCTTATAAATTTTATCTTTTTCCCTTTTTCCAACACTCAATACTAAAACAACAATTTCTTCATCTTTAACTTGATAAGCAAGTCTATATCCAGCAGTTTTTAGTTTTATTTTATAGACATTTTCATATCCACTTAGTTTATCTTTTTCTACTTTTGGATTTTCTAATCTTTCTTCTAATTTCTTTTTAAATTGTTCTTTTATTGTCGAGCCTAATTTACTCCACTCTTTTAAAGCTTGAGGTTTAAATTCAAGATTATAAGTCATCTAAACTTACTTTAACTGGTTTTTCACCATCATTTAAAGCTTTTCCAACTTCTAATGACAAATGATAATCATCTATAATATCCATCATTTTTTCATAAAGTTTACTTGGAACTAAATAAGCACTAGGGATATTATGATTTAATATTGCTATAACTTCATTATCTGCTTCATTTAGTAATTGTGTAGGAGATTTTTTAAGTTCTGTTATACTTGCACTATAATTTGCTAAAATTGGTTGCATTTTATATCCTTAATTAAATATGAAATATTATACTAAATATAGTATCTTTCTGTCAATATACTCAACAAACAATAGGACAAGCAAAAACAAAAAAAGCCATAAATGAAACAATATCTTTCATATGTGAAAAAGAAAATATAAATCTTAATTGGATACAAACAGGTAAAGGTGAAATATTTATTGATGAAAGTAATTCACATTTTCTTCAAAATGAAGAAAATATTTATATAAATAAATCATTTCAAGAAGAAATAATAAATGATATTCAAAAACTTTCTTCAAAACGACAAGAATATTATTATCAACAAATAAAGGCAGATGTATTAAAAGAAGAGTTAGAAAACAAGTATAATATAAGTGATGATAAATGAATGATTTATTTTTTTTTCCTCATAAGATTCTTGATTAATATATTCATATTGACATTATATATATGAAATTATATAATTTTTCCATGAAACAAAGATTTCCTTTTTCAGGAGTGATGACTTGAATAGAGAGAAACATGAATGGGTATAGCTTCTAGTTTTACCCATCTTTTTGCTGGGCGGTAGCACAAAATAGTAGAAGAGGGCAGAGTTTTATTCTTTAAGTATGTATTGACTTTAGTTAAAAAATGGATTATAATTACAGCGTAATGAATTTTTTATCTCAAAGTATAAGTTTTATATTTGAAGATGGAAACATCTTACATAGGCGTGAAGTGGGGTTACGACCAGTACCAGTAATGGTTAGTCCTAGATGACTTTCAACTGCTATCGTCTCACTTCCAACTTTTTTAATTTTTTCTATAACTTGTAACTACTAACTTATCTGTTTTTGTTTCATTTGTAACTAATCTTAAATCTTTTTGTTTTTTTTGCATTTTATAAACTGATAATGCATTATTTGAAATACCAATTTGACTTAGTTGTAAAGCATTTTTGAATATAACAGGTAAATTTAAAATATCCATTGTTTCTAAATCATTTGGATTAAAATGTTTTTCAAGTATATGTCTAAAACCTTTTTTATCATCACCCATTTCTAAAATTATTGTCTTATCATTTACTTCAAATTCTACTTTGTCTATTCTTCCATGAATAAATTTTATCATTTCTTTTTGATGTTTTTTAAAATTTGTATTTTTTTTTGCTTCAATGACTGCTATTTCTTTTTTTAATTTTGCAAGTCGTTCAGAGTATATACTCACTAAATACCTTTATATTTTATTATATTCTAAAATATTAACGGATTTAAATTAAAAAAAACTTTCTACTTTCAATTCAAATTTAAAAAATTAAAAATTATTCACTTCAAAGTATCAAAAACTTTTTTAATTCCTTGTGCTGCAACTTTTTGTTGAACTTTTGCATATCTTCTTGTGGGTCTAGTAGAACTGTGTCCTAATATAGCTGCTACAACTTCCATACTATTATCTGTGTTATTTAAAGATATTTCTCCAATTAAATGTCTTAAATCATGTATTCTCATACTTTTATTAATATTTGCTTCTTTAAGTATTCTATTCCAAGCCCATCTAAGATTTTTTATTTTTTCCCCTGTTACTAAAGATTTAAATACATATCCATCTTTATCTTCTATATTTATAAAGATATTATAGAGCTCATCAGTCATTTCATAACTCATATTCTTTTTTGCTTTGTTTATTTCATATTTAATAGTATAAGTTCTTTTTTCAAAATCTATCATATCCCAAGTTAAATTTAGAACTTCTCCAGTTCTTCTCCCATGTAATAAAAAAGTAAATATGTTTTTATATAAAGGTTCTTTAAAATTTATTATTGTGTTGAATAATCTTTTTGATTCTACAAAATCTAAAGGATATTCTCTTGTATTATCATATTTTGGTTTATCTACAAGTATTACAGGATTATTAGTTGTAATTTTATGTTTTATTGCAAATTTGAATAAAGCTGATAAATCTGCAAGATAGTTATCAACACTTTTAGGAGATTTTGTCTTTAATAGTTCATTTGCAAATAGTTGTATATTATATGTTTGAATAGAATTTATTTTTAGGTTTTCAAATCTTGATTTAAAATGACAATTGTAAGTGCTTTTTTTACTTGTTAAAGTTTTTTTAGATACAGATTTTGAATCTATTATATGATTAAAATATAATTCCCATAATTGTTTAAAAGTTAAATCTTTTTTTATGTATGTATTATTTTCAATCTCATTTTTCATCGATTCTTTTTTCAAAAAAGCAATTTTTGCATTTGTTTTAAATTCATCATTTTCATAACCAATTATTTTTCTATATTTCTTTTTATTGATTGTAAATGTTGCTAAAAATACTTTACCTTTTTGACTATCACTATAGTAACTTATTCCAGAATAATTAGTCTTTGTTGTTTTTGGTATTGCCAAAGGTGTCCTTTTAGGTGTCTTTTTTAAATGTAAATTAATGTAAATTTATAAGTTGTATATTATAGTATATGAACTTATGAATACTATAAAATAGGCTTTTTTAGTAAGAATTGGAAGTTTATGTAAATATAATACATAAAGATTTCCTCCAGAACACGCAAGTTCGAATCTTGCTGGGGTCGCCATATACAAAATAATCTCATAAAACCATATTAAATAAATTATAATCAATTGAAAATGAATTTGTTATTTTTAACTAACTTAATAATTAGGAAATGAATTTTAGGATAATATTGTATAACTTAAAGAAATAGTAGGAATAAATATGGATTTAACTGTACTTATCGGAATAATTGGTGCTATTGCATCTATTTCCATTGGTGACTTATTAGAAGGTGGAAATCCTGCCCATGTAATTCATATCACCTCATTAATAATTGTTATTCCAACAGCATTATTTGCAGCAGCAGCAGCTTGTGAAGCTTCAGCAATAAAAGCAGCCTATCTTGAATTAAAAATGGTTTTCACAAAATTACCAGTTGATTATGAATCACGAATAGATGAATTGGTTGAATATTCTATTTTAGTTAAGAAAAATGGTGTACTATCTTTAGAAAAATATCTTCAAGATATAGATGATGAATTTTTAAAAGAAGCGATGAATATGGTCGTTGATGGTTCTAAAGAAGAGCAGATAGAAGAATCTTTAGATGTAATTATTGATGAAACAGAACATTATTATCATAGTGCTTCACATTATTGGATTTTAGCAGCAGAAACTTCTCCTACGATTGGATTAATAGGTGCTGTTTTAGGACTTATTTTAGCTTTACAAAGATTAGACAATCCAGCAGAAATGGCAGCAGGTATTGCAGGTGCATTTACTGCTACTGTAACAGGAATTGCATCTTCTTATATTTTCTTCGGTCCTTGGGGAAATAAAATGAGAGCAAAAGCTCGTATGATTATCAAAGAAAAAGAGCTTATTTTATATGCAGCAAGAGCAATTGTAAGAGGTGATGCTCCTGGAGAATTGAAACTTAAGCTGACAAAAATGGTAACAGTAATGCCTCTAAAAGGTTGATTTATGGCAAGAAAAAAACGTACAAAATGTGATTGTCCATCAGGTGAAAAATGGGCTGTTCCTTATGCAGATTTCTTAAGTTTATTACTTGCTTTATTTATTGCTCTTTATGCATTGGCTTCTGTAAATATTGAGAAACAAAAGGCATTAAAAGAAGAATTCTTTAAAATATTTAATTTAAATGTCGATACAAGTTCACTGATAGATAGAGAAAAAATATCAAAAGCATTAGCAGAAAAAGATGCAAATATGGATGATGCAAAAGATACATTTGTACAAATAAATGCAAAATTAAATGATTTAGAAAGTAAAAATGCAAATGATGGAGATTTACAAGAAAAAATAAATGGAACTTTGATGTCAATTCCTGCACAGTTATTATTTGATGATGGAAAAGCCGAGATAAAAGGTGAAGGTTCTTCTTCATTTTTTACAAGATTAGCCAAAATTATTTCTGTTTTACCTAAAGACACACAAATTAATGTAAAAGGTTATGCTGAAGATTATGAAATAAGAGGCTCAAAATATAAAGATGCTTTAGATTTATCAACTGCAAGAGCAAATAATGTTATAAGAGAATTATTAAAATATGGCGTATCTGCAGAAAAATTATATTCAAGTGGATTTGGTTCAACTCAATCAGGTTGGAAAGAAAAAAAATCTGTTGAATTTGAATTTAAAACTTCAAAAGAGTTTGCAAAAGAACAAAGCATTGATGATATATTAAAAGAGAATTAAAATTTTAAGATAAGAGTTTTAGAGGAAATTATTTTGGAAGAAAAATCACTAATTTCATATTTTTATGGTTTTTTTGTAGTTTGGTTTGTTGCAAGTATTTTACTTTATCTTTACGGAGGTTTTTTTGCTGTTTATCAAGGTACAGTTTTATCTGTACTTGAATTGTCGCTTTCTTTTGATAATGCAGTTGTAAATGCAACAATTTTAGCAACAATGGCTGTTATTTGGAAAAAAAGATTTCTTATTTGGGGTATGATTATTGCTGTATTTGGAGTAAGATTTATTTTCCCTATCTTAATAGTTTATTTCTCAACTTCAATGGGAATAATAGATTCTTTTAATCTTTCTATAACTAATCCAGATGAATATGAAAAAATTATTCAAAGTTCTCATCATGTAATTATGTCTTTTGGTGGAATGTTTTTGTTAATGCTCTTTTTAAAATTTCTTTTCAATGAAAATAAAGATTTATACTGGATAAAATTTATAGAAAAATTTGCAAGTAAAATATCAAAAAAGGGTGATATAAAAATTATTTTTATTCTATTTCTAATGTTAGGAATTACATATATTGCGCCAAATAATGTTGTAATGGGTGATAGTATGATTGCTGTAAATAAAATTGAGATTTTAGCACCGATGTTAATAGGATTAATAGCTTTTTATTTAATAGAGTTTTTTAAGAGTTTTATGGAAACAAATAGTGATAAAAATTCTAATATTACTCAAGTAAGTGGTGGATTTATCTCATTTATATATCTTGAAACTATTGATATGTCTTTTTCTTTAGATGGAGTTTTAGGAGCATTTGCTGTTACTCAAAATATTATAATAATTATGCTAGGTTTAGGAATTGGTGCAATGGCGGTTAGATCTTTAACTATTTATATGGTAGATAAAGATGTTGTATCAAAATATATTTATCTTGAGCATGGTGCAATGTGGTCTATTGGTTTTTTAGCACTTTCTATGATAGTTCAAATTTTTTATCATCTACCTTCGATGCTTGTAACTACCTTTGCAATAGTTCCAATTTCTTTAGCCTTTATTCAATCTATTTATAAAAATAGAGAATTTATTTTAGATTCTAAGGATTAATTTTTATTTTATAGAGTTATTTTATATAAATGAAGCAATATTAGACTATAAATATAGCACTATAAAACAATAAACTTATCACAAAATAAGAAGACCTATTTTCTAAAATAAAATAAAATACATTTTTAAAATACTTAGAAAAATTGTTGTTAAAATAACAAAATTTTTTAGCAACAACTACAAAAACACAAAAGGAAACAAATGCTAAAAATATTTTTAGGATTATTTTTAACTATAGTGCATCTATTTGCAAATAGTTCAGAATCTAGTGAATCTTTCCCTGACCTTACAATGACTTGGGTAGGAATAAGTTCTCTTTTTATATTTGTTATTGGTTACTACTTTATAGCAGCTGAAGATAAATATCATGTTGATAAAGCTAAACCAGCTTTATTTATTGGAACATTTATGTTTATGTTAATTGGTTTATATTATGTATTAAATGACTTAGATATAAATATTTTAAGTAATGATATGAATCATTTGATTTTAGAAATTGCAGGGATTTTCTTCTTCTTATATGTTGCTATGACTTATATCGAAACATTAATTTCAATGGGAGTATTTGATAGATTAAAATATAATCTTATTTCAAAAGGTTATACATATAGAAAACTGTTTTGGATTACAGGATTTTTAGCATTTTTTATCTCTCCTGTTGCAGATAATTTAACTACGGCACTTATTTTATCAACAGTTTTAATTACAATAGATAGAAATAAAAAAGAATTTTTAGTTCCAGGTGCAATTAATATTGTTGTTGCAGCAAATGCAGGAGGTGCTTGGTCTCCATTTGGTGATATTACAACACTTATGGTTTGGACAGCAGGAAAAGGTGATTTTACTGATTTCTTTTATTTATTTCCATCAGCATTCTTAGGATTTCTAGTAACTGCGATACTATTATCTTCTTTTGTTCCAAATTCAAAACCTCAATTTGATGCTTCAAAAGAGAAAAAACCAGAACTAATGACAGGTGCAACTGTAGTAATTGCTCTTGGGATTTTAACAATTATTTTAGCTGTAATTTCTCATCAAGTTTTCCATTTCCCTGCAATGTGGGGTATGTTATTTGGTTTAGCATTACTTAAACTTTATACAATTAGAATTATCAAAAAATATAATAGTCCTTTAAATATTTTCCATGCAATAGCAAAAATAGAGAATAATACGTTACTTTTCTTTTTTGGTATTTTAGCTGCTGTTGGAGCTTTATATTTTATTGGATGGTTACATTTGGCAGTTGTTGTTTATGAACCTGATATGTTAGGTGCATCTTGGGCAAATATTGCAGTTGGATTTTTATCTGCTTTTGTAGATAATGTTCCAGTAATGAGTGCTGTTTTAAAAGCTAATCCTCAAATGGGATTAGAACAATGGATGTTAGTTACATTAACAGCTGGAATTGGTGGTTCTTTAATCTCTTTTGGGTCAGCAGCTGGTGTTGGTGTTATGGGAAAAATGGCTGGAATTTATACTTTTGCTAGTCATATGAAATATGCATGGACAGTATTTTTAGGGTATGTTGTTTCTGTTGCTATTTGGTATTTTCAATATGAAATGTTAGGAATTAAACATTACTAATATTGATAAAAGATATAGGTTCTCCTATATCTTTTATTTGTTTATATTATTTTTTAATAGTAATTTTAGTTCTATTATTTCATCTCTTAATTTTTTTATTTCATCGTGTATATGTGATTCATTTGAATGAACCTCATTTATAATATTATCTTCTTCATCTTTATTTAAAATCGCCATTGCATCTACGATAATAGCTACAACTAGATTTATCATTACAAAAGTAACAACAAAAATAAATGGTACAAAGAAAATCCAAGCATAAGGATAAACTTCCATTATTGGTCTTACTATTCCCATAGACCAAGATTCCAAAGTCATTATTTGGAAAAGTGTGTAAAAAGATTCACCTAAAGTTCCAAACCATTGTGGGAAACTTTGCGCAAAAAGATGAGTTGACATAATTGCAAATACATAAAAAAATAGAGTCATTAAAGCAACGACACTTAACATTCCCGGAATTACACTAATTAATGCTGTCACAATTTTTCTCATTTGAGGAACAACAGTTATTAATCTAAATAATCTAAGAACTCTTAAAACTCTTAATATTTCAAAGCCTGGATTTAAAGGAATCAATGAAATAGCAACTATTGTAAAATCAAATATACTCCAAGAATCTTTGAAAAAAGATACTCTATGAACATAAATTCTAAGTATTATTTCTATTGTAAAAATAGTAATAACAATTTGATTAAACAATGAAGTATAAGTTTCAAAACTAGACATAAAATCTTTTGAAGTTTCTAAACCCATTGTTATACCATTTATAATGATTAAATAAGTAATAAATTTTGAGAAAAAACTACTTTCAATGAAAATTTTAATTTTGTTATACATATCACTCCCAAATTAAGTTAAAATTTTTTTGCAATCATAACCAAAAATTTGTAAAGAAAATATGTATTAAAATTTAAGTAGTTTTATTTTTCAGCTCTCTTACAATCTCTTTTATTCTAAATGAGATATATTTATCTAAAATTTGATGATCTTGTTCATCTAATTTAAACTTTAGAAGTATTTTTTCTCCATCAATTGTGTAAAACATCTCTTTAACAAAAGCATTAGTTCTAATGATATAATTTGGATTATTTGCAATCTTATTATTAATATGGCAATTTATAGCAATTTTTGCATTTGAATGAATTTTTAATTCGGGATTTAGTTCTTTTGAAATACATAATACGTGATCAATAGAAATATTTATAATATCAACTTTTATAAGTTTATTATCTATTTCAATGATAACATTTGAATCTTTTTTAGGATCTACTCTTGGTTTTTTTCTGTGATGAACATATGAATCTATAAGATTGTTGTACATCAAATCTATTTCATTTTTCTCATAATCAAAAGATTTTGTAATAGTTAATATTTCAACGCCTAAATGTTTAGAAGAGATAACTACATGATCATTTATTTTTATTGTTTTTAATTGAGTATTATCAATTTTTATTTTGATTATTTCATCATTAAAATCCAAAATTTCAGCAGCTCGAATAATTGCAATTCCTTTAAAATGATTGACTAATTTAATATTTGGTTGCTCATCTTTTAAAAATTTTAAACAATCAATTACATCAAATTTATTTTTATTTTCATTAAATTTATTACTATTATTCATCAAAAGTTTTTTAACAGAAACTTTTAAAAAATCTTTTAAATCTTGTTCATTACTATTACAACACATAAAACCTGTAATATTATATTTAAAACATTTCATTAAAATATCATAATCAACATATTTAGAAAATATAATTACCTTTATCAATGGATTTATTACGTGCACATCTTTTATAAATAAAAATGTAGATTCGATATCATAAATATCATTGTCAAATAATAAAATATCAAAATTATTACTATCTAATTCTGATAAAAACTTTTTTTGACAATCATATATTTTTACTTCTTTAAAAATTGAATAAAGATAATCGCCATATTTGTTTGTTATTGAATTGTCTTTTTCAATAATAACCAAATTTAATTTCTTTGTGAAGTATGTTAGTAAAAAAACATTTAGCACTAAATTTCCTAAAGTTAGATTTTATTAATATTAAATTTTAACTTTTTTTAGTGAACTTTTAATTGATTTAAATCAATAGATTATTTTTGATTTATTGCATAAACCTTTATATTGAGGATATAAATCAATATTTTTAAGAAATTTACTAGGTGTTTCATTGCAAAATGATTTAAATTCTCTAATAAAATGTGATTGGTCAGAAAAGTTATATTCTAAAGCTAATTCACAATA